>OKSD01000579.1_pt1 | contig 39159 bp, 35 predicted proteins | sample 1601221 | NCBI WGS metagenome assembly OKSD01 (sample SAMEA3541550, study PRJEB24748) | human gut metagenome | biome: human gut; feature: human-associated habitat; material: faeces | place: China | collected 2012
ATGTGTTAGGCACGCCGCCAGCGTTCGTCCTGAGCCAGGATCAAACTCTTGAGTTAAATCCTGATCACCAAAAATCATCTCTGATCTTCAGCGCTCGTTTACTTATTCTGGCCTAAAAACTCTCGTTTTCAGCCTCGCAGGTCCTTCCAACCTGCTTGACCGTTTCCTGAATTACTTGCTTATTTTTTGATCTTGCACTATATAGTTTTCAAGGTGCGTTCCCCGCTGTTCTTCCGGTCTCTCTTGTCCGTTTCCCCAGCGCGCTTGACTATAATACCAAACGACCCGAATATTGTCAACAGCTTTTTTCAACTTTTTTTGACTTTATTTTTGCTGTTGCCAAAAAAGCCCCTAAATGCATATAATATTTAGCAAAAGTTTTTTGAGAAAGCGGTGAGTTTTGTGGACATGCGTCTCGTAGGATTTTTTGACAGCGGTTTGGGCGGTGCAAGCGTCCTGCGGGAGGCCCTGCATCTGCTGCCGAACGAGAATTATCTGTATTATGGCGACGACGCCAACGCCCCTTATGGCGACAGGACCTATGCCGACATTGCCTTTCTGACCGAAAAAAGCGTCTCCGCAATGGCCGATTTTGGCATAAAGGCCGCCGTAATAGCCTGCAACACCGCCACGGCAACCTGCATAGATGCGCTCCGCGGCGCATTCCCTTTTCCCATAGTAAGTATAGAGCCTGCCATAAAGCCCGCCTGCGAAACCGAAGGCAGCGGCCGCGTGCTCATGCTTTCAACCGCTGCCACGGCAAGCCTTCCGCGCTATAAGCATCTGCTTTCCACAATGAAGGACCCTTCCCGCGTTGTCAGCGTCCCTTGCCCCGGGTTGGTTGAGCGGATAGAGCGCGGCTGTTTTGCCGCCGATGCGTTTGATGACATACTAGAAAAGCATCTTTCTTTCCTTGAAGGTGAAACAATAGATGCGATAGTTATGGGCTGCACGCATTATGTTTTCATAAAAAAAGCCTTTGCCCGCTATGCATCGCTGCATTTTAGGGGAAAGGCAGAATTGTTTGACGGCAATGCCGCAACCGTGCGCCAGCTTGGCCGCGTGCTTAAAGCCAATAATATTGAAAATCCGTGCGGCAGTGCGCATGTTGAATACCGCACCAGTGGCAATAAAGCCCGTTTGGAGCCTATTTTCCGTTCGCTTATCGCGCGATAACGCCGTTCCCGGCACGGGCCATGTTATACCGTGGCCTGAGGCATAGCGCCTTTTTTAAGGTATTGCCGCAGGAACAACATGGACATTATAAGGCACATCGCTTCCGACAATATCGGCGTGTACCATATTCCGTCCGCGCCGAAGGAGAGCGACAGCGCCATAAGGCTTATGCTTTGCAGCACAAGTCCGCGGCCTATCGATATGGCTGTTGCCTGCTTGGGCCGCTCAAGCGCGGTCATGAATCCGCCTATCAGCACATTGAAGCCCAGAATTATGTATGAAAAGCTGTATGTTCTGAAAGCGCTCACGCTGTATGCAATAAGGCTGTCGTCCACGTCCTTCAAAAACATGCCCACCACTTGGTTGGAGAATATGTATAGCCCAACGAATACTATCGCCGCCATGGCCGTAACCGTGCGCACGCCGTATTTCAGCAGTGTATTGCATTTTTCGCGGCTGCCTTCGCCGTAATAAAAGCTGATAAGCGGCTGCGAGCCCTGCGACACGCCCATCATCAGGTTTATTACAACCGTGTTCACATATGCTATTATCGTGTATGTTACCACGCCGTCGTTGCCGATATAATGCAGCACCGTGCGGTTGAATATGAACATCATAACGCCCGTGCAAAGCTCCGTTATTCCGTCGGCAAAGCCGATTGGTATAAGACGCTTGTATATATGCGGATCAAAGCGGAATTTCCTTATTTTGAAGGAACAGCGGCCGCCCAGGAAATGCACAATGTATATTGTGCTTGTTATAAGCTGGGAAAGCCCCGTTGCAAGGGCCGCGCCGTATGTGCCCATGTCCAGTATAAATATTGCAACATAGTCCATAACGCAGTTGGACAGGCACCCGGTTATGACCGTTATAAGCGCGGTCTGCGGGAATCCGTCCGTCTTTATCAGCACCTCCAGATTGTACGATATCAAAAAGAAGGCACTGAACGGCGCAAGGCCCTTAAGATAATCAACGGTGTAATCAAGCGTAACGTCGTTTGCGCCGAGCAGGCGTGCGATGGGCTCCGTGAATATAAGCACCGCCGCCGTTATGACTACGCCCATTATTATAAGCACCGTCAGGTTTTGGGATAGCAGCTCATCAGCCTCCCGTTTTTTCTTCTGCGCCATAAATATTGCAATTATGGTGCTTGCGCCCACCGCGAACATTACCGCAATGGCAAACAGCAGGTTTGTAAACGGCAGCGCCAAATTAACTGCGCTCATGGCGTATTCCCCAACGCCGCGGGCCACCATCAGCCCGTCCACAACAGAGTAGAGACAGAACACCATCAGCGACGCGGTAGTAGCGGATACAAACCGCGCAAAATCGCTTCGCAGGCTTTTGCCTGTGAGTTTCAAAATAACACAACCTTTCTCATTTTGTTTTTTTATATACACCCGCCCGCTTTCCGCACGCATGGCGGGGTATTGACTATGATTATACTATATTGCAGTGGGAAGGCTCGTTGTTTACTCCTTCCGTCTGCTCACTGCGTTCGCATCCACCTCCCTCTAAGAGGGAGGCTTATGATGTCTTAAAGCCGCAGTGCCTTTATACCCGCGCTTTTACCGTTGCATCTACCAGAGCGCACACGCTCTCAAAATCATTGTCAACGGCATGGTTGGAAAACCTAAGCACTGTTAAACCGTATTCGCTCAGCAAAGCGGAGCGCTCGTTGTCATATAGCTTCCCCTGCTCCGAATAATGCTGCCTACCATCTAATTCAATAATCAATTTTGCCTTGGCGCAATAAAAATCGGCTATAACCCCCTTTATTGTTTTTTGCCGTTGAAATCTTACGGGATAATCCTTAAGGAAATCATACCACAAATGCTTTTCCTGCTTTGTGGACTCCTTTCTGAGTTCCCGCGCCCTTGGTATTAACTCCCCTTTATACGGCAAGGACATAACTATCTTCCTTTCTGCCAAAAGGCTCCCTCCCTGAGGGAGCTGGCAAACCAAAGGTTTGACTGAGGGAGTGCTTTATCCTTCCAACTCCTTTGATTCCTCTATCTCCATTTCTATTTCCTTTGCCTGCGCGCCGCCCAGTGCGCACCACAGCGTTACCGTAACAAGTATCACCGCGCTGCCAATCATGGCGAACGTGTCGGGCATTTCGCCCGTGCCGAGCCATACCCATACGGGGTTTAGCACTATCTCAATAGAGCTTATCAGCACGCAGCCGAGCGGCGGACAATAGTTTATTGCCACGCTGTACAATGCATACGGCAGCCCAAGCATGAATATGCCCATAACCGCCACCATCACTACCGATATAGTAGTCACCTCCGGCGGATAAACAAACGTGAACGGTATGCCCACTATCGCCATCAGCACAAGGCCGACAAGCGTGCCGGAAAGACGGCTGCCGCCCTCGCTTTCGCCCATCAAAAGGTACGCGCCCGCAAGGCTGCATCCGTCGATTATGGCTATTATGTTGCCCAGTGCCCCGCCGGGTTTAAGCTGATCCATGAAGAAAAGCGCAATGCCGCCGACGGTCAGCAGCACCGCCGCGTAGTCAAGCCCGCGGTATTTCTTTTTGAAGAATACCATGCTCAGTATCACCAGCCATACGGGCGATGTGTATTGCAGCACTATCGCGTTCGCCGCCGTTGTGAGGCGGTTGGCTATTATGTAAAGGAATCCCGTCGCGCATACGCATGTGCCTATCAGTACGGTGCGGCCGTTTATGCTTATTTTCATTTTCAGCGCCTTCATGGCGATAAACAGCGTTATCGCCCCCGCGAAGCCGCGCCAGCCCGCCAGCACCATTGAGTTCCACGGCGTAAGCTTTATGCAAAGCCCGTTCGCACTCCAAAGCAGCGCGCATGTGAGCATGAGCAGTATGCCTATGTATTTTTTGCTTCCGTTCGGCCTTGTGATACCTTTTTCCATATATTAGCCTTCCCTACACCTAAAAAACGGCCTTTAGAGCCGCATAGATCGAATTTCTGTTCAGATAAGATACAGAAAGGGCCCTCCCTTTAACGGAAGGGCCGATCCTTGATTCGCAGTTAATTAGTCCTGCTTGGGTGCGCCAACGGGGCAAGCGCCTTCGCACGCGCCGCACTCGATGCACATATCGGGGTTGATCTCGTAATGATCCTCGCCCTGGGAGATAGCGCCAACGGGGCAAGCGCCTTCGCACGCGCCGCAGGAGATGCAAGCATCAGTGATCTTATAAGCCATGGTATATTACCTCCGGTCATTATTCTGCATATATTGTAGCATATAACTAAAAAAAATCAAGGGGGAGGAATAGAATGCGTCTACACATTCAGGCTTATATGTATTGTTCCCATTTGGTACAATATGTCCTTGTATATGAGCTAATTAATACATAGAAAACATTATTGCATTCTGTGCATACATATTTTCTATACTCGCCCCATCGTTCGAATATATGCATTTCCCAGCTTGATTCATATCCGCAATTGCATAAATCGCTACCCGTTTCCTCTATTTTCATGGTAACTTTACCGCTCGCATACACTTCACCGTTGCAGCCTGGTTGCTCACATGGTTCCATTCTTGCATACGCAAAATTACACCCCATTAACATTATAGCAAAAGCCATTATCCATGTAATTGCCTTCTTCATTTTATTTTCCCCTTTGTCAATCCAGTTTTAACGTAAATACACTGTCGCCTATATGCATTTCAACCGTACCGCCAACCTCGCTGGTCTCAGACCAATCTATTTTGTAATATCCGTATTTTTCCAAGCATTTGGGCGCGTATACCGGTTCGTATTCCGCCTTCACCGGATTTCCGTTGACGTATGCGGTCATGCTCCTGCTCTGCGCAATTTCTTCCGCCGTGGGCATTTCCCCGTTTTCGTCCTGCGCAGTATTTGCAAATTCAAATGCCGCGCTCAGGTTCTTGCTCCCGCTGACGTAACAGTATTCGCTCAGCACTATGCCGTTGCTTTCAATATTCGCCTTCTGAGTACTTTGCGCAAGCGATTCATACCGATTTTTCAAAATGGAATAGTTCGTATTGTAAAAATCGAACGCGCTGTCGTCAAAATACGCTCCGGTCACATAATGCCCGGCATCTTCAAAATCAAGGCAGCAACACACCAGCGAATGCGCTATTTCATCGCCAACGCTTTCCCTCAGCTTATCGGTCGCTTCCTTATACTCATTGATAGCGTCGTATCCGGCGCACAGTTCTCTGTACGCCTCCGCATATGGGGACGGCGCATCGCCATCCGCCTGTGCTATATTATTTGCTTGTGTTGCAGGCTCTTGCGAGCCGCTGCACCCTGCGGCAAGCAGTCCCAAGCATAGCAAAACCACGACCAATGTCCTTTTCACATATTCACCCTCCGTATTGTGTTATTTTACCTCCCTCATCTTCCCAACTCTGCACTGTATGCTTTTTAGCGCGATGTGGGTAAGGCACAGGAGGTTATCCATCTCTTTCGCCGCGTTAAGGTATTTTCCCTGCGTGTGGTGCAGCAAAACGTAATCAACTTCCTTGATTCTTCCCTTCGCCCTTATGCAGAACTCCCTCACCGGCGCGCACAGCGCGAATACCCATATGGGAGAGCATATGGTAACGTGGCTGTATTTGGTCAAATCTATGGATATATCCTCTATCGGCATCGGCCAGCGGTGCATGCCGAACCTGCCGCACCACCAGAAGCCGAGCGTCCCCTCCGTGTGCTCCGTCGCCTTTATTTCATATATATTTGCGCCCAAAGCGTCCGCCGCTTCGTATGCCGTCCGCTTTGTGTATCCCATGCGGGAAAAATATACCACCAGCCGCGTTTTGTCGCGGCCTATGTCTTTGTACTTCGCCGTGTCCACGGTGAAGCTTTCCTGCCGCATGAACACATATGCCGCGTAGCCCGTACACGCCTGCGCAAGGCCGAATATGAAATACAGCGTGGACATCACGTTCAGCGGGAATATAACAAACTGTATGCATATCCAAAGCATGAGCGTAACGCCGAACACGCCGCCCAGTATAACGCCCGCTTTTTTCCGCGCAAAAAGCAGCCCCGCCGCAGTAAGATTGCTCAGCCCGTTCACTATCAGCAGCGCTATGCCCGAAAATACAAAATCCTGAAACACATACTCCGCAAACGGCAGCACCTGAAAATACGGCAGCATCGCCGCCATGCCCATCGCCTTGCCGGATGGGTCGACCAGCATCCCCGTCGCCCCGGCTACTGCGCCTATGCCTATGAACAGCGTCCAGAACACGAGCCATTTTCTTGCTGCTTCAAATCTTGAATGCGTCATGCGCATCATCTCCCATCAAATCCGTCAATATTGGCACTATTTTATCAGCATATGTAATTATAAGCAATGTATATGTTGGCTTATCGCGCCAAATGGTATATAATAATGATAACTATGAACATGTAAAGGAGATAAAAATATGCCTCTTGTAACCAGTACCGAAATGTTCAAAAAGGCCTATGAAGGCGGCTACGCCATAGGCGCGTTCAACGTAAATAACATGGAGATAATCCAGGGCATAACCGAAGGCGCAAAGGAGCTCAACGCCCCGCTGATACTTCAGGTGTCCGCAGGCGCGCGCAAATACGCCAACCATACTTACCTTATGAAGCTTGTTGAGGCCGCAATAATCGAAACCGGCCTGCCCATATGCCTGCATCTTGACCATGGCGACAGCTTTGAGCTTTGCAAAAGCTGCATAGACGGCGGCTTCACCTCCGTCATGATAGACGGCAGCCACCATGCTTACGAGGATAACGTGGCGCTCACCCGCCAGGTGGTTGAATATGCTCACGACCACGGCGTTGTGGTAGAAGGCGAGCTCGGCCGCCTTGAAGGCGTTGAGGACGACGTTAAGGTTGCCATAGGCCAGGGCAGCTATACCGATCCCGATCAGGTTTACGATTTTGTTACCCGCACCGGCGTGGATTCCCTTGCCATAGCCATAGGCACCAGCCACGGCGCATATAAGTTCAAGCCCGGCACCAAGCCGCAGCTCCGCTTCGATATTCTTGAAGAGGTTCAGAAGCGCCTGCCCGGCTTCCCCATAGTGCTGCACGGTGCAAGCAGCGTTATACCCGAATTTGTTGAAAAGATAAACAAATACGGCGGCAATATGCCCGATGCCATAGGCGTGCCGGAGGATATGCTGCGCCAGGCCGCAAGCATGGCAGTCTGCAAGATAAATATTGATTCCGATCTGCGCCTTGCCATGACCGCAAGCGTGCGCGAGCATCTTTATACCCATCCCGACCATTTTGACCCGCGCCAGTATCTAAAGCCCGGCCGCGAAGCCATAAAGCAGATGGTAATGCACAAAATACAGTATGTACTCGGCTGCGAGAACAAGGCGTAAGCTTCGGTGATAAATATGGAAATAGATCAGAATGACCTTATCGCCCTTGAGGACAGGGACGGAAACGAGCTTGCCTATGAAATAATGGACGTTGTGCCGTTCCTTGGCAAGGAATACGCCGTGCTGTTCCCTGTGGACGATGAAAGCGACGAGCCGGAGCTTGTTATATTGGAGCTTATGGCCGGCGCCGATGATGAAGAGGAAGAGCTGCGCGGCGTGGACGACCCAAATGTGCTGGACGCGGTTTTCAAGCTGTTCCTTGAAAGGGAAAAGGAAGCCGAGCGGGACGGCGAATAGGAGACTGAATGCTGAAGGAATATATACAGGGCGTGCGCTCGCTTTCCATAATAGGCATGTGCAAAAACGCCGGCAAGACCACCGTGCTCAATAAGCTGATTGCGGAGCTTAACGAATCCCGCGTCCGCCTTGGGCTTACCAGCATAGGGCGGGACGGTGAAAGCACGGACCTTGTTACCCGCACGGCAAAGCCCGGCATATACGTTTATGAAGGCACGCTCGTTGCCACGGCCGTGGACATGTTCCGCCTAAGCGATATCACGCGGGAGATAATCTATTCCACCGGCTGGCCAACGCCCATGGGCGAGGTTGCCGTTGTCCGTGCCCGCAGCGACGGCAGCGTGCAGCTTGCCGGCCCCAGCATGACCGCGCAGCTGAGCACGCTTGTGGACGTTTTTTCTTCCTTCGGCGCGGACATGACGATAATAGACGGCGCGCTCAGCCGCAAAACGCTCTGCGCGCCCACCGTGAGCGAAGCCACCATACTTTGCACCGGCGCATCCTATTCGCGGGACATAAACGTGGTCATCGAGGATACCGCCTTTTCAACCGCGCTTTTGACCCTGCCGCGGCAGGAATCCTTCAGCGAGGCGGAGCTGGATATGCCCATAAGCGGCAAGATACGCTTCAAGCGCGCGGACGGCACCGTTGAACAGATGAAGGACGGCCTGACCCTTGCCGAGGCGCTCCGCAGCCGCGAATATGCGGACGTAAAAAGCGCGTATATCACCGGCGCGGTAACGGACGCAACAATAAAGCCCGTGCTCATGGGCGGGGCAAAGCTGAAGGGCTTCGAGCTGAGCGCGGAGGACGGCAGCAAGCTGCTGCTCAGTCACGATTCATACGAAAAGCTGCTCATTCGCGGCGTGCGCATTGGCGTAAGGCGGCCGGTAAAGCTGGCGGCAATAACGGTAAACCCCGTTTCCGCATACGGGTTCCACATGGACCCGAAGCTGCTGCTCGACAGCATGCGCGCTGCGGTAAACGTGCCGGTAGTGAACGTGGAAAGCAAGGACGAGGATTGATAAAAGGAGACAATTACCCATGGCAATGACATTTTCCCAGCAGGAGAACATAGGATTCAGATACGTTATCAATTCGCTTTCCTGTTCAAGTCCGTATGGTCAGGCGCGGGTGAGCAAGCTGCGCTTTTTTGACCCGAATGAGATAGACGAGCTGAAAACGCAGCTTTCAAACGTATGCCGTGTTAAGGATACGCTAACCACGCTCAGCTTTGAATACGGCAGGCTTCAGCGGCTTATGATGCCCATGAAGGATATCCGCAGGAGCGTTATGAACCTTGAAGGCGGCGGGCTCAGCGAGCTTGAGCTTTTTGAGCTGAAGCGCTTTTTGCTGCAAACCGAGCTTATAGCCCCCGTGCTTGAGGACGTTATAGCCAAGGCGCACATAGAGGGCATAGCGATACCCGCGCAGACGGAGGCGCTGAAAATAATAGACCCCGAGGGCAGCCGCGCCGCAACCTTCTTCATTGCGGATAACGCATCGCCCGAATTGAAGCAGGCGCGCCGCGAAAAGCGGGAAATAGAGGAGCTTATCCGCAAGGAGACAGACAGCGCTGAACGCGCGCGGCTTATGGCGCTGCGCAGTGCAGCCGCCGGCAAAGAGGACGCGGAGGAGCGCCGCATCCGTAAGGAAATATGCCTTGACCTTGCGCCGTATACCGATGCCATAATAGGCTGCATGGATAACGTGGCGGAGCTTGATTTCACAATCGCCCGTGCGGAGATTGCCGTGCGCTACGGCGGAGTTATGCCGCATTTCAGCGACGGTCCCGTTGAAATGGAGGATATGGTCAACCCCCGCGTTGCGGATGCGCTTTTCGAGCGGGAGCGCCGCTTTACGCCCGTTTCGCTTTCCGCTCCCGTGGGCGCAACGGTAATAACCGGCGCAAACATGGGCGGCAAAAGCGTTGCGCTCAAAACCCTTGCGCTAAACGCCATGCTTGTCAAGGCGGGCATGCTGCCATTCGCCAAATATGCAAAGCTTCCGCTTTTCGGCGGCATATTCATAGTAAGCGAGGATTTGGAGGACATGGACCGCGGCCTTTCAAGCTTCGGCGCGGAGATAGTGCAGTTCAACGAGGTTGAGCAGGCCGCCGCACAAACCGAAGGCATAAGCCTTATACTGCTGGATGAATTTGCCCGCGGTACCAATCCCGAGGAAGGCGCAATGATAGTGCGCGCTGTAACGCGTTACCTTGATAAGCAGCCCAGCGTAAGCGTGCTTACCACGCATTACGACGGCGTAGCCGCGCTTGCCTCCGCCCATTTCGAGGTCAAGGGCTTAAAGGATATGGATATGGCCAAGGTTGCGGAGGAAATAGCCGCCTCCGACGGCCACATAAAGGGCGCGGACATAATAGCTTCGCACATGAATTATGGCCTGTACCGCGCACAGGGCGCGGAAAGCTGCCCGCGCGACGCCCGCAACATATGCGCTCTGCTCGCGCTGAAGGACGAGATATTGAAGGATATATAAATCCCCCATCCGCCGATTCGCTAATGCTTATTGCAACCTCTCTTTATAGGGAGGTTTTTTTGCGCCGCACGGTTAATCCCACCTAACCTATTTTACACACTATCGCCCCCGAGCGCGTACATCGCCAAAAGGCTCCCTCTTAGAGGGAGCTGGCAAACCGAAGGTTTGACTGAGGGAGTCCAAAAGGCTCCCCGGACGGGGAGCTGTCGCCGTCAGGCGACTGAGGGGTTGAAACAGACAAAGAACTGCAAGCTTCTTTTTAACCCCTCCGTCTGCTCATTTCATTCGCAGCCACTTTCCCGCCCGCGGGGACAGCTTTTTAGGGTTGGCGGCGCAATACCAAAAACCTCCCCTATTCTATTGGGGAGGTTCATTAAGCGATGATGAATTGACTGGGGTTTGGCCGAAATTATGTGCTGCTCCTCCTACGCGGCCTTGCCCTTTTTCTTCTTTGCCGCCGCAATAAGGTCGGGAAGCTGCGCCAGCACTATCGCCGCAAACATTATCGCGCAGCCCAGCATTTCGCGGCCGGAGAATTTCTGGTTCAGCAGCACCCAGCCCGCCAGCGCCGCAAACACGCTTTCAAGGCTCATCAGCAGCGATGCCACCGCAGGCTCGGTGTTCTTCTGGGCAATTATCTGCAGCGTGTAGCCCACGCCGCTGGACATCACGCCCGTGTAAAGAATGGATATTATCGCTTCCCCTATGGCCTGCCATGTGGGTATGCTGCCGTCTATCAGCATGAACACGGCCGAAAGCGCAGCGCATACGAAAAACTGTATGCAGCTCATCTTAATGCCGTCAACCTTGGGTGAAAAATGGTCTATCAGCAGTATGTGCGCGGTGTAGCCGAATGCGCAGCAGAGTATCAACGCATCGCCCTTTTGCAGCGTGAAGCTGCCGTTCATCGATAGGAAATAAAGCCCAACCACGCCCAGCGCCACGCTTATCCATACCGTAACGGGCAGCCTGCGCCGCTGGAATATTCCGAACACCGGCACGAATACTATGTACATTGCCGTTATAAAGCCCGCCTTGCCCACCGTGGTTAACCCTATGCCAAGCTGCTGCAATGCGCTTGCCACCGCGAGCGCCGCGCCCACAACAATGCCGCCCACTATAAGCGTGCGCCTGTCCTTTGGGTAAGCTTCGGCCGCACGGCCGCTTTTCTTCTGCTTAGCGTTATTGAACGCAATAAGCGGCAGCAGCGCAATACCCGCCGCAAGTGACCTGAGCGCATTGAATGCATACGCGCTCATGGTGTCGCCGCCCATTGCCTGGAACACGAAAGCCGTGCCCCAAATGAGCGCAACCAATACCAACATCAAGTTACTTTGTATCTGTTTCCTGTTCATGCGCTGATTATATCATATATTTGTTTGCTTTTCCATTGCTTTCAGCGCGGACATATACGCTTTAAGATACTTTTCTTCTTATAAAATATGTAGTATAATCGATTTGGATCGCGCAGATACCCATTTTATATTAGACGGAGGAAATATGCCGAACATCATTACCAAGCTGATGAGCGAAAACGACTGCTATAAAGCAGGGCGCACCATAACCCCCCGCGGCATAACCATACACAGCACCGCCGAACCCGGCATGCGGGCGGGCGTATGGTACGAGCTGTGGAACAAGAGCGCAAGCGAGCAGGGCGGGCGCGAGGTCTGCGTGCATGCATTTGCGGACGACGAAATAGTTATGCAGTATCTGCCCTGGACAATGCGCGGCTGGCATGCGGGCGGCACGGATAACAACGACCATATAGGCATTGAGCTGTGCGAACCGGCGGGCATGATATACACCGCTGATTTTGATATTGCGGATTACGACACGGCGCGTTTTCAGCCGTATTTCGACAGGCTATGGAGCAACGCCGTACAGCTTTGCGCTTACCTTATCCGTCAGTACCCCACTATCGAGATAAACGAAATAGTAAGCCATCACGAGGGGTTCCTTCGCGGCACGGCAAGCGGGCATCACGATCCCGAGCATTGGTGGAAATTCCACAACAAAACCATGGATGATTTTCGCGCGGCAGTTGCGCGGGAAACGGAGGATAAATAAATGACCAAAATGCGTTTTATAGACCTGCACTGCGATACCGTAGTATGCGAGGTCATGAGGAACGAGGACAGCAAAAACCTGCGCTCCAACCCCACCGGCATGCTTGACCTGCTTCGTATGAAAGAGGCGGGCTGCCTGCTGCAATGCTTTGCGCTGTATATCCCGCCCATGAAGCGGATAGCAAGCACCACCGGCGAAGCCGACGAGTGGGATTTCTTCAACGATGCAGCCGATTGCTACGACCGTCAGATAGCCGCCAACACGGACCTTATCCGCCCCGTCGGTAAATATGCGGACATTGAAAAGAACATGGCGGACGGCATAATGTCATCCATGATGACGATTGAAAACGGTGAACCGCTTAACGGCAAAATAGAGCGGCTGGACGAAATGTACCGCCGCGGCGTAAGGCTTATAACCCTTACCCATAATCAGGAAAACACGCTCGGCTACCCCAACTGCCTTGAGCCCGATGCGGGGCTTAAGCCCTTCGGCATAGAGGCCGTAAGGCGCATGAACGAGCTTGGCATTATAATAGACACCGCGCATCTTAGCGACGGCGGCTTCTGGGACGTTGTAAAGCATTCCTCAAAGCCCTTCGTCGCCTCCCATTCCAACGCAAGGGAGCTTTGCCCCGTTATGCGCAACCTTACGGACGATATGCTGCGTGCCGTTGCGGATAAGGGCGGCATGGTCGGACTCAACTACGCTGCCGATTTCCTTGTGGACAAGACCCGCTATACCTACTGCGCCGATATAGCGCGCCATGCGCGTTACATGGCCGATAAGGCGGGCGTGGACATAGTTGCGCTCGGCAGCGATTTTGACGGCATAAGCAGCACGCTTGAATTCGGCGGGGTAGAGGGCCTTGGCATGATAGAGGAGGCGCTGAACCGCTGCTTCACCGCGGACGAGGTGGATAAGATAACCCACCTTAACGCGCTTAGGGTAATAAAGGACACCGTGGGTTAAACCGAAGAGTTTGAAAGATATATATTATAATAGAAGGAGACACGCTTATGGATGTATTTGAGGCGCTATCCGCTTTGACCACCACCCCGGGCGTAACCGGCAATGAGGTTGCCGTGTCCGAGGTTGTCAAGGGATATTACAAAGCCTATACGGACGATATATTCATCGATCCAATGGGCAACACCTATGCGCATATAGGCGACCACGGCCCCGTGCTGCTGGTGCAGGCGCATATGGACGAAGTCGGCATGATGGTGACCGATATTGAGGAGGACGGCTTGCTCCGCATACGCTCCGTTGCGGGCGTTGACCCGCGGGTGCTGCCCGGTAGCGAGGTACTGGTGCACGGCAAAAGGGTGCTCAATGCCGTTATGGGCGCAATTCCGCCGCACCTTCAGCAATCGGGCGACAATACAAAGCCCTATTCGATAGACGATATGGTTTGCGATACGGGACTTGATGCAAACGAGGTGCGTCAGCTTGTGCGCGTTGGGGACAATGTAACGTTCGCGCTGCTGCCGCCGATGAAGCTGAAGAACAACATAGTTGCCGGCAAAACTTTCGATGACCGCGCCTGCATAACCGTTATGCTCGAGGCCATGGATATACTTAAAAAATCCAAGCTGGACTGCCAGGTCATATTCTGCGCCACCGTGCAGGAAGAATGCGGCGGCGGCGGCGCGCGCGCCAGCGTATGGAACGCCAAGCCCGATATGGCAATAGCCATGGACGTTTGTCATGCGCCCACGCCGGGCATAAAGCCGTTCGACGCAATAGACATAACCAAGGTTTCCATAACCTGCGGCCCGAACATACACCCCAAGATGTTCAAAATGATAACCGAAGCCGCGGACGAGCAGAACATCCCCTGGGATTACGACGTTGCCCCCGCGCATACGGGAACCGACGCATGGGATACCCAGATACAGATGGGCGGCGTGGCGACGGGTCTTATTTCGCTGCCGCTCAGGTATATGCATACAAGCGTAGAGGAAATATCGCTCACCACGCTTAAAAACTGCGCCAAGGTAATTGCCCGCTTTGCCCAGAACATAGGCGCGGATTGGGAGGAAAAGCTATGCTTAGACGATTAGAAGAACTTTCCAACTTGATAGGCGTAAGCGGCGACGAAGGCCGCGTGCGCCGCTATATAAAGGCCGAGCTTGCCAATATAGACGGCCTTGATATGAAAACCGACGCCATGGGCAATCTAATCGTGCATAAGGCCGGAAAAGGCCCCAAGGTGATGGTTGCCGCGCACATGGACGAGGTGGGCATGATAGTTATAGGCGCGCTTGACAACGGCCTTATAGCCTACGGTCAGCGCGGCATAGATTCCCGCGTTGTGGTATCCAAGCGCGTGCTTGTGGGCGACGAAATGATAGAAGGCGTTATAGGCGCAAAGGCGATACACCTGCAAACCGCCGCGGACCGCAAAACCGTGCTCGGCCACAGCGAGCTTTTTGTTGACATTGGCGCAAAGGATAAGGACGACGCCCTGAAATACGTTAAGCCGGGCGACAGGATAGGCTTTGCCACCAAGTTCAAACGCCTTGGCGAAAAGCGCGTTATGGGCAAGGCGCTGGACGACCGCGTGGGCTGCGCAATACTGATGCAGCTTTTAGCCAACGATTACGAGTGCGATTTTTACGGCGTGTTCACCGTGCAGGAAGAAGTCGGCCTTCGCGGAATGTACGCGGCGGCGTACAGCGTTGCGCCGGATGTTGTGATAGTGCTTGAGGGCACCACCGCAAACGATATGCCGGAGGTCAAAAACGTTGGCTTCGTTACAAAGATGAGCCACGGCCCGGCAATATCCTTCATGGATAACGCAACCATAGTTTCGCCCGATATGTTCAAGGCGCTTACCGAAACCGCCAACGCCGCGGGCATAAAGTGGCAGCCCAGGCAGGGCACCACCGGCGCGAACGACCAAGGCCCCGCGCAGCGTATGCGCGCCGGCTGCAAAACCGGCTGCATCTCCGTGCCGTGCCGCTATATCCACTCCCCCGCCAGCATTGCCGATATAGACGATATTATGGGCGCATACGCATTGTCGGACGCTTTCCTAAAGAACAAAAAATTCAACGAGGTGCTTTGATTTATGGATACAACTATGATAAAGAACATACTCGGCGCATACGGCCCCTCCGGACGCGAGGATAAGGCTGCCGAGGCTATAAAGCAATACGTCGCCCCCTATGCGGACGAGGTATACCGCGATACCATGGGCAACCTTATAGCCCATAAGCGCGGCACAAGCGGAAAGAAGATAATGCTCAGCGCGCACATGGACCAGATTGGCTTCGTAGTGGTCGCAATAGATGAAAAAGGCTTCCTGCGCGTTGCCCGCGTGGGCGGCGTGAATCCCATAATCGCCACCGCGCGCGAGGTTGTGTTTGAAAACGGCGTAAAGGGCGTTACCTATTTTGAAAACACCGCCAAGCACGGCGTGAATGAGGCAACGTTTAACGAGCTGTATATAGACATTGGCTGCGCAAGCCGCGAGGAAGCCGAAAAGAAGGTTGCCATAGGCGATATGGCCGTTTACGTTACCAACTATGTGGAGCTGGGCGAGCGCGCGGCCTGCGGCGCGATGGACGACAGGATATGCTGCGCAATAGTGGCCGAGGCCATGAAGGAAATGAAGAGCGAGCATGACGTTTACGCCGTGTTCACCGTGCAGGAAGAGGTCGGCTGCCGCGGCGGAAGCCCCGCCGCATACGCCATAGAGCCCGACCTTAACATAAGCCTTGACGTTACGGGTGTTGGCGACATTCCCGAATGCAGCCGCATGGCGGTGTCCTTAGGCTGCGGCCCCACGGTAAAGGTTATGGATAGCTCCGTAATAGTTCCCCCCGTTGTGCGCGCGTTCATCGAAGCCGCGGCGGAGGAGGACAATATCCCCTATCAGCGCGAGGTTCTTCGCGCAGGCGGCACGGATACCGGCGCCATACAGCGCACCCGCGGCGGCATACTCTCCGGCTGCATATCCATACCCACCCGCTATATACACACCCCCGTTGAAACCGTGGACATGAAGGACGTGGACAACGCCGTGAAGCTGCTCTGCGCCTGCCTTAAAAGGAAGGAGCTGCCGCGCAGATGATTGCCGAAAGACTGAATAGCCTTCGTGCGCTTATGCAGCGGAAGGGCGTGGGCGCGTATTATGTCCCCACGGCGGATTTTCATCTTTCAGAATACGTCAATCCGTATTTCAAATCCCGCCAGTATCTTACCGGCTTCACCGGCTCCGCAGGCACGCTTATAGTCACCATGGCGGAAGCCGCGCTATGGGTCGACGGGCGCTACTTCATTCAGGCTGAGGAGCAGATAAAGGGTACCCCCGTAAAGCTTATGAAGATGGGTGAGGAGGGCGTGCCTACCACCATGGAATACCTTGCCTCCCTGCCCGAAGGCACCGTTATAGGCATGGACGGGCGCACGGTATCCGCCGCAACGGCAATGCGCATGGAAAAGACGCTTGCCGCAAAGAACATGACCATTGAGGAGGACATGGATCTTGTCGGCGAAATTTGGAAGGATCGCCCCGCCCTGCCCTCCGCGCCGGTATATGTGCTGGGGCTGGATAGCGTTGGCGTGAGCGCGGCGGATAAGCTTGCGGACATACGCCGTGTGCTTGCCGAAAAGGATGCCGATGCGCACGTTTTGAGCACGCTTGACGATATCGCATGGCTGTTCAATCTGCGCGGCGGGGACGTTGAATGCAATCCCGTGTTCCTCTCCTATGCCGTGATAGAGCGCGATGCGGCCTATATTTTCGCGGACGAAAGCAAGTTCCATTACTGCGTGAAGGAATATCTGCGCCAGCTCAACGTTACGCTGCTGCCGTATAACGATATTTACTCCTTCGCCGCCCGCTATGACGAGGGCGACGCCATTCTGCTCAGCACCGATGCCGTGAACTATGCGCTTTATGAAAAGTTCTCCGAAAAGGCCATAATAGTGGACGAGGTGAACCCGGAACAGCTCAAGAAGGCCATAAAGAACCCCGTTGAGATAGAGAACATGCGCAAGGCGCATATAAAGGACGGCCTTGCCGTAACGCGCTTCATGCGCTGGGTAAAGGACACCATTGGCAAGGAGAAGATGACCGAGCTTTCCGCCGCGGAAAAGATAGACTCCCTGCGTTTTGCAACGCCCGGCAACCTTGGCCTCAGCTTCGGCACAATATCGGCCTATGGCGAGCATGCCGCCCTGCCGCATTACGCCCCAACTAAGGAAAGCGACCTTACCGTTGAACCGCACGGCTTCCTGCTTGTGGACAGCGGCGGGCAGTATTACGAAGGTACCACCGATATAACCCGCACCATAGCCGTAGGCCCCCTGACGGAGGATGAAAAGAAGCATTTTGCGCTGGTGCTGCGCAGCATGCTGCGCTTGGCAAACGCCAAATTCCTCTATGGCTGCCGCGGGCTGAACCTTGATATACTTGCGCGCGGCCCGTTATGGGACGAAGGGCTTGATTATAAGCACGGCACGGGCCACGGCGTGGGCTATCTTCTTAACGTGCACGAAGGCCCCAACGGCTTCCGCTGGAAGGTGGTGCCGGAGCGGGTGGATTCCTGCGTATATGAAGAGGGCATGATAACTAGCGACGAGCCGGGCATTTACATTGAAGGCAGCCACGGTATCCGTACCGAGAACCTTATTGTCTGCCGCAAGGGCGAAAAGAACGAATACGGCCAGTTCATGTATTTTGAAACGCTGACCTGCGCGCCAATAGACCTTGACGCGATTGACCCCGACCTTCTCAACGCGGACGAAAAGCGTATGCTTAATGAATACCATCGCTTTGTGTACGATACGCTTTCCCCGCTTATGGATGCGGAAGAGCGCGAATGGCTTGCCAAGTACACCCGCGCAATATAACAAAACCAATCTTCAACAGGGCGGGATCACCTCCCGCCCGTTATTTATACTATGGAACAGGGTTTTTTTGAAAGGGTATATGCCGTTGTACGCCGCGTGCCGAAGGGCCGCGTTATATCATACGGCGAAATTGCAAAAATACTCGGCTGCCCCCGCGCGGCGCGGCAGGTGGGCTGGGCCATGCGCCAAAGCCCGGACGATATCCCCTGGCAGCGCGTGGTAAAGGCGGACGGCGCCGTTGCCGGCGGGGAACACGCAGAACTTCGCCGCGCCCTGCTTGAAGCCGAGGGCGTGGGCTTTCTGCCCGACGGCAGGGTGGATATGAAAAAATACAAATTGTAGGAGGAATATACCATGAGTTGGATTTGCGAGCATTGTCATACCATCAATGATAATAACAGCCAAATATGCCGCATATGTGGTAAATCAAATTCGCAATATAATAATTTGAATATGCAGCCTCCACCTATGAAGCTCAATATACCAATTTTTTGCCCTTCTTGCAAAAAACTAACTTGGTTTGTTTTAGGTAGTCAAATACCTTATGAGTGTTCCAATTGTGGCAGTCATTTTGAATCCGAGGATATGAAATTATCACAATGCAAGGTGTCATGCACACGCTGTGATTCTACTCTATCATTTCGTCCTGGAATGATGACGTTTGATACTTGCCCTGTTTGCGGCACTCCATATTCTTCCGAAACTGTAAATATTCAATTTACAAGCGAGCGCATTCAGCATAATATAGTTCCGAATGCCCCCATTCATCGCACCACAGTTTCAAGGGAACAAGTTCATTATAACACAGCCCAAGTCACGCAAAACACATCGGCACAACAAGATGATTCTCCAAAGAGCAAGACGCTTTCTGCACCAAAAGTAGCTATAGCATGTATTGTAATTCTCGTTCTGCTTTTCATTGTCTCAATAGGAAGAATGGTTGATAATATCGCTGCCGATGCATCGCATTCATCTGCTCTATCTACACCAACGCCAACGTTTAAGGCAATTAGCTTCCCTGACAATGGTCGTGTAAGTTATAACTCCTCCAAAGATGCATTGGCCCCTTTCTATATTGATGCAACCGAATGTTCCGGTTCAGATTTCTACTATATCGTTTTAGCAGATCCAAAAACGGACAAGGCTATTGTGCGTATATACGTTCACAAGCAAAAAACGGTTGAGGTAGACGTTCCTCTTGGCACATATCGATGCTATATTGCTTCCGGTAACACATGGTATGGCACAAAAGAAAAATTCGGTGATGATGGCTCATATGAATTTTCAGAGGAACTTTTTACATTCTATGCGACACCAAAAGAGTATATGGGACATAAAATGACGCTATATTCAGTATATAATGGAAACATGGAATCCAAAGGTACAGATAAAGAGCATTTTCCAAATTAGTAAAATAGAGCGGCAGTTGCCGCTCTATTTTCTATATTATCTTTTTAGCCGTCTATAATGTCCTTAAACAGCTCCTTGGCGGCCTTTATCCTTTCGCTGTTGCCAACGGTGCAGATATAATGCTTTTTGCATACGGCGTTGGCAAGGGCAGCCTTGGCGCGGATAGCCTTTGCGTCGGCGGCTATGGCATCAGCACGAAGCTTCTGCTGCATAGCCTTTGTGAAGCCCGTCATGTAATTGCCAAGCGCCGTGCTGTGCGCAAGCTGACCCACCTTGGGCGCGTCAAGCTCCTGCAGTGTGCCGAGTATGTATTTATCCATCTCCCTGCGGCTGGGGTCGAACTTTTCAAGGTATTCGGCCATGCCGTCATATACCTTATATGTGTTTTCAAGGTTGGGGTCGCGGTAGCTGCTAAGCAGGAAGGTTCCGTTCGGCCTTATTGTTAGTATTGCGCCGTATGCGCCGCCAAGCACGCGTATGCGGTTCCAAAGGTAATCCGTTGCAAGTATGGTTTTCATAACGGCGGTTGCGCCATCGTAGCCAAAGCCCAGCTCCGCCATGTTGTAGCCTTCGGCGCAATACTGCACGTCTCCCGGTGTCATTACGCCTTCATTCTTGGCATTCTTCACGAACGCGGGGCGGTTATCCTGCTTTTCGCCCGCTTCAAGCGCATCTATAACGGCGGGCAGCGCCTGCCTTGCGGCGCTGTACTGCTCCTCCTCGCCCGAAAGCATAACGCTCATGTTCGTGCGGGTGAAAAGCTTCTTAGCCACGGTTTCAAGCATTTCAATGTGCTTATCCGTCTCCGCCTCGTTCGCCGCGGCAAGCTTTTTAATAAATTCAAAGAAGCTAAGGCCCATCGTCCGCTCGCCATACATCGTTGCCGCGCTGAAATAAGAGCCGAGCCTTGTCATGGCGATCATATGCCCCTCGTTTGCAAGCATGGAACGGTTGTTCGCGGCAATCATGCTTATGACCTCGTTTAGCCTTGCGCGCTCGTTATAATGCGTATCCTTCAGCATTGCGCATATTGCGGGCATGGCGTCGCCAAGCTTTGCGGTAAGCGCCTTTATGTTCATAAGTATATACGGCTGCGCCTGCTCCTCTCCCGCCTTTTGGAATGCGGAAAGGCTTGTTTCCACCGCGCCCGTATTGAGCATAAGCTCCGTGGAAAGCTGCTCGAAGCCGTATCCGCCCGCGCTCAGCTTGCCCATAAGGCGGCACACAAGGCCGGCATAGGGAATTTCCTCCGCATTCAGGCAGGATGCATCGAACATCAGCGTCAAATAGGATATGCCGCCGGTGAACATATCGTTTGCGTAGGTGGGAACGCTCAGTATGTCCCTCTGTTCCGCTTCAATGGGCTTGGGGCCGTCTCCGGCTTCGCTCAGCTTAAGCTGCGGAATGGTTTCCAGCGCTTCTTCGCTGTCAGGCGTGGACTGGCGCTTTTTCAGCCTTTCCTGGTTGGCGATTATTTTCGCCCTTTCATCCTCCGTCATTGCGGCGTAAAGCGCGGCCATCTTTTCGGCGTTCTCCGCTTCCCGCTTTTCGCCAAGGCCGGGCTCGGGCACCAGCCTCATCTCCGCCTGCCATGTGTTTTCAACAAAGTATTTCTTTATAAGCTGCTCATAATAATCGCTGTTCAGCTTTTCGCGCAGGAAGGCAAGCGTATCCTCGTAGCGTATCATGGAAAGCGGGTCGCCGTCATGAATATAGCCCGATGCGGCGTTTATGCATAGCTCTATTCCCTTGGGATAATACGCGGGCTCCTCGCGGCGGCTGAATTCATAGCGGTTCAGGCACGCCTCAAGCAGCTTTTTATCAAGTCCCTTTTGGTCTATATCCTTTATTGCGGAATCGATAATCTCAGTCAGCTTATCAAAGCCGTCTGCCTTAACGTCGCTGAGCGTAAGGTAATACGTGGGATACTTTATTTCAGCGCTGCTGTATGCTTCCGCGTTGCCGCAAAGCCCGCTCTGCATAAGCGCGCGCTTAACGGGGGCGGCCTCGGCATTGAAAAGCGCATCGGCAATTATTTCCATTGCGCTTATCTCCCTCATGCAGCGGTGGTCAATTACCCAACCGCGCATATAGAACGCCTTGCCCTCGGGGTCGTCGCCCGCGTTGATGGGATAGGGCTTTGTTACCACCTTGGGCGCGGTCAGCTTGGCAGCGTCGCCAACGTGTTCGCTCGTGGAGGGAGTGTATTTATCAAGATAGCTGTCCGCAAGGGCAAGCACCTTGTCCAAATCCACATCGCCATACAGGCACATGAGCGCATTGGAAGGATGGTAAAGCTTCTTATGGAAGTTACAGAACGCTTCATAGGAAAGCTCCGGCATAACGGCGGGATCGCCGCCGGAGTTCACGCCGTAGGTATTATCAAACAGCGCGGTATTTGTCTCCTGCATTATCACCCTGTCCGGTGAGGAAAGAGCGCCCTTCATTTCGTTGTAAACAACGCCGTTCACGCTCAGCTTGCCGTCGTTTATTTCATAGTGCCAGCCTTCCTGCCAGAATATTTCGGGCACGGAATGGATAAGGGGATTGAGCACCGCATCCATATAAACATCAACAAGGTTAAGATAATCCTGCATGTTTTGGCTTGCCACGGGATACATTGTCCAGTCGCTTGCGGTGAAGGCATTGAGGAACGTGTTGAGCGAGCCCTTCATCAGCTCCACAAACGGCTCCCTGACGGGGTATTTGTCGCTGCCCGCAAGCACGCTGTGTTCCAATATATGCGGCACGCCCGTGCTGTTTTCGGGCGGGGTGCAGAAGCTCATTGAAAATGCTTTGTTCGTATCCGCGCAGTTAAGATGCACCATTGTAAGGCCGCTTTTATCATGCTTATAAATATCGGCCGTGCCCTTTATTTCCTTAAGCGGGCTTGAAGAAACGAGCCTGAAGCCGTGCATAGTCGTATCCATATTCATCCTCCGTGTTCTTTTTTCTTTATAATGCCATCGTTTGGCGCATTATGCAATAGCCGCGCCGTTATTTCACAATAATATATCTTTTTCGCGCTCCGTTTGACACGGCGGCATGCCTTAGCGTATTATATTGCCATGCATAAACGAAAGGACGCTTTATAATATGAAGCTGAGCATAGATCAGGCTGCGAAGCTTGCCTCCGCCGCCCTGCCAACAAGGATAATACTTTCAAAGGCGCCGAAGTCCGCCCAATACCGCCGCTGCACGTTCGAACTTAAAGGCGGCGCATACCACATAAGCCGATACAGCCAAAAGCAGGCGTTTCATCAAAATATTGCAGCGGATGAGCTTGAACGCGCGCTTGCCGCGGAGCTTTCAAGCCGTACATACAGGCAGGCCAACGCCTTCGCCGCGGACGGGGAGCATATCATAATGCTGAACAAGGGCTATGACGAGGCGACATATATGCTCAAGCCCCTTTCCTCCACCGCGCCGAAGCCGCCCGAGCAGGCGCATAACCGAAAGAAGCAATATATTTTGAGCGAGGATGAGCCAATACCCGCGCTTATAGACATGGGCATATTCACCAAGGACGGGCGCATTGCCGCCCCCATGCGGGACAAATTTGTGCAGATAAACCGTTTCCTTGAAATAGTGCGCGATGCGATAAACGAGGACGGCTACCTTGAGCGCAAAAACGCGGAGCCGCTGCGGATAATAGACTTCGGCTGCGGCAAATCATATCTTACGTTTGTGCTGTATCATTATTTGGTGAACATATTGGGCATACGGGTGAACATGACGGGGCTTGACCTGAAGGCGGATGTTATTGCAAAATGCACGGACGCCGCCAAGCGCTACGGCTACGATTCGCTGAAGTTTGAGCGCGGGGACATTGCAGAATACGACGCAAACGCCCCTGCGGACATGGTTGTTACGCTGCATGCGTGCGATACCGCAACCGATTATGCGCTGCATAACGCCGTATGCCGCGGCGCACGAATGATACTTTCCGTGCCCTGCTGCCAGCATGAGCTGAACGGGCAGATAGCAACGGACAAATTGAAGCTCATCACCCGATACGGCATAATAAAGGAGCGCTTTGCCGCGCTGATGACGGACGCGATACGCGCAAACCTGCTTGAAAGCCGCGGCTACAAAGCGCAGGTGCTGGAATTTGTTGACCTGAGCCACACGCCGAAGAATCTGCTGATACGGGCAATAAAAAAACGCCCGGCATTGGATAACGCCGGACGCATTGCGCTTGATGAAGCAAAGGCCCTTATGGAAGAATTTTCGCTCGAGCCAACGCTGTATTCGCTTTTATACCCTCATTCGGCGGACTGAGCAGCCCCCGCCGCATTCTCAACCTTATAATTCGGATCCATAGCCAAATTGAAAGCAGTTATTGCAACCTCCAGCATATCGGGCGTAGGCTCCTTTGTTGTTATGCGCTGCAGCGCCATGCCAGGCGCGCGGATTATGCGTGTGAGCCAGTTATCATGCCGCGCGGCAAAGCGCAGCACTTCATATGAAAGCCCCGCCACCACGGGCAGGAAGGCTATGCGCATTGCAAGGCGGACGGCAAAGTTTGCGTTCCAGCCTATCGCCGCAAAGAAAAGTATGCTCACCGCCATAACAAGGAACAGATAGTTTGTGCCGCAGCGCGGATGCAGCCGCGAATGCTTGGCGGCGTTTTCGGGCGTAAGCTCCTCCTCCGCCTCGTAGCAGGCTATTGTTTTATGCTCCGCCCCGTGGTACATAAACGTGCGCTTAACGTCCTTTATGCTTGAGCAGAATGCGATATATCCAATGAATATTATCAGCCTTACAAGTCCCTCCGTAAGGCTTTTCCACACGCCCGCAACGCTTGCCGCCTTGCCGAATATGAGCGAGCTTATGCCCAGCGGCAGCATGAAAAACAGCCCCACGCTGAGCGCCACGGCCAATATAACCGCGATTCCTATAACAATGCTTTCAACCGACTTGCCCAGCTTTTCGCTGAGCCATTTTTCAAACTTGGTCGGTTCTTCTTCTATATCTTCCCCCGCAAGCTTTGCGCTTTCGGTCAATGTGTTCATGCCCGTTGTTAGCGATTCTATGAACGTTACAACGCCCCTTATTATGGGCAGGCCCCAGAATGTGCCCTTCTGCGCCTTGGTGGTCCAGTTATCGTAGCGCGTGGCTATTGTGCCGTCCGCACGGCGCACCGCCAATGCCACGCCCGTGGGGGATTTCATCATAACGCCTTCCATAACGGCCTGACCGCCAACGCTACTTACTCTTGCCATATATATTTATCCTTTCGGTTGCTTAGTGCGGAATCCTCCGCATTGTTATTATACCACACAATGCGCCCCGTCACGGCACGGCAATTCAAACTAATGTGAAAAAAGATTGAAAATATGAAATTTGGGCAATACTATGCGACGAGGTGATCTAATTTTATGAAAAAGACCATAAAAGCGGCCCTTAAGGGCATAACTACCGCTACTGCCGGTTTCCTGAAAAAAAGGGGCATATACGTTGTTGCGCTGGCGCTGATAAGCGCGGCGGCGCTTTCGGCCGTGCTGACGGTAAAGCAGCCGAACGGGGCCGACCCCGCGCAGACTGACGACCCCGCGAGCGAGGTGAATACGGATATTGGCGACAGGCTGACCGATGCTCAGCTTCCCATCGCCACGCCTACCCCTTCTCCCACGGCCACGCCTACGCCCATGCCGGACTTTACCCCCGCGCCGCCCACGCCCAAGCCCACCGCGGTGCAAAAACTCAGCCCGCCCGTGCGCGGAGAGGTGATATGGGGCTTTGCGGTAAACGAGCTTATCTATTCCCGCACGCTTGACCAATGGACAACGCATACGGGCGTTGACGTTGCCGCGCCAAAGGGCAGCGAGGTTTATGCCGTTTTCGCCGGAACCGTTACGGAGATATTCACGGACGATTCGCTCGGCGTTATGGTAGAGGTAAAGGGGGCAAACGACATGATAGCCGTATACGGCAATCTTAAAGCCGAGCCGCCCGTGAAAGTAGGCGCGCGAATAAACGCGGGCGACATAGTGGGCTACGTTGGCGACACCGCCGTAAGCGAATGCGGCGACAAAAGCCACGTCCACTTCGAACTGCTCAAGGACGAAAAATACGTTGACCCGCAAAGCTATGTGCTGTTCATAAAGGAATTGGAAGGATAAAGCATGCTTACGCATGCAGGGAAATTGCGCTTAGGCGTTGTAGGGGCCGTCATCGGCGGCCCGCCCGTGGCTATGCGTGTTTACGTCAACCCCTCAGTCTCACTTCGTTCGACAGCTCCCCGTAAAGGGGAGCCTTTTGGTGCGCTTTACAAGCTTATATGATGGGCCTGCCCTGAAAGGGGATTCGAGCCGAGCGCGCCCAGTGGGCGATGCAGCGAGGGGAGAATCGGGCGGAATAGGGAGTATTGCAAGCGGCAGCGTAGCAAGACGACCATATTCCAACCAGCGTTGTGGGTTTTGCGAAGCAAAAGCCGGAGGGGTTGAAAAAAGAAAGAAGCTTCGCTTGTTATCGTCAACCCCTCCGTCGGCTTATTTCAACTCTTTACTTATGCACCGATGGGTGGGCGTATTTCAGCTCGTACTTTTTGGCATACTCGGCAAAGTCCGCCCTATAGCGGGCGTCGTTGCCGCTCTTAACGGTATTAAGGTATTCGTGCGTATCGAACTCGCCTCGGTCTATTTCCGTTACGCATACGGCAATGTTTGAGCAGTGGTCGCTTATGCGCTCGCAGTTATTCAAAAGATCGTTCAGTATAAATCCAAGCTCTATCGTGCAGCGGCCCGCCTGCAGGCGCTCTATATGCTTGCGCTTTATCTGCGCTATCAGCACGTCTATAACCTGCTCCAGCGGCTCCACCCGCGCGGCCTTGTCCAAATCGTCGTCCTTAAACGAATCCATGGCAAGGGTTAGTATTTCGTTGAGCGCGCTGAAAAGCAGGTTCACTTCCTCCGTAGCATGTTCGGAGAACGTAAGCCCCTTTTCGTGCATCTCCTTCGCGCTTTGGCGAATGTTCAATGCGTGGTCGCCTATGCGCTCAAAATCGCCAATGTTATGCAAAAGCTTGGATACGTCCGCGCTGTCCCTGTCGCTCAACGCTGAAGCGGACAACTTAACAAGGAAGCTGCCAAGCTTGTCCTCATACATATCAAGATCGGTCTCCTGGGTTTTAACGTCTGCGGCCTTGTCGTTATCGTAGTTCAGTATAAGCCCCATTGCCGTCAGCACGCAGGAACGCGCCGTGTCGCTCATCTTCACGGCCATGTTGTAGCTTTCGTGCACCGCAAGGCCGGGTGACAGCAGCAGCCTTTCGTCCAGGAATACCTCGCTCTGCTCCGCGTCATTGCCGCGCACCACTATGCGGGATATCTTTATGAGCACCTTGCGCGCGGGCAGCAGTATTATAGTGGTTATTATGTTGAACACCGTATGGCAAAGGGCCACCTCCGGCGCAGAAAGCGGCGAATCGATAAAGCCGAAGCCTATTATTGCATTAAGCCCATAGAACACTATCATGCAGAATACAGTGCCTATTATTTTGCCGGTAATGTGCACTATGGCGACCCGGCGCGCGTTCTTGGTAGTGCCTATGCTTGAAAGCAGGGCCGTGGCGCAGGTGCCAATGTTAAGCCCCATCACTAGCGGTATTGCCATGCCGTATGTTATGCAGCCCGTAAGGGAAAGCGCCTGCAAAATGCCAACGCTTGCCGCGCTGCTCTGTATTATTCCGGTGAAAACAAGGCCCACAAGCACGCCTAAGAACGGATTGTTGAACGCGGTCAGTATCCCCGTGAACTCCGGCATATTCGCAAGCGGGGCAACAGAGCCGCTCATAAGCGTCATGCCGTACATCAATATGGCAAAGCCCACGAACACGCCGCCTATGTCCTTCTTTTTCTGCGTATTGCACGCCATTATCATTATTACGCCTATAAGCGCCACTATCGGGGAAAAGTTTTCGGGTTTGAGAAGGTTTATAAAAATGCTGTCTCCGCTGATGCCGGAAAGGGAAAGTATCCATGCGGTAAGGGTAGTGCCTATGTTGCCGCCGAGTATAACGCTAACCGTCTGCTCAAGCTGCATTATGCCGCTGTTCACAAGGCCCACAAGCATTACCGTAAGGGCCGAGGACGATTGAATGGCTATTGTTATCGCCGCGCCGAAAATAAGGCTTGTGGACGTGTGCGCGGTCATTTTCTGCAATGTTGATTGCAGCTTGCTGCCGGAAAGCTTTTCAAGCCCCGCGCTCATTGTATGCATGCCGTACAGGAACAGCGCAAGCCCGCCGAAAAGCGAAATGATAGAATATACGTCCATAGTCTCTCTCCCCGTGTTTTGTAATACCCCTATAAACCTATTTTATATTATAACAGAACTGCGGCAGAAGGCAACACAAACATTCACAGCGCGTTCATTTGCATAGCGGCCTATACTATGGTATTATTTATTATGTATATCAGTTGAAAAGGAGGGCGCTTTATGGCCCGCAACAGCTATGGCATAGCCAAACGCTCCATATGGTATGTTTTGCGGACGCTTATAATCACGGCGGCGATAGTTGCGCTGTGCTTAGGCGTATTTATAGAGGGGCTGCACATAAGCAACCTGTATATACTCGTTACGGAGGGCATGGAAAAGCGCGCCGAGGCCATATTGAAATACGGCCAGACCGGCGTTGATATCGACCTTACGCCGTATTTCAGCGAAGAATATTTGAATAACGACCACGAGCTTGACAGCGGCAAATACGCGGGCTTCACCGTGGCCAGCTATGACTACCGCATTGACGTTAAGGCCGTATCCGTGCTGCCGTGGAGCAAGCGGGCGAACATGACCGTTGATGCGCGCCTTGCCGCAATAAATGCCGCCAGCGATGATACCGAGGGCACAGCCCCTGCCGAGCTGCCGGAATGGGAAGCCGGGCGATACCAGGTGGTGTTCAAGCGCGAAGGATCCCGCTGGTACATAAACAGCATAACCCTTCTTCAGCGCGACCCCGAAACCGAAGTCAAGCCCACTCCTGACATGAGCCTTTTGAAGGACAAAGCGGAATAATATGAGCCAAGCCATGCAAAAGCTTTTCGGCACGGATACGCCCGTGCTGCTTGCGCCAATGGCCGGCGTTACGGACGCGGCCTTCCGCGGCATATGCCGGGAGATGGGCGCGGATTTTTCGTATACGGAAATGGTAAGCGCGAAGGGACTGCATTATAATAACAAGAACACAGCCACGCTGCTTGACGCTTCCCCGCCGGAGCTAAGCGGCGGCTACGGGGTGCAGCTTTTCGGCGCGGAGCCGGAAATGGTAGCCCGCGCGGCAAAGATGCTGAGCGAAACGCAAAGCGGGCTGAAGCTTATAGACATAAACATGGGCTGCCCCGCGCACAAAATAGTTTCAAACGGGGAAGGCAGCGCCCTTATGAAGAACGAGCCGCTCGCCGCCCGCATAATAGAAGCAGCGGTAAAGGCAAGCGCATTGCCGGTTACGGTAAAGTTCCGCAAGGGTTGGGACGAGGAGCATGTGAACGCGCTCAGCTTTGCCCGCATGGCGGAGGAAAGCGGCGCGGCCATGATAACAATACACGGCCGCACGCGGGAGCAAATGTACAGCGGCGCGGCGGACCGGGACATAATTGCAAAAATAAAGGCTGCCGTAAAAATCCCCGTAATAGGCAACGGAGATATATTCACAGGCCAGAATGCACTGGACATGATAAAGCAAACCGGCTGCGACGGGGTAATGGTGGCCCGCGGGGCGGAGGGCAACCCGTTTATTTTCCGGGAAATAAAGGCAACGCTCGCCAATATTCACTATGACGCGCCCTCATACGCCATGCGCATTGCCGCCGCCATTGACCACGCCGAGCGGCTGACAAAAAGCCGCGGGGACCGCGCAATAGTTGAAATGCGCAAGCATGTATCGTGGTACCTTTCCGGCATGCACGGCAGCGCCGCGCTGCGCGGACGGGTAAATAGCATAACCAGCCTTGATGAGCTTAAAGAATTGCTGAACGAGTATCTTGATACGGTAAAAGAAAAAGAGCTGCACTGAGCAGCCCTTTTTTTGCTTAAATTAAGCGTTGCTTATTTGCTGTTGGATTCTTCCATGGTGTTTTCCACGGCAACATCTTCAACGTTGGCAATGGCGCCGCGGGCGAAAACAAGGCGGGCCTTGTCCGGACCGACGGAGATGGTGATGATGTCATCCTTAATGTTGGTAACGGTGCCGTATATGCCGCCGATGGTGCGCACACGATCGCCAACCTTAATGGATGCCAGCATATCCTTTATTTTCTTATCGCGCTTGCGCTGGGGTATGATCATAACCAGCAGCAGCACTATCATCATTATGATGAGCATACCGCTTCCGGAGAAGAACGAACCGAGAGAGGACAAAAAATCACTTCCGCCTTGAGGCATAATTGTAAACCTTCCTTTTTTCAACATATTCAGCCGCATTGGCTGCCATAAACTAACGGCGGGCGTTCCGCCGCCCTTTTACTATATAATACAAAGTCCCTCCGCGTCAAGAAGAACGTTGCATACTCCCCCAAAAAGTCACAAACGCTTCAGCAGAATTCAAGCGTGCATACGCGCCCGTATTCGCCCGATGCAAGCTCCTCGGTGGTTTGCGCGCCCGTGTTTTCAAGCAATATATCTTCATTTAGCGGGCATATCATGGAAAACATAATTTCCCCCGTGCGCATGGCGGGAAGGCTTGGTATTGTGTCCCGCGGCAGCCTGAACGTAAGCGCGCCGAACTCCTCCGCAAGGGAGCTTAAAAGCCCCGCCGTGTCCGCGCCCGCAAGCTCGTATATATCCGCGCCGTAGTCCGTTTCGTTAAGCAATGCATACGCCTTGCCGTCCGAATATGCGTATCCGCCCGAGATGCGCGCTTCCTCAATGTAATTCTCCATGTCCTGCTCAGTCCGCGCCATCATGCCGATATAATCCGCTCTGAATGCGGAATATATCTTCAGCATCTCCTCCGCCGTTGTCTCGTGTATTGGCGCGGGTATGCCGGCATCTATCCACGGCAGGCGGTATTCATCATGCCACGCAAAGGGAATATACCCAAACTGCGCATAGAAATTCACGTCCGGCTTTAATATCGCCGCCGCGGTACCCTTCTGCTTCTGCTCCGCATGGCAGGCCGTTATAAGCCGCGCCGCTGCCATATGGTGCCTGTATTCGGGCAGCGTTGCAACGCCCGCTATCATTACGCAGTTTTTCGTTCCCCCGCCCAGCATTATTGGGTAAGGTATTGCGTGCAGCGCGGCTATCATTTTGCCTTCGTAAAACGCCGCCAGCACATATTCCGCCATTGTGCGGCGGGCAAAATAATAATCGCTGTAGCCCGAGGCATCCTCCGGAAAGCATATGTTCCACACTCGCTTTGCTTCGCCGTATTCATCCGCACCAATGTGCCTTATGGTCAGTTCCATCAAATGGGTCTCCCGTCGAACTTATCTATCATATATGCCGGATAATAGGACAGCTTGGCCTTCCTAAGCCCTTCCATGCCCATGTCCTCCTCGCGGTTTATGAACTTAACGTCCGTCAATTCATGCTGCACAAATTGATTGTTTATGACCGTGTAAAGGCCCATTATCTCGTTATCGGCCTTTTCAATGTGCACAACTGCCATGTTATCGTCCATCTTCTGCCCCAGCGTAAACGCCGCAAGCTTGCCGTCTATCCTTATGCCGCCGCCGCGTATGCCCAGCACGTCCATGTGCATGAGCAGCGTTTTGATCGCACACAGCTCCATGTTGTCCGTTTCGTCGGGAGATTTTTCGCTGAGCCATTCATTGTATACGTCCACGCATTCGCCCATCATATCGCCGGTTATTTTAACGTATTCGTACCGTTTGCCGTACTGAGCCATGAACTGGTGTATATGGTTGCGCTTGGCGTGCAGCTTTTTTCCAGCTAAGTCCCTAAGGCTTTCCATTGTGTAAACATAGTCGCTGTTGTTGCGGTCCTCCGTCAGCTCGTAGCCCGTGCAGCGCTCAAACGCGGCCTTTATGGGGCCGGATATGCCCTTGAATACGGGCGGTATGCAGTTGGAGCGCATGTATTCCGCCGCCTTATCGAGCGCGGTTTGATAATACTCAGACTCGGGCTCAACCGTAAGCGGGGCGAACATGAAGCGTTCATTGCCCCAATGCAGCAGTATATAGAGCGCCTGCTCATCCTCCGCAAGCATTATGTTCCCGCCGCAGCCCCACATGAGCAGATTTGAAAAGGTGTATTCCGAGCATTCCAGCTTCCATTTTGCCGTGTAATGCTCAACCATTTGCTTCATCGATATATCTATCGGTTTGAAATCCATAAACTAAGCGTGTACCTCCGTTTTGCTTACATATATTTTAATCTATCAGCATTGATAAAATCAACCGTATTGTGTGCTTTTGCATATTATATCCGCCGCTTCGGCAAAGCCGTAGCCGCCCTCGCCATCCAGTATATATGCGGGCAGGTGCGCCATTCTGTCCGCAAACGGAGCAATGTTCGCCACGCCGCAGCTCAGCGGGAACGCCGCAAACATGGGCTCATCATTGGGCGAATCGCCGAAGAACATAGCTTCACTCTCTGCGTCGTCCGCATGGCAATAGTCTTTAAGATATATCGCCGCCATGTCCGCCTTTGAATACGCGCCGAACCATGCGTTTACGTGTATGCTGCTCACTTTGGCCTCCGCCCCCATGTCGCGGCAAAGCTTTGCCACGGCGTATGCCGTTTCAAGCGGGAGTTTTGGTTCATCCTCCGCAAAGTCAAACGCCGCATCGTATATCCTTGCGAACTGGTCATGCGCCATGCGCACTTTGGGGAACGCCTTCAGCACGGCGGCCTTGACCGGCTCAAGGAGCTTTTTCGGCTCCGTCGCGGCAAGCGGGTGGCGTATCATGCGCACGGCGTTATGCTCATCATAGTCATATACAAACGCGCCGTTTTCGCATATAACGGCCTGCACGGGCCATTGGCGCAGCATCATATCGCACCAGCCTGCGGGCCTGCCCGTTACGGGGATAAGCTTAAACCCGTGTTCCTTCAGCTTCCACATGGCAGCATAGGCTTCGCCTGTCAGCTTGCCGCCGTTTGTTACGGTATCGTCCACGTCGAACAATATATATTTCAGCTTATTCAGCTTACGCGCCTCTTTTTCGCAAAATCGCTGCATGTTTGCCCATCCTTTGTGCAACAGAAGCGGCCATAAAGGCCGCTTCATGCGCATTATGTTATAGCTTATTTGTTTTCGCCTTCGCCGTCCGCGCTCTGTTCCTGCGCTTCGGCAGCGGCCTTGGCTTCGGCTTCCGCCTTTTCCTTGGCCAGCACTTCTTCATCCGCCTTCTCTATGCGGGCGCGCCTGTCGCTGAATGTTTCAAGTTCCACGTCCTCGCCCTTGAACAGCTTTTCAAAATCGTCGCCGTCAATGTGCTCGTATTCTATCAGCGCCTTTACTATGCGCTCCATAGCGTCGCGCTGCTCGGTCAGCACGGTCTTTGCCCGGTCGTACTGTTCTTCCAGTATGCGGCGAATTTCCTTATCCACGCGTGCGGCAACCTCTTCGGAGAAGTTGCGCTGGTGTCCCCAATCCTTGGCAATGAAAACCTCTGTCTGCCCGCCAAGGAACACAGGGCCTATTTCGTCGCTCATGCCGAATTCAACAACCATCCTGCGCGCAAGCTCGGTAGCCTTCTGCAGGTCGCTGTATGCGCCGGTGCATATATCGTCTAAGAATATGCTTTCGGCAACCCTGCCGCCAAGCGCCATGGCGATTTCGTCCAGTATCTTTCCGCGGGACATATGGTCGCGATCGTCCTCCGGCATGGTCATGGTGTAGCCGGCCGCCCTGCCGCGCGGAATAACGCTTATTTCGTGCACCGGGTCGCAGTTGGGCAGCACGCGCGCCACAACGGCGTGGCCGGCCTCGTGATACGCGGTTATCCGCTTATCCTCGGGCGTTATAACATGGCTGCGCTTTTCGGGGCCGACCACGGTGCGAGTTATGGCCTCCTCCAGCTCCGTCATGCCGATTTCCTTTTTCTTATACCTTGCGGCAAGTATGGCGGCCTCGTTCAGCACGTTTTCAAGGTCCGCACCCGTGAAGCCCGGCGTGCGCTTTGCCAGCACCTCAAGGCTGACTTCCTTGGCCAGCGGCTTGCCCTTGGCATGCACCTTCAATATGGCCTCGCGTCCCTTAACGTCGGGGTAATTTACGGTTATCTGCCTATCGAACCTGCCCGGGCGCAGAAGCGCGGGGTCAAGTATATCAGGGCGGTTGGTGGCGGCGATAACTATTATGCCTTCGTTCACGGCAAAGCCGTCCATCTCAACAAGGAGCTGGTTGAGCGTCTGCTCGCGTTCGTCATGCCCGCCGCCAAGGCCGGCGCCGCGCTGGCGGCCCACGGCGTCTATTTCGTCTATGAACACAACGGCGGGCGCGCACTTCTTTGCGGTGGTGAAAAGATCCCTCACCCTGCTTGCGCCAACGCCTACGAACATTTCAACAAAGTCCGAACCGGAAATGGAGAAGAAGGGCACCTTCGCTTCGCCGGCAACGGCCTTGGCAAGCAGCGTTTTACCCGTACCCGGAGGGCCAACGAGCAGCACGCCCTTGGGTATCCTTGCGCCCATCTCGGTGAACCGCTTTGGCGCGCGCATGAATTCAACAACTTCCTTCAGCTCTTCCTTTTCCTCGTCCGCGCCCGCAACATCATCGAACGTAACGCGGTTGTTGGGATCCATCTGAGTGCGCGCATGCGCCTTGCCGAAGCTCATCATCTTATTGCCGCCGCCCTGCGCGCGGAATACCACGACGTAGAACACGACGATTATGACAAGCATTATAACGTAAGGCAGTATGTATTCCAATATGGAAGGCTCCGGCGGGGGATTATATGTATATGTAAACGGATAATCCTCCGGCGTTACCTTTTCCGCATCTATGCCCTTGGCGTCTGCAACTATGGCCGCCATATCCGATCGGAACGCATTTTCGTTGGATACGTTGCAGATAAAGTCATACTTCTTGGGGAACAGATCCTTATACGCAGAGCCTTTTTTAATGCCAACTATTTCGCCGTTGCAGTATTCAACGGCCTCCACCGTGTCTTCCTTTGCCATGGCAAGAAAATCGGCATATTCGATCTTCTTATCATCCGTGCCGCCGTTCTGAAGCTGCGTAAGCAGAACAATCATCAGCACCACTATGGCCAAATAGATAAGCGGAGTTCTCAGCTTTTTACCCAATTTGTCCTCCTGACATGCCGCTTGATAAAGGGCATATCGTACCAATTTAATAATCTTAGTTATCATATCACACTTTGGGCATATGTTCAAATGCTCAATATGAGCAATAATGTGAAAAAAACGTGCCTGCCGCGCACACGAGGGCGCTGTGCGGCATATGGTAGCAATATAAGGCGCTATAAATGCGCCAAGAGCAAAATGCGCGAGGTGCAAAACAATGAGGATATTACAGCGTGGCGATACGGGCAGCGACGTGCGCACGGCCCAAACCGCCCTTATACGCGCGGGCTATGACCCGGGCGCGGCAAACGGAGTATTCGGCGCGGCAACAGAGCGCGCGGTGATGCAGTTCCAGCGGGTGCTCGGCGCAACGCAGGACGGCATAATAGGCCCGGTAACGTGGCAGTTTCTTGAGCCGTTCGCGCTTGAAAGCGACCCGGATGTGCTAAGGCGCGGCAGCCGCGGCGCAATGGTAAGGCGGCTGCAGGAGGCGCTGGAGGCTTCCGGCAACAGCCCCGGGCGCATAGACGGCCTTTTCGGCACAAAGACCCAGGCTGCCCTGCGCGCGTTCCAGCGGAGCGCAATGCTTGCGCAGACAGGCGTTGCGGACAGGGCGACGTGGCTTGCCATAGCCCCGTATATAGATTACGGCGACGTATATTTGCGGCGCGGGGACAGGGGTATGCTTGTTACCATACTGCAAACGGCACTGACAAGCGCGGGCTTCTCCCCCGGGCAGGCGGACGGTATATTCGGCAGCCGCACGTTCAACGCGGTAACTGCGTTCCAGCGGGCCAACCGCATCACGGCAGACGGCATTGCAGGGCCGCGCACATGGGCGCTGCTTAAGCCGTATCTTAGCGGAGAGCTGATGACATACGTTGTGCGCCGCGGGGACACGCTTTCGTCCATAGCCCGCCGGTTCAACACAACGGTTGAAGAATTGCTGCGGCTTAACCCGCGCGAGGATCCGGATCTTATATTCGTTGGGGAAACCCTGCTTATACCGGTAAGCAAAGGCTGAAAATACCAAGGGAGCTGATATGCTCCCTTATATTTTTATTGAGAAATGCGGCTTTATGTGGTAGTGTATATGCATAAATTTATATATAGCCGAGAAAGGATATATTTATTTATGAAATCCATAATAAAGCCGATAAGTTTTGCGCTGAGTCTGCTGCTTGCGCTCAGCCTGCTGGGCTGCTCCGCCGCGCCCAAGGACACGGCTGCGCCCATAGCTACCGAGGCGCCCGCGGCAGCCTCTGCCCCCACTCCCGAACCCGAACCCACTGAGGACACAGCCCGGGCGGAGGCCGAGGCCGCGCTTAAAGAGCTGGACGGGAGAATGTTTGCAGAAAGCGTTGTGAGCGACGCGCTGAGCTTTCATCTTACCGTTGCGCATCCGGAGAATTTTCCCCTTATAACGGATTACCCGACCGGCTGGGGCGAATTTACCTATGCCGAGCAGGAGGCGAGCAACGAAGAGAACATAGCGTGGCTTGAGGAGCTTTACGCAATAGACCGCAATGCTCTCTCCGACGATTCAAGGATAACCTACGATACGCTTGTTCAGTTCCTTGAGCAAGGCATAGAAGGTAATCAGTATTACTATTATAACGAGGTGCTGGATACCTTTGTGGGGCTGCATTCCAATCTGCCGCTCAATTTGGTGTTCTATGATATGCACACCAAGGCGGACGTGGAGAATTACCTTACGCTGCTTGCGGACACGCCGCGCTACGTTGGGCAGGTTTTGGCATTTGAGCAGGAGAAGTCCGCGGACGGCAAATTCATGCGGGATAACGCCCTTGACAAGGTGCTTGAGCAGATAAAGGCATTCATGGATGCGCGGGAGACGTGCTTCCTATTCGCCATGTTTGATGAATTCATAGCCGATATAGACGAGCTGAGCGACGAGGAACGCGCCGCATACAGCGCAAGGAATACGGAGCTTGTGAACGCGCTTATCGATTCCTATCAGGTGCTTTACGATGGGCTTGAGGCGCTGCGCGGCACGGCAACGACAGACGGCGCGCTCTATACATACGGCGAGGAGGGCAGGGCCTTCTTCGCAACGGAGCTTAAATACAACGCCTGCGCGGACATAACGCCCGAGGAAGCGCTGGAAATACTTTATGACGAGCTTAACGCGCAGTTGAGTAAGCTTTATGACGCCGCCAAGAAGGACGCCGCCGTGTTCGATAAGTACGACACGGTGGAGCTGAGCGTCGGCACGACGGAGGAAAACATAGAGTACCTTAAAGAGCTGATGGCGGATTACTATCCGGAGCTGCCGGAGCATACGCTCACGTTCATGGACTGCCCCAGCGAGCTGGAGGACCAGTTCAGCCCCGCGGCATATCTTATTCCGCCGGTGGACGACGCGAGCGAGAACCTTATTATACTAAACAACAAAACGCTTGAAAACGACAACAGATACCTTGACACCCTTGCGCACGAGGGTTACCCCGGCCACCTTTATCATTACCAGTACCTGCGTACGCTTATAAACAAAACCGGCTATACCCGCCAGGCGCTTTCAATGGGCGGATACTACGAAAGCTGGTCCCAGTCCGGCGAGGTGTTCTTCGATAATTACAACACCCGCTTCGGCGCGCCGTACTGCAACTTCATGAGCGCGAACTCCACGATAGGCAATTTGCTGCTGCCCGCTATAGTGAGCATAGAGGTGAACTACTTCGGCAAGAGTGCGGACGACATGTTCGACCTTACCTCCGCCTATTTCGGGGACGAGGCCGCAACGGAGCTGAAGGACGTTTATTACGACTACGCCGCGGAAAACCCGTTCTACTTCCTTGAATACGCCATGGGATACAGCATTTATCAGCAGAAGCTGAGGGAAGCGGAGGATATTTGCGGCGCAAGCTTCGACCTTCGCAGCTTCCATGAAACGTATCTTAACATCGGGCCTACTTATTTCAACATATCCATGCCCATAATGGACGAATGGATAAGCGAGCATAAATAAAATTATTGCCGCCACGCCGCTTTATGCTGATGACAAGGCGCGGAGAATGTGGTAATATGAATGCATCACTTACGGTTAATTTGAAAGGAGTTATTCTATGCCTTATTGCACAAATTGCGGCGCGCAGTACGATGACGGTGCAAAGTTCTGCCCCACCTGCGGCGCGACCACCGGCGAAACCGCACAACAGAGCACCTATACCAACCCCACTCAGCCTGTTCAGCAGCCGGTGCAGACCGACAACAGCAAAACAATGGCCATACTTGCCGTTGTGTTCCCCATTCTGTTCTTCCTGCCCATAGTGACCAACCCCAAGACCGAGTTCGGCACCTTCTGGGCCAATCAGGCGCTGCTTCTGCTGCTTCTCAGCGTGGTTGCCAGCATCACCGCGGGCATAGTTATAGGCATACTCATCTGGGTATTCCAGGTGGTCCTTTGGATAATGGCCCTGGTGAGCGTTTGCAAGGGCGAAATGAAGCGCCTGCCGCTCATAGGCACCATAGACATAATAAAGTAAGTATAGGCTGAATAAGCTTGCAGGGGAACGCGCTGGCGTTCCCTTTTTTATATCATCAACCCCTCAGTCTCACTTCGTTCGACAGCTCCCCGTAAAGGGGAGCCTTTTTATACAGCACAATTAAGCTGCTCCACCCCCTCCCATACATCTGCGTCACTTGCGTCACATCGTCACAAACAGGCTAATTGTCTACGTTTTTTGTGTGACGCAATGTGTGACGATAAATTCTGCGTCACACGGCGGGCTGACGCATGCGGTGAAATCCGTTCTTCGAACGGGTGAAATATTGCTATCGCAATGTGAAATATGGCTCCGCCATGTGAAATACGCCAAAGGCGTGTGATTAACTCCCTCCGTCAATTCGCTGACGCTCATTGCCACCTCCCTCGACAGGGAGGCTTTTTGCGTGCTCCCACGCTCGGGTGAAAGCGCAACGTATCTACCGCCTTCACTATATACTACTTCTATATACCTTTCTTTGTTAATCTTTAGTCACTACGGTACATAAGACAGCACAGCTGTAACAGGTGATTCGGCCTTTCGGCACTCATGTGATGCCTGCTGCATAAAGGCGCCCCGTCCGGTGAGCTGGCACGGCGCAAGCCGTGACTGAGGGGTTGAGGTAAAAAAAATAGCCACGGGCGGGCCGCCAATGACGGCCCCTACAACGCCTAAGCGCAATTTCACCGCACACGTCAGCCCGCCGTGTGACGCAGAATTTATCGTCACACCTTGCGTCACACAAAAAACGTAGACAATTAGCCTGTTTGTGACGATGTGACGCAAG
>OKSD01000590.1_pt1 | contig 38876 bp, 56 predicted proteins | sample 1601221 | NCBI WGS metagenome assembly OKSD01 (sample SAMEA3541550, study PRJEB24748) | human gut metagenome | biome: human gut; feature: human-associated habitat; material: faeces | place: China | collected 2012
GACGCAATGCGCGCAGGCAAGCATGTGTTGTGTGAAAAACCGGCTGCAAGAACCTATGCGGAAGCACTGGAAATGCAGAAGGTGCAGCATGAAACGGGAATGACGTTAAATATCGGTGTTGTAAACCGTTTTAATGACATGGTGAATCTGATCCGTAATTATATTCAGGAGGGCCGTCTGGGAGAAATTTATCATGTTTATATCAGCTTCCGGGCATTCCGTTCCATTCCGGGATTGGGCGGCGCATTTACGACAAAGGAAATCGCAGGCGGCGGCTCCCTGATCGACTGGGGAGTACATTACCTTGACCTTGTGATGTATTGTTTAAACGATCCTAAACCGCTGACCGTATCCGGCGAGACGTTTTGCAAGCTTGGCAAGGACATGGACCTCTTCCACCTCCAGGAAGAAGCCCCGGGCATGATTTTCTGGCACGCGAAGGGCTGGGCCCTCTGGCAGATGATCGAGCAGTACATGCGCCGCATCTACCGCGACAACGGCTACCAGGAAGTGAAGGCTCCGCAGCTTCTCGACCGCTCCCTCTGGGAGAAGTCCGGCCACTGGGCGAAGTACCGCTCCAACATGTTCACGACGGAGTCTGAGAACCGCATCTACGCTCTGAAGCCGATGAACTGCCCGGGCCACATCCAGATCTTCAAGAGCGCGCTCCGCTCTTACCGCGATCTGCCGATCCGCTACGGTGAATTCGGTCAGTGCCACCGCAACGAGCCGTCCGGCTCTCTGCACGGCCTGATGCGCGTCCGCGGTTTCACGCAGGACGACGGCCACATCTTCTGCACGGAAGATCAGATTCTCGACGAATGCGTGAATTTCACCGCGATCGTGAAGAAGGTCTACAAGGACTTCGGATTCGACGATATTGAGTACTTCGTCGCGACGCGTCCTGAAATGCGTATCGGTGACGACGCGACCTGGGACAAGGCTGAGAAGGATCTGATGATCGCTCTCGACCGCGCCGGTGTGAAGTACAAGGTGCTGCCGGGTGAAGGCGCTTTCTACGGCCCGAAGGTTGAGTACCACCTCCGTGACTGCCTCGGCCGCAGCTGGCAGTGCGGTACGGTTCAGGTTGACTTCCAGATGCCGGGCCGTCTCGGAGCGGAATATGTTGATGCCGATGACCAGAGAAAGGTCCCGGTTATGCTCCATCGTGCTATCCTCGGTTCTCTGGAACGCTGGATTGGTATGCTGCTTGAGAACTACGCCGGAGCCCTTCCGCCGTGGCTCGCACCGACTCAGGTAGCGGTTGCCTCCATTACGGATTCCCAGGCAGACTACGCTCACGAGGTTTATCAGAAACTCTTCAATGCGGGTTATCGAGTAGAAGAGGATTTGCGCAGTGAGAAAATCAACTATAAAATTCGCGAACTTAGTCTGACGAAAGTTCCTTACATCCTGGTTGTGGGTGAGAAGGAAAAGCAGGCAGGTACAGTGGCTGTCCGTGAGCGCGGCGGCCGGAATATCGGTGCTATGAGTTTTGACGACTTTGCTGCGCTGCTCGCGGCTCAGGTCGCCGATCACACCAACATTGAGGTTAATAAGTGATAACAAATAGTAGGGATAACCCTGCAAAAGAGGAAAATCGTCATCGTCTGAATCGTGAAATCCGGGTCCCCGAGGTCCGAGTCACGATGCCGGACGGAACCAGCGTCATCATGAACACGTACGACGCTCTTCACAAGGCTGAAGAGCTCGGCGTGGATCTGGTCGAAGTCGCGCCGAAGGCGCGTCCGCCGGTTTGCAAGCTGATTGACTACGGCAAGTTCAAGTACCAGGAACAGAAGCGCGCTCAGGAAGCCAAGGCCAAGCAGAAGGTCACGCAGGTGAAGGAAGTGAAGTTCCGCCCCGCGACCGACGAAAACGATTTTCAGACGAAGATCCGTGCTGTCCGCCGCTTCCTTGAAGGCGGAGATAAGGCTAAAATTACGCTCCGCTATCGCGGCCGCGAAATGGCCCATCAGGAATTCGGCGTGGAACTTATGGACCGCGTGAAGACCGAGCTGGGTGATATCGCTCAGGTTGAGCAGAATCCGAAGCTCGAAGGGCGCCAGATGATCATGGTGCTCGGGCCGAAGCGCAAGAAGTAATCAGACGAAATCGTCCGGGGGAGATGCGTTTCTCTCCTCCGGCATTTCTGACCAGTTTTGCAGTACCTCCGAAACTTCTCCCAACCCGGGAAGTGTCGGAGTTAGAAGAAGTGATTCAAGGGCAGTTCAAGACCATCCAAACTTTTTCCGGAAGGCGCCTTTGAGTCATCAATAAAGAGGAAACGGCAAATGCCGAAGATGAAAACCAAGCGGGCTGCTGCCAAGCGCTTTAAAGTGCGCTCCGGCGGTTCCATCAAGTTTGGCCACTCGACCAAGCGTCACATCCTGTCCCATCGCACGACCAAGAACAAGCGTCACCTGCGCGGCATGGTGACGGTTGCGAAGTGCAATGAGCTCAACGTCAAGCGCATGCTTGCCATCGCTTCCTGATCTGGATAGGAGAATAAAAAGATGCCTCGAGTTAAGCGTGGTGTAACCGCTCGTGCCCGTCATAAGAAGCTGCTCGCCCTGTCGAAGGGCTACAGCCTTCGTGCCAACAATGTGTTCCGTGTGGCCAAGGAAGCCGTCATGCGCGGCGCCCAGTACGCCTATCGTGACCGCCGTGCGAAGAAGCGCGTCTTCCGCCGTCTGTGGATTGCCCGTATCAATGCGGCTACCCGTCAGAACGGAATGACCTACAGCGCCTTCATCAACGGCCTTCACAAGGCGAACATCCTCCTTGATCGCAAGGTGCTCGCTGATATGGCTGTGTTTGACAAGGAAGGCTTTGTTGCTCTGGTCGAAAAGGCCAAGGCAGCTCGTGCTTAATTGGTGAATCCACTTGTCAAAGCACAGGAGCGCTGAAGCCTCGGCTGAGGTGCTCCAGCTTTAAAAGGGGCGGGCCAGCAGTACCGGGCCGCCCCTTTTTTCGTTATCTTCTTCTGTATTGCGGGCAAGAAAGCAGACCGCTGCTGCCCACGTTTTCCGTATCGGAATCAAAAAATGGAAGATTTATCCAAACTGATTGAATCCGCCCGGCAGGCTTTCGCTGAAGCGACGCAGCCTGCAGCGCTGGAAGATGCCAAGGCGAAATTCCTTGGGAAGTCCGGCACCCTCACGACAATGATGAAGGGTCTGCGGGATCTCGCAGCCGACCAGCGGAAGGCGGCCGGTGCTGAGATCAATGCCGCGAAGCGTGCTGTGGAAGAGGCGCTGAACGCCCGCCGCGAAGCGCTCGCGCAGGCCGCTCTCGAGAAGAAGCTTGCCGAGGAAGCGATCGATGTGACGCTGCCGGGACGTACGTCTCCCGCCGGCGGCATCCACCCCGTGATCCGCACCTGGATGCGTATTGAAGAGATTTTCCGTTCGATCGGTTTCGACGTGGCCTCCGGCCCCGAAATCGAGAACGACTGGTACACGTTCACGGCGCTCAATAACCCCCTCAACCATCCGGCCCGCTCGATGCAGGATACGTTCTACGTCGACATGAAGGATGAGAAGGGGCTGCTGCTGCCGCTGCGCCCGCACACCTCCCCGATGCAGGTCCGTTACTCCCGCACCCACAAGCCGCCGATCAAGGTCATTGCTCCGGGACGTACCTACCGCGTTGACTCCGACGCCACGCACTCCCCGATGTTCCATCAGGTCGAAGGACTGTGGCTCGGCGAAAACATCAGCTTCGCGGATCTGAAGGGCGTGTACTCCATGTTCCTGCGCCGGTTCTTCGAAACCGACGACCTCATCGTGCGCTTCCGTCCGAGCTACTTCCCGTTCACCGAGCCGTCTGTTGAAGTGGACATGATGTTCACCACCGGCTCCCGCAAGGGCAAGTGGCTTGAGATTTCCGGCGCCGGCGAAGTGCACCCGACCGTGGTCCGCAACTACGGGCTCGATCCCGAGCAGTACTGCGGCTTCGCTTTCGGCTCGGGTCTTGAGCGTCTCACGATGCTGCGCTACGGCATCGACGACCTGCGGCTCTTCTTTGAAGGCGACCTCCGGTTCCTTCGCCAGTTCAACGAGTAATGGGGAAGAAAAATGCTGTTTTCTGAAAGCTGGCTTCGTACGTATGTGAATCCCGCGATTTCGAGCGAGGAGCTCCAGGACGCGCTCACGATGCACGGCCTCGAAGTGGACGAAGCCCGTAAGGCGGCCCCCGATTTCACGGGTGTCGTGATTGCTGAAGTCGTTGAATGCCGCGACCATGAGAATTCCGATCACCTGCATGTCTGCCAGGTGAACGCCGGCACTGGCGAACTGATCCAGATCGTCTGCGGCGCGCCGAACGTCCGAGCTGGGGTGCGTGTGCCCTGCGCGATGGTGGGAGCTGAGCTCCCCGGCGGGTTCAAGATCAAGAAGGCGAAGCTGCGCGGCGTGCCCTCGAACGGCATGCTCTGCTCGGCCCGTGAGCTCGGCGTGTCCGAGGATCATGACGGTCTCTGGCTTCTGCCGGAAGACGCCCCGATCGGCGAAGATATCCGCAAGTACGCTCACCTCGACGACGTCGTGGTGGATCTGAACGTCACGCCGAACCGCGGTGACGCGCTTTCTCTCACCGGTATCGCGCGTGAAGTCCACGCCGTGACGGGGGCTGAGCTGAAGCTCCCGGAAATCCATGAAGCCGCTGTGACGACTGACGCGGCTCATGCCGTGAAGATTGAGGCCTCTGACCTCTGCGCCCGTTATACGAGCCGCGTGATCACGGGGCTGAACGCCAAGGCGAAGACGCCTGAATGGATGGCGGAGCGGCTTGAGCGCTGCGGTCAGCGTCCGATTTCGGCTCTCGTCGATATTTCGAATTACGTGCTCCTCGAGCTCGGCCGTCCGACTCACTTCTTTGACCTCGATAAGCTCTCCGGCACCGTGACGGCGCGCTGGGCGAAGGAAGGCGAGAAGATTGAGCTCCTGAACGGCAAGACCGTTGACCTGACCCCGTACTACGGCGTGATCGCGGATGATAACGGTTCGCAGGCGATCGCCGGCATCATGGGCGGCTCGGCGGACTCTGTGTCGGATGACACGGTGAACCTCTTCATCGAGTCCGCGTTCTTCCGTCCGGCCGCGATCCAGGGCCGCGCCCGTAAGCTCAACTTCTCGTCTGACTCCTCGTTCCGTTTCGAGCGCGGTGTCGACTATGGAACGACCCGTGAGCATCTCGAGTACATCACGGCGCTCGTTCTCTCGATCTGCGGAACCGACGCCACGCGCGTCGGCCCGGTGAGCGACATTGAGTCCGATCTCCCGGAGCGCCGCGTCGTGAAGTTCCGCGCTGCACGCTGCCGCAAGCTCGTCGGTGTGGACATTCCGACCGACTTCATGGAAGAAGCCTTCAAGCGTCTCGGGTTTGAGTACACGCGTGACGGTGACCTCTTCACGGTGACCTCTCCCACGTACCGCTTCGATATCGAAATCGAAGAGGACCTCGTGGAAGAAGTGGCCCGTCTCTGGGGTTACGACAAGCTGCCGGAAAATCCGCCGCTTGAGCGCGCTGTGATGCTGCCGTCCCGCGAGGATCGCCGCACGCAGCATGACCTGCGTCTGAAGCTTGCCGGCCGCGGCTATCAGGAACTCGTGAACTTCTCGTTTGTCGAAGAGAAGTGGGAGAAGGATTTCGGCGGCGAAGCTGCCCCGATCCGTCTGCTGAACCCGATCGCCTCGCAGCTCTCCGTGATGCGTACGCAGCTGATCGGCGGCCTTGTCGACATTCTGCGCTACAACCTGAACCGCAAGGAAGACCGTGTGCGCGTGTTTGAGCTCGGCCGCGTGTTCTTCCAGGATCCGACGATTGAGCCTTCTGACACGTCCGTGAAGGGCGTCCGTCAGCCCGAGCACCTCGCCGGTCTCGCCTACGGCACCGCGGACGCTCCGCAGTGGGGCATCAAGTCCCGCCGCGTGGACTTCTTCGATGTGAAGGGTGACCTCGAACGCCTCGCCTTCCCGCTCACGCTTGATTTTGTTCCGGAAGTCTTCCCGTCGCTTCACCCGGGCCGCAGCGCCGGGGTGTATCTTGACGGAAAACGGATCGGTCTCATCGGCGAATTGCACCCGAGGCTTCAGCAGGCGTATGATCTCCCCCTCTGCCCTGTGGTGTTCGAGATCGATGTAGAGCCGCTGCTCAGCGTGCCGGTCCCCGAGCATAAGCCCGTTTCCAAGTTCCAGAAGTCGCTGCGCGATATTTCGCTCGCAGTGCCGGCCTCTGTGACTTCGAAGCAGATCTTCGACGCGGTGCGCGCCGCCCGGAGAACGGATGTGAGACTCGCCTGTCTCACCGACTTCCGTCTCTTCGACGTGTACCATCCGGAAAATCAGCCTTCCGCCGATAAGTCGATGGCCTTCCGCCTCGTGCTGGAGTCCTTCGGTGAAGAGGCTGTGACTGAAGCCCAGATCGAAGGCGCGACTGAAGCGGTGATCGCTGGACTTGAACCCCTTGGCATTAAACTTCGTGCTTAATTAGGTAACCTTTGAAATGGCTATTGAAGAGAATGATTTTTCCCCCACCGTCGGGACGACGATGACGAAAGCCGATCTGGTCGATATTCTGTTTGACCGGATGGGTCTTTCGAAGCGCGAAGCGAAGCTGCTTGTCGATGTGTTTTTCGACGAGATTCGCTCCCGCCTGGAGCATGGCAGCCCCGTGAAGCTTTCCGGTTTCGGCAACTTCCAGCTGCGCGACAAGCCCCAGCGCCCCGGACGCAACCCGAAGACGGGTGAGGAAATCGCGATCACGGCCCGCCGTGTCGTTACGTTCCACGCATCGGCTAAGCTCCGCGATGCAGTCCTTGCCGGCTTCCCGGCGAAGTCTGCGAATTAAAATCGCTTTGTAATCCGAGTGTTTGAGAGCGGCAGAACCGGTAAAACGGTTCTGCCGCTTTTCTTTAAGCCCGTCCTTTTAGCGGTTAGAATCGGAAGGTCAGCTAGAGAAGGAAAAGGGCATGTCAGAGAAAGAAATCGGAGCTTTTCCGCCGATTCCGGAGAAACGCTTTTTCACGATCGGCGAAGCGGCTGAGCTGGTCGGAGTCGCGACTTCGGTTCTCCGGTTCTGGGAGGATGAGTTCAAGCAGCTTTCGCCGGGCCGTCACGGTTCGCGCCGCCGCTATGAGAAGAAGGATATTCTCACGGCGCGTGAGATCCGCTCGCTCCTCTATGATCAGGGCTATACGCTGGCCGGCGCGAAGAAGCATCTGAAGCACCGGAAGACAGCAGTCGCTCAGGCGACTGAAGGCAGAGCCGCCGTGAGCCCGAATGTGGTCGAGGAACTCCGGAATATCAGGGATTCCATCAAAAATTTCCTTTTATGAAGATTTTGTGGTATAGTTCATCTCTCTCGGGGTGTGGCGCAGCCTGGTAGCGCACTTGCATGGGGTGCAAGGGGTCGTGAGTTCGAGTCCCACCACCCCGACCAATTCCAGGAAAGGAGACAACGAAAGTTGCCTCCTTTTTCTTTGTATTCGTCTACGACAACTCAATAAAAACAAGAGCTTAAGACACAATACGCGTGTTGTCTTTGTCTCTAATCCTCTCCGTAAGGCGTGTCATTATCTAAGAATCTATGCCACAATCATTACCACAAATGAGCGGGGAAACTTCAATTTCTCCCCAAACATAACGGAATTTTTTGTGGTAATAACTGTATTTTTTATTTAAAAACATTTGATTACGGAGATTGAGCGTTATGCGCGTGGCAAACAGGATGACTGACAAGCGTTTGAAAGCCCTGACGGCTGACGCTTCATGCGGGATTGTCCCCGGGCTTTATGTTGGAGTCAGGAAGCTCAAGGACGGGACATATGCCCGTTATTTCCTGCTTCGGGATCGTGGTTTGAAGCGGGTCTTTACTCTCGGGAAGTATCCCGAAATGTCACTCGCTGAGGCCTTCGAGAAGGGGCTCAGATGGAGGAAACTGATAGCGGAAGGGATTGACCCATCTGAGCAGGAGAAAGCGACCAGAGACGCGCTACGCCCCTCCCCGGCACCTCAAAAAGAGAAGGACGCACTAACCTTTGAAAAACTTATCTGGAAGTGGATTGAGTTCAACACAAAGAGGGGGAGGTGGAAAAACGCTGAAAAATCCCGCGATCTGGTTTGGGATGGCTTTTTCAGGAATCACATCCCTAAAGAAATCAGAGACTGCCCGGTTGTAGACCTGAAACCTCAGATGTTCTGTGATGCCCTGGGGGAAAAGTGGGGGACCATGATTGACACGCCCGAAAGGATCCTTAGCGACGCTAAAAGAGCGATTGATTGGGCAATACGCTCGGAGATGATCCCGCCGATGGTTAACCCGTGCCAGGTGGTGGACGGGCGTTTAGGGGATTTGCTGCCACTAAATCGACCGGAAGGCGGGCACGAGCCGGCACTGCCGCCGAAACGTATGCCGGCTTTCTTTAAGGCACTTATGCAGCTTGTCCCGGTTAGCCAGACGGCCCGCTGCCTTGCATTCGCGATCCTTACTTCAGCGCGCAACACAACAGCGCGTGAAGCAACATGGGGGGAAATCCAGCAGGATGATGATGGGAGGTGGCTGCACGTTATTCCTCGTGCCCGCATGAAGGTGAAGAGCGAAAAGATTCCCTTTGACCGCAAAACACCGCTTTGCCTAGAAGCCGTTCAGCTGCTGGAATCAGCCCCACGGGTAGGGGGATCTCCAGATTCCTATATTTTCCCCAATGTGAACAAGGGGAGAAATTCTCCTTTTTCCCGTGATTCTGTCCGGGCGCTGATTAAGCGCATGCACGACAAACAGAAAAGAATTGACGGGATTGGCTGGGTAGACCCCGATCAGTTCCATGCGAAGACCGGCAAACCCCGTATAGTGACCCTCCACGGGCTCGCGCGGGCAACTTTCAATACCTGGGCCAAGGATGCCAAGGGATACTCCCACAAGCCGTTCTCGCGCGATCTGAGAGAAAGCTGCTTGGATCACCGCAACGAGTCCTACCAGTGCGCGTACGATCGGGAGCAGGCTCTGGGTGATATGCGTGAGGTCTACGATGCCTGGGGGAAATTCTGCATGTCATTGGTTCATGTCGGATAAACTGGCAGCGCTTTAAGCTCCAGCGGTATAACCGTTCAAGCGCCGGAGATTTAGCTAAACGATTGGATTAAAAAAAGAAGCCCCAAATTTATCAAAATTGGGGTTATTAAGTTGTTCCCCAGCCCCAAGAAACTCGATCGTGTATTTAGTGAGGAGAGCTTTCTTCTGTGGGAGAATCCTCAGATCAACATAATGGAGACGATTATGAACGACAAAGAGCACGCGACAATGCTCCTTTATGGTAAAGATGGGAATGGGCCGAAAATTGAAGTGCTTCTTGACAAAGATTCGGTCTGGCTCACTCAAAAACAGATGGCGGATCTTTTCGATGTGGATCGAACTGTAATTGGCAAACACCTCAAGACAGTGTTCTCAAGTGGTGAGCTAAATCAAGATGTCGTATGTGCAAATTTTGCACATATCGCTAGCGATGGGCGGGAATATACATCGAAGATCTATTCGATTGACGCCATCATTGCCGTTGGTTACCGAGTCAATAGTAAGCAAGCAACCGCGTTTCGAATTTGGGCAACCCAAGTTTTGCGGGAGTACATGATCAAGGGTTTCGCTCTCGACTGGTCATACTTCGCAACCTGAAAGCGGGCGTAGAGCGCGTGATAGATCGTCTGGTAAGCGACAGCGCTCTTCTTTGCGCGCGCCGAGATGGCCTTGCGGATCTGAAGCTGCTCCGCGGGGGTGAGGGTGGCTGCTGAGTAGCTCCCGGTCTTGCGGATAGCGGGCAAGATCTCGTTTGTCACCTTAACTCGAAATCGATAGGCAGGAGTGCCCTCTTTGACTGCGTCGCGGCTTCTAAGAATCAATGTGTAAAGCCCGCTTTCATTGACTACGTTAACATCGGGTTTACCCGCCCCTAAGTTTAACTTAGCCCTCTCAAACGGTGCCAAAGAAGCAATGGCCATTGATGGATTGGTTAAGTTCAGCGCATTGCAGATATCAGCAGCAACAAACAGGGGAGAAACGGAATCGCCAAATACGCGAATAGAGGCGCCTTCAAAAATGAAGGTGGTAAGGGGATTAGACATGTATGTCTCCTATCAAGAGCTTGATCCTCGCACCACTTGCTACAGTGGCGAGCGAGGTCTGGCGGGGTAGCAAACCGGCGATAGGTCCCGGCCACTCCGAAGAGTGCCCACCAGCCTCACTCATAAAAAGGAGACCTGCGCGCATAAGAGAAGCCGCTAAGATTTTGGCGGCGGTTATGCGCCTATCTGAACCGGGTTGCTACACCCGCGTCCGGAATCCCGGACAGGGAGAATATACCATATTCCATTCCAACGAATCCACTTTGTTAAAATGGTCAGCACAAACTTCTGGAGGGATCATGGAAGAGATACCTGAAAATATGACAGCTGATGAGCTATCAAATTTCTTTAACGAAAGGACCCCTGGAATCCCCTGCCCTATTTGCCGGCATCAGGACTGGCGAATTCTTGGGAAAGACGGTTTTGTCCGTTCAGTGCGGCTAATAGACGACAAAGGGACAGAAACAATACTTTCCGCTTTGAAAGATCTTCGCGCGGGGAAAGAAGTGACCCTTCGGGATATTGAAAAGCATCTGGATGGGACTCTTTTCCAAAACATAGCCGTAATGCGTTGCGGAAATTGTGGCTGGGTAGCTTTGTTCGATAAAACGTTCATTGAAAACGAGATCCACAATGCCAAAAATAAATGAAGAAGACTGGCTACACGCGAAGATCAAAGAATCTCTTGCGGACTATGTCCAGAAATCTGAATTTAAACCGACTGAAGAAAAGGCGGGAGCTGCCTTTACTAGGGTCGGCGATCTTTGGACGATTTTTTTCTGGGTCGACGGCTTCCTTATCGCTGCATTGGGAGGGCTGCTGCTTATCATCCTCCACCTGCACCACATCTTCTGACCTTTCAGCAAACGAGGCGATATACCCACAATTTGGGCAAACCGCCCTTCTTGCTGGGATCGGGATTGAGGTGGTCCCAGCGTCTTCCATGGGGCACCCGCATACGGGGCACGACGCGGGAACGTGAGCTAAGAATGCTTTTTTGGTCATTGTGATTCCTCTTCGTGTCTGCCAAGTAAAACTCACGCTGAGACTCCCGTACCGACGGATTTCACCCACTTCCTGATATCGTCTACCTTGAACCTCGTGCACTTTGGGCTGAGGCGCACGGGCTGAGGGAACGAGGGATCTTCCTTCACCTTTTTCCACACGGTGCTTTCCCCAATCGAGAGCATGGCCGCGGCTTCTTTCACATCCACCATCAGTAACCCCAGCGGGGGGATTGTTCTGCCACGCTTCCTCATTTCTCACTCTCCTGTTCATCTATTGCTTTATCTATAGCGGCCAAAGCTTCCTCCCCATATCCGGACACAAAAAGCTTGATTGCTTTTGAGATTTCTTTGGCTCCAGGACCGCTGATCGCATTAGCGTTTTCACAAGTCATTCTGTATTCCTTATGGTAAAGATCGCGCGAGCCTATCGGGTAGTTATGCTCCAGGAGCCATATCAGATACCAGCGCGCCTTTTTCAGGTCATCAACTGCATTCCCCTTATATGGGGCGCGCATCAGGTACTTCACAACGTTCCCAGAACAGAAATCCCGATCGGCAACGATCTCGATGACTTCGTGTGGCAGCTGGTTGTAGTGCGCTGGGTGATTGATTTTTTCTTCAGGCATAGTGGATCTCCTTCCCCTTAAGCCCCAGCATCCCGTCCAGTTCGGCTTCAGCCTTATCGAAAACCCAGAGGTTCCGGGACTCCTGGCTGTGGCAGGTGTTGACTTCATGTGGTTGATAGACCGAGGTGATAGCCTCAAAAAGCTGAAGCATCAGGTGTTTGCATCGCTTCAGCTGCGGGTAAAGGATCTTCTTGTGATCCAGCCAGCAGTTAAACGCCGCCTGCAGGCACTTATTCGCCTCAGCGATCACCTTCCGGTATTCATCCCGCTCGATGAGAAGATTCCCAAGCACCCACGCCATGACGAGCTGATCCTTGGTTCTCCCGAAAAGCCTTTTCATGTAAGGATCCTCCCCTTTGCTCCAGTAGATCGCGTCCAGGGGGAAGAGGAAGTCCTGCGCGAAATCATTCAGCATGTCAGGCGTCCAGTCCTCACCGCGGATCAGGAAACTGCAATGTTTCTCAGCGCTCGCCCAGGTGACTTTATGGTGGTGCTTCTTTCGAGGCTTCTTACTGGCGGGCATTTCCGCTCTCCTTAAGGCCTTTGCCCTCAGAGGGGAAGAAGTCCTCCGCCTGATCAATCAGAGCCTTCAGCCGCTCGCACGTCTCTTTATCTTTCAGCACGTAATCACCCTGCAGTGTGTTGAAAGCCCCAACACGGATCAGCAGTTTAGGGTTGCCATTTCCGATTTCAATTGAGAATTTCGCTTCACACATTTTGTTCTCTCCTCTCTCCAAGATTCATGAGCTTCCTATATTGGCTGTCGACCTCCGCGAGGAATACCCGACAAGCCTCAAGCGTCCCCGCAAGATGTTCGGGGGCGGGTTCATATCTCCGGATAAAAAGCGTGAGCTCCGGATTCTTTGCCTCAAGCCGCGGGTCATAGTCAACATAGTCGCACCATTTCCTGCCAGTACAGATTAACTGCACGTCCATCTGCAGGAGGTACTCTGGAGCCGGGACTCCTGCCGCCACTCGGCGCAGATGCGTGACAGTCTGTGGGCATTTGATTTCTACAAGCCCATCCGAGCCGACCAAGCCATCCGGAGACGCTCCAAACCAAGGAATATCCGGGTGCGGGATGAAGCCCACCAGATCCACCATCTCGCCTGTAGCCGCTTCATACGCCTCGCGTGCCTCAGCTTCATGATCAATCCCCCACTGCATCGCCCAGGTCGTCCCGGAACTCTGCGCAACTCCGGTTGCCCGTTCCGCGATCAGTGTATCAATCAGATCCTGCCTGGATTTGAGCGGTTTCCCGGTCTTCGCCGATATCGCCAGCGCGTCAGCCGCGCGGGATGCCGTGAGACAGCCGCAACGGTCTGAGAACCACTTCGCAGTTCGCTGGAGTGGGTTTGCGTCTCCGTGGCTAAGTGATTCAGCCTGCATTTCCTTCTCCTCCTTCAGCAAATGCCTTTAATTTTTCGTGCTCGCCTGACGAGACGAGGCTCTTTCTCTCAGTTTGAGAGACACTCTTGAAGAAAGCTCTGTATGCTTCGAGACCGCTCATAGCGGCGTCACGGGCACGGTCCAGCAAATCTTGCGAGACCGGCGCCGCGGCTATCTCGGTTCCCTGTTCGGCGTCAGGGTCTGGCATGCCGATAACCGGGATGCAGAAGGTCTGGAACATCGCGCTCTTAAACGCGTAGCTCATCGCCTTGCCGCTTGCCTTATCGCTGCTGTCAAGCCCTTCTCCGAGCGCCTGTGCGGTAAAGGAGCTCCCGTCTTCAGTGCTTACAAAACGATATGTAATCGTTGTCCGAACAAGGCGCTGCACACCGCCGCCCCGAGTGCTGACGGACTGCTCCGGTTCCTGGTCAATTCGCTCTGGGTAGATGATCAGATGGTGCTGATACAGAAGCGGGTTTAAAGCCGCCAGCACATCTTCAATCGAGCGGTATGAGAACCGCAGCCCTTGAGAGGATCGCTTCCCGATGCCGGCTCTGCCGAGATCGCGGGCGACTTCCAGCACCGCTTCGTATACCTTTGCTGTGCCTTCCATCTCACGCTCCTTTCCTAAAAATCAGTGTTACATAGTTCATTTGAGTTCCTTTTCTCCCCGGTGGGATGATTGAGTTCGAGCGAACCTGGTAAACGCTCATCACTCAACCATCCCTTAGGAGAATTGAAATGACCAAGTTTTCAAAAGAAGAGGCTTTCCAGCTCCTTCTTGAGGGCATTAGAAGCGGCTCGATCAACTTTCCGTTCCTCCAGAAGTTCAATGAGGAAGAGGCAGAAAAGATCATCAAAGCCGTTTACGCCAGAAACAAAATGAGCATTGCTGAGGGATCTCTTTCTCAGAAGATCCCGGAGGCCATGAGCTTCTATGGCAGAGCGGACGCCATTTATATCCGAAGCCTGATTGACGCCCTCACTATGGATCTCGGGAATTAAGAAACTTCCAAGAGGTTGCCTGGAATATTCTTCCGGTAACCTCTGCTGTAAACGGCCAAGCAAATCTGAGCACTCATCCATGAGTTCTCCTGGAGTAAATTTGCCTGCCCTGGCCTTCAGCCATCCCGACCAGATCTGCCTGGCAGTCTCGGCAGTTAACTTTTTGTCTTCCATCTGACACCTCCTCCTTTGGAAGTTTTCCTCCAAAAAAAATCCGCCTGACTTGCGCCTGGCGGATTGTTATAAGATTGATATAAGAAAGTATTAAATTTTGTAAAACGACATTGATCCATAAAGCTAATATCCCTACAATAGTGGTGCGGGCAGTTGAGGCTGTGCCGTATACTCTGTGGGGTCCGAATTAACGTTTAAGCGATCTATTAAGATAGCCGGCCACAGGGGAGAGAAGAGCTGCGAAAGCGGCTCTTCTTTTTTTTGGATGCGCTCAGCAGGGGGCATATCGCGAAGGTTGAAAGCCCATTTGCTCGCCCGTTGATGGGAATGGCGTGGTAATATCTGCCACTACCCTATGTAAGAAAAACAAAGATCTATGGACATCTTTATTTATTCGGATGAATCAGGTGTATTTGACAATATTCACAATGAGATTTTTGTGTTCGGTGGATTAATGTTTCTGTCTTCTAAAGAAATGGATGATGCTATGCGGCTATATGCCCATGCAGAACAAATAGCCCGGAAAGAAGAACACCTCGAAGATTGCTGTGAGGCAAAGGCTTCAATATTGTCAAATAAATCTAAAGGGAAACTTTTTAGATCTTTGAATCGATTTCATAAATTTGGTGTGGTTGTTACCCAACGCCAACTACATAAAGATATTTTTGCAGAGAAAAAAATCAAAGCAAAGGTATTTGGATTATGCGTTCAAAATTACTGTTAAGCGGCAATTTGAGAAATTTATCAAAGAGGGGAAAATAAATAAAGAAGAATCAATAACTTTGCATTTTTATGTTGATGAGCACACTACCGCCACGAATGGGAGATACGAATTAAAAGAAGCTCTTGAGCAGGAATTTAAAATAGGGACATTTAATTACAACTATCAAAAGTACTTCCCTCCAATTTTTAAGAATCTTAAAAAAATTCATTTAGATTATTGTGATTCAAAAGTAAAGCCGTTAATTCGAGCTGCAGATATCGTGGCCAATAAAATTTATTTTTTGGCTACACAACATCAGATAGATTTGCTCTCTTCAAAAAAGAAGATTTATATCATCGAGTTACCTTAAGCTGGCGTTTTGTCCTCCCTGCACTGGTGGAACCTGCCCCAGGCCTATGGCTCAGAAGAGCTTCAGGAAGTTAGCCGCGTGAGGTCGTGCAGCTTGTCACTCGGGCTCCCCGGCATGCCGCTGCCGGATCAGAGCCGTCCGGGGAATTTCACCCCTTGAACTTGCCTTTATCGCAAGCCCTTATGTCTGGAGCGAATCCAGAGATAAAGGTTCGCTCGTGGCAGGGGATCACACCCCCGCGATTGCGCAGATTGCCCAGTACATCCAGCCGAGCACCGTTGCCGCCCCGATGAGTGCGAGGAACAGGGCTGTACCCAAGATGACGTTGTCTTTCATTTGCTTCCTCTTTCTTTTCAGATCCCCCCGTGAGAAGATCGGAATGCGGTACCCACCAGTAACCGCGCATTCAAATCAACTCACAGGAGGAAACTCTTATGTCAACTGATAAAGAATTAATGTTTCAGATCCTTGTCGAGCTAATTAAGAAGGGTGGCTTTAAAAGCCACCTGGAAACTCTTCAGGCCCTTAAGGCTTCAAAAATCTCCGATATTTCGGATAGGGATAGAGATGCTCCTGACCGCGTCAAAAAACAGATTCTTGGGTTTAACCGGGCTCTTGATAAAGCCATCCCTTCTGCGTTAGCCGCGGACGCACTCGCTATCAAAGCTTTCCTCGACACTCTCGAAACTGGAGAAACCCGAGAAGACCTTGACTTTGAGGCTGTGTTCATGAAGTTGGATTCTTTTTAACCGCCGACTAAGCATTCCTTTTTAAGGATCTCAAGCCGCATGCGTGCTTGGCTTACAACTTTGTCGAGCTCTCGCATGCGTGCGGGGACATTTTTCACGTTCCAGCCCATCACGGTGAAGTCATCATTAATGAGTTCTAGATCCCTGATGGTGATCTCGAGGTCGCGGATCAGCATTTCCAGCTTTTCTTTGTTCATGTCTTTCATGTCTGTCTCCTGTTAATCGATCAGCTCGCACTCGGCGGCGGGCTTGCCATTGATATCCGCGATATCGGAGGTGATGCTGATTCGGTAGGTGTACATGAGGGCTCCTTGATGTGGATTTCTGTTGACAAAACAAACTTTATACTTGTTTCTAAACGTTGTCAACATATCGCAACACAGCCCGCCTAAAATTTGATTTTTGTCAACAAATAGGCAAAAGAAAAGCCGCCCGAAGGCGGCTTGGAAAAGACTTTGAAGGGCTTATAGGCTAAAGCCGTTGAAGGTGTACACGACGCGCCCGATGATTGTTGTGCGCTCCAGCACGTCCTGAGTGATTTTTTGTGGAGGGTATCTTGGGTTGTCGCTTAAAAGAGTAATTGTACCGTCCAGATTGCGCTGGATACGCTTTATCAAAAGCAGGTCATCAGCTCGTAGGCAGTAGACCCCTTCACGTCGAAGCTCATTTTGGTTTCTGTCTACGAAGCAAAAAGCGTTTGAGGCAATCGTCGGCTCCATCGAGTCGCCGGAGCTCGGGACGATATTTATATGCGATATGGCAGATACACCAGGGAGCCCCTTTAGAAACCAAACTGCTACATCCAAGAAGCCAGAAATGATGTCGTCAGAGGGCGCGATTTGAGCGCCACACCCTGCGCATGCATCGTAAACCGGGATCCGGATATATCCATCCTGAGCCTCGCCCACGCGGCTTTTTGTAATCGTCTCTGGGAGAGAGTCTTGGTCTCCAGACTTCAGCCACAGAGGAGTAGTCCCTAGGACTTCTGCGACCTTCGTGAGTGCTTCTGGTGATGGCTCATTTCTCCCGGTCATCCAGTAGCTCACACTTTGCCGGCTTTTACCGACAGCCTCAGCAAGGCTTGCCGCAGATACCCCACGCAAGACCATCAGGTCAGATAAACGCTTAGACAAACTCATGGCAACCTCCGTCATTAAATAGTAACAAAGTGGTGACAGAGAGAGAATAATTTGATTGTTGCTTATTGTTGACTTATACTTAAATAAAAATCAACAAAAGGCAAATTTTATGGCTATCACGAATCCGACTGAGTTTGTCCTTGAGTCGCTCGGATGCTCCCAGACTGATCTAGCGAAAAAGCTGGGGGTGCAAAGAGCGACGGTCTCTATTTGGAAAAAGCGCGGAGCCATCCCGGTAAAAAGCGTGAAGCGAGTTGCTGAGGTGACAGGCATCCCCGCATATATCTTGTGCCCGGATTATTTCCCGGCGCCGCCGATGAGTGTTGGATCCCCGGATCCTGCTTCTTCTAATCGCGATTAAAAGCAGGCAAGCCGATGTCATACCGTCTAGTCCAAGCCTGTATGGATATGCGAGGAGAGCCCCTTTCTTCTACGGAGTGGCGTGTATTTCTCGTGCTGTGCCGCTATGCAGGGGAAGATAGCACTTGCTTTCCGACACGGCAGACGATCGCTGATGCAGGGCGTCTAAACGTGCGCTCTGTAATCGATGCTCTTCATACGCTCAAAGAAAAAGGCTGGATCGACTGGACTCAGCCAGCTGGGAAAAAGCGCACTTTCTCCATCTTTACCAGCAAGATGATGACCTACCTTACACCCGTGCAGGAAAGTACACCCGTGCAGGAAAGTACACCCGTGCAGGAAAGCACACGGGAGGGATGCGGAAAAGTACACCCGGGGGGTGCAGAAAGATGCACGGGAGGGGTGCAGGAAAGTGCACCCGAATATGTCATAGAAGAAGTCAAAGAAGAGACTCCCCTACCTCCCCCCTCGCCTGCGGCGAAGCGGGAGGCACAGACACACCGCTTCTCGCTCGCCGAGATCCCGGATGCTTGGAAGGAATACATCGAAGCCGTACGCCCTGATTTGGATCCTAAGAAAGTCTTTACTGACTTCAGGTTCTACTGGGAGAACGGCAGAGGTTCCTCCACCAGAAGGTCAGATAAGGGCTGGACGCAAAGCTGGCAGACATGGGTAAGGAGAGAGAAAGAAGCACAAAGAAGGGAAGTGAGGCATCTGACTGCTGAAGAACGTCTGTTTGAGGAAATCTGAAATGCTGATCAGTCAGGCAATGGATGCTGAACCAATGGATTCTGTCGTGGTCTTCTTTCACTCAGAGGCTCCAGATTTCCAAACCGTAGAGAAAAGCGAGTCCTTAGGAATAAAAGGTGTCGTAGACATCCTTCTTCAAGACCGTCTTTCTGTCATTGATTGGCAGAGGTTCATTAAAGGACGCATGGTACACGTTATGTACGACGGTGAAGAGGGGATGAAGAGAATGCTGGAAGCCAGAGAAGGAATCTTTTCGGGACTTCCTCTTATTGTCGTCTTTGCGGCTCATGGAGATACCAAGGCAGAGAGATACATCAGAAATTATGGAGGGGCAGTGTATGAACGCAGGTAATTTCCTTCTGAAACCAGAAGACGTGAAAGGCTTTTGGTCAGGGAAGGACCCATCACCAGATATCGTCCTTGCCGCAACGATGCAGGCTGAACTTATGGAAGAGGTGGATCATCCTCTTAGGAACAGCGGGGTTAGTTGTCCTGTGATCCCGAGGTTCCAGATGAGACCAGGTGAACTCACTGTGTGGGCGGGAAATAACGGCGCCGGCAAGAGCGCTTTGATGTCCCAGGTCGCGCTTTCAATGATGATGAAGAAGCGCGCCGTGTGCCTTCTCTCCTTCGAGATGGCGCCGAAGGACACCGTGATGCAGATGGTTCGTATGGCTTACGGCCGCGGTCTCTCCATCGGGGAGTCCGGAAAGGTGGAGAAGTTCTTCGACTGGTGTGAGCGGCTTCTTTGGGTATACCGCAACCGCGGGGCGATCGATCCCGGGTATGCCCTTGACGCAGTGGCTTATGCCGCTGCTGTCAAACACTGCCGGCATGTCTTCGTTGATAACCTCATGATGCTGACGGGCGGGCACTCGAGCGATCAGCTCTTTCAGACTCAGCGCCACATTACCGAGCAGCTGAAGCGGATCGCGGTTGAGACTGGTGTCCACGTCCATCTTGTAGCGCATCTCAGGAAAGCGAACGCTGATCATGACGAAGAAAAGCTTCCTGACCGCTACTCCATCTCCGGGTCTGCCGACATCAGCAATCTTGCCGATAACGTGGTGATTGTTTTCCGGAATTTCCCGAAGGAAAAGAAAGCGGTTGAGCTGAAGACGAAAAACGCCGGGTGGGATCAGGCGCCTGACACGGTACTGCTCCTTGATAAGCAGCGGAAGACCGGCGCGGTAGCGAAGCAGAAGCTTTGGTACGAAAAGTCGAGCGGTCAGTTCTGCCTCTCTCCTGAACGTCAGCTGATGGAGCTGATGCCGAAGAATCTGAGCGGGGCAGATCTCACCAGATCTCATCAGGCAGACGCTCTGAATGTGGCTGAGGAAGGATGGCTTTGAGGGCATGAAGAAATGATTTCAAACAGATTTATCGCGGAGACTCTCTCGGGAGCGGTCGAGGAGCTGGAGAAGGAAAGAGCCAAGCGCCACGAACAGCAGAAGAAGTGCCGGGAGAGAGCCTGCCGGGCGAGAGCCGCACGGGAGGTGGCGATGAAGGGGAAGGCTTCCTCTTTCTCTCATCCTAATTTAAACGCGCCAGGAGCTTCGAAATGAGATTTTCAGTACAGAAGGGCGGCGAGGGAGAAGAGAGGGCAGGAAGGCGCCTTCTTGCCCCGGGAAACGGTATCAAAGGTAAGGATAGGAGTACAGCATGGCATCAGTAAATCGTGTGATCCTTCTGGGTCGCCTGGGGAGAGACCCCAAGACGAGCGACGCGCAGGGGCTGGCAATCTGCCGCCTCGCGCTTGCCACTACCCGCCGATACAAGGGTCGGGATGGTGAAAAGAAAGAAGAGACCGAGTGGCATAACGCCGTGGTTTTTGGGAAAACGGCGGAAGTCGCTCAGCAGTATCTCGTGAAAGGCTCTGAGGTCTATATCGAGGGGCGGCTGCATACGCGGAAGTACACCGATAAGCAGGGAGTGGAGCGTTACGCGACAGAGGTTATCTGCGAGTCCCTGCAGCTGGGGGCAAAGCCTCAGGGAACGGTGCCTGCTGCGTCCACTACGGCAGCCCAGTACGCCGCGGCGAAGGGGAGAGATCTCCCGCGGAACGCCGCATCTGCCCCTGACGAGGATGTCCCGTTTTGATGGGGAGAGGAGGAAGGTATGGCAAAAAAGCTGAGCCAGAATGATCTCTTGACGATTATCTACGCGCTTGAGCAATTCATAGGTGACTACAAGTTTTACGAAAAGTATCCACACCTCCAAGGGTATCCGGACCTTCAAGACGCTAAAGCTACCCTGAAGAAAGTCCTCGAGCTTTATACACATGTGGAGATGGAGGAGGCCTGAGGGATGTTTTTTAAGACGCAGCACAAGAACTACGGCCTCACGGCTCTCAGAGCGAAAGGCCGGATGAAGAAGGGAGAGCTTAACCGCACAGAAACCAGTTACGCGCAGTATCTGGAGGGAGAGAAACAAAGCGGGAGAGTGGCTGACTACTGGTTTGAGTCTTTGAAACTGAAGGTCGCTGATGGCACTTGCTGGTACACGCCGGACTTCATGGTTCTCCTGCCGGATGGGAGACTGGAGCTGCATGAGGTCAAGGGCAGCCCGCGAGTCTTCTTTGACGATGCGAAGTGCAAGGTCAAAGTGGTAGCGACTTCCTTCCCTTTCGCGATGAAGGTTGTCTATCCGCGCGCCAAAAAGAACGGCGGTGGATGGGATGTTGATGAGTTCTGACGGGAGAGATACGTGATCGAAGACCGGGATCTGAACGCAAGGCTTGAGAACTGGGCGAGAGTTTACAGGGACCGATCATGCTTACGCGCATCGTGGCTTGCGAAGATGATCGCCCTGTACGGAGCGGAAGGCAGGGGCATAGCGAACGAGTGTGAGAAAGATTGCAGCCCTGTAGATGTAAAAGACGCCGCCAGGGTTGAGCGAGCGCTGTGTTCTCCACTCTATCCGGAGAAGTACAGGCTTATGGTTTGCGCGCTCTACCTTCGCCCGTCTCTCTCGGTAGGAAGAATTGGCCGGGCGATGGGGCTAAGCAAAAGAAGGTTCGATGAGGAGATTCACAGCGCTTCGGTCATGCTTTCTAATATCCTGGAGTTTTACGCTCGGGATTGCTCTTGAAAAAATAAAATAATGGGATACAATTGGGGGTACCAGTAAGCGAAAGACGCAAGAAGTACGATTGGAGAGCCGGTTGGCTCTCTTGTTGTGCCCGAAAGAAACAGCGTGTAGGTGCTGGTTAACTCCTCCAGATATACAACTCCATCCTCGGATCCGTACGCAGATCCGGGGATTTTTTTGTGCGGGAGACTTCGCGTGGAGAGAAACGAAAACAGCAGAAAAGGTGTGAAGGCCATCCTTAAGCTGGGCAAAGACTCCAGGGTTGAAATAGGCGGGGATCAAGTCCGAATTTTTGGGGAGGTTATGGTCAAAGGATCTGTGCTAGAAACCAAATCCTTGTCTAATTCCGGCTTGGACTCCCCCAAGAAGACCAATTTGTAGTTTCTTACGGTATACCGACCTCTCGGTAAGACGCACTCTTGGCCACACTGCGGGCAGATAGCGCCCTTGATGTGGAGAGAAGACTCGAAAATAATACCTTCCGGCATATCGATGCTGATTGTGTATTTGCAGCCGCATTCGCAAGTGTGTTCGAATGTGGCGCGTGAATACACTAGAGCCTCTAAAGTGCCATCGGGTTTAAGTGTTAATTCCGGCATTAAAGTCTCCCAGAAAGCAGGGGGAAGAGATAGGGGCGCAAGTGCATTGCCGATACCCCCTTTGGATTGGCTACCTTATGTATTAAAACACACTTGGGGAGGGCTAGATGGCTTTATTGCATATTTGCGCTTACCCAGGCTGCCAGGAAGCTATCCCTCTGTCTGATAAGTACTGTGCCCGCCATAAAGAGAAGGGTAAAGAACAGGCGGCGGAACGCGAAGCAAGGCGGAAGAGATTCAAAGGCTCCTCCGCTGAACGTGGCTATGGTTCTAAGTGGCGGAAGCGCAGAGCGGCATTCCTGAAAGAACACCCACTATGTGAGGAGTGTCTGAAGCGTGGGCTGCTGGTTAAGGCAACTGATGTGGATCACATCATTCCGCATCGGGGGAACCAGAAGCTTATGTGGGATCAGAGCAACTGGCAGGCGCTGTGCCATGCGTGCCACAGCCGTAAGACTGCCAGCGAGGACGGCGGCTTCGGGAACTCAATGTTTTGAATCTGTCGTCCCGGCTCAGTGATTGCAAAACAAACATCTTGGTCAAACTGATTGAATCGGAGAAGGTGAGCTGACGAAGCAGGGGCAAGGCGGCTTTAGGAATAAGGTGAAGCATGGTTAGAGACTGGGAACAGTTGCTACACGTTCTTGAAGACATAGAACGAGAGCGGGTCATTGATCGCCTGACGTCCATTGACGAAGCAGACGAGGATCTGTACTGCGGGCATCTTCTGCTGGCGGAAGACGCGGGGCTTATTGAAGGTCTCCATGTCCGCCGCCTTGAGGATGGAAGCTGGGGGTATGACAGAGAAGCCTACCCGAGGCTGACCTTTGCCGGGCACGACATGCTTGACGCTCTCCGTTCCAGCAAGGTCTGGAGGGAAGTGAAGCGTACAGCTTCTGAACTGATGGTGCCTATCTCTATGGAGCTGATCAAACACACGCTCACCAGCATGCTGAGCCAGCAAGCCCCGTGATTTAAGAGGGGGTGAGGCGGGTCAGATTTTGGACGCAAAAGCCCCTGAGACCGCGCCCTTCACCAATTTTTTACGCGTGCTTTTCAATTTTTGGATATGCCCAGGCTCAGAAAATCCGATGCGGAGAAATCGGCCAGAGGGACGCTGCAGAAATGCCGTTCTTCCAAGCCGTACCCGGTTTCGGGGAGTGTTTTGTCTGAAGAACCTCCCGTCGGGATTCCGGGAGACGCAAAAGAGGTATGGGTGCTTGCGGTCAAGAACGCGCCGAAGGGGCGGCTGTCGGTTGTAGACGGGCCGGCGCTTGAGCAATGGTGCCGCACGTATGCTCTGTGGCGTCGGATGGCAAAAACAGTAGAGCATGGAGCCCTTTTTGATGAGGAAGAAACGACCGGGAGGAGGAAACTCAGCCCGGAGTTTCAAGCGATGCAGATTCTTGTCGGGACGCTGATCAAGCTTGAAAAAGAGCTTGGTTTTACCCCTGTCTCCCGCGCGCACGCGCCCGCGCAGGAAGAAGAGCTGTTAGAGAAAAATCCTTTTGAAGCCTGATGAAGAAACCTGATTACGTTGCCATAGCCAAGGAGTACATGCGCGGCGTATTGGATGGGAGTGTGCCCGCTTGTTCCTTTGTGAAGCAGGCAGTTCAGCGCCAGTTAAATGACCTGAGGCGATGGGGTCCCGAGGGTGGTGACTACTACTTTGACGAAAAAGAGGCTTCCCGGCCATGCTGGTTCATTGAGAATCTGACGCACACAAAGGGGGAGTTAGCGGGCAGGGCGATTCACCTAGAGCCCTGGCAATGTTTTCTCCTGACTACCTTGTTTGGGTGGAAGGCGAAGGCGGGTAATCGGCGATTCCGGTCAGCCTATGTGGAAGTCGGGAGAGGGAACGGCAAGTCGACGCTTCTGTCGGGAATTGGGCTTTTCTGCCTTTGTGCGGATCACGAGCCCGGGGCAGAGGTGTATAGCTTCGCGACAACGCGGGAGCAGGCGAAAATCGTCTTTGGTGATGCGCAGACGATGGCGCGGGGTAATCGCGCGCTGCAGGAAGCGTATGGGCTGGAGGTTACTGCGCACGCACTGTATGTCCCCGCGACCAATTCAACCTTTCAGGCGAAGAGTGCGGAAGGGTCTACTTTGGATGGCCTGAACACGCATCTGGCCATTATTGACGAACTCCATGCGCATAAGAAGAGAGACGTTTTCGACGTTGTTGAGACATCGCTGGGGAAGCGCAGAAATTCGCTAATGGTTTCGATCACAACGGCAGGTGTTGACCGGACGGGGATTTGTTATGAGCAGCGCACGCTCGTAACAAAGATTCTTTCAGGGTCGCTTCAGGACGAATCCTATTTTGGGATCATCTACACGCTGGATCCGGATGATGACTGGAAGAGTGACAAGGCGCTGGCAAAAGCCAACCCGAACTGGGGAGTGTCTGTCCGGCCTGAGGTCATACGGGCATTGCAGGCAAAAGCGATCGCGACGCCCAGCGCTGAGAACAACTTCAAGACGAAGCATCTTGATGTCTGGTGCAACGCGGATGTCGGCTGGATGGACATGAAGGCGTGGGATGCCTGCGCGGATGAAAGTCTGGATGAGTCGGATTTTGACGGAGAGCCGTGCTGGCTGGGGCTTGACCTTGCGTCTACGAGCGACATGACGGCGAAGGTGAAGATTTTCCAGAGAAAGATTGATGGTGCCAGCCACTATTACCTGTTTGGGGATTATTGGCTCCCAAGAACAGCGATTGAACGAGGGGTGAATTCTCAATACCAGGGGTGGGAGTACTTGGGGGATCTCCATGTTTGTGAAGGCCCAGTGACGGATTTCGCCGAGATACGAGATTCAATCCTTGAGGATTGTGGGCGCTACTCCGTTCAATCAGTGGCTTATGACCCATTCCAGGCCGTACAGCTCTCGAAAGAACTCAGCGATGACGGCGTGCCTATGGTGCTTTGCAAACAGACCGTCGCGAACCTTTCTGATCCTATGAAGCAGTTTCAGGCATTGGTACTTGATCATCGTCTGCATTTCAACGGAGACCCGGTTCTTACATGGATGGTAAGCAACGTGGTCTGTCATGTTGATGTCAAGGAGAACATTTATCCCAGGAAGGACGCTCCGGAGAACAAGATTGACGGGGTTGTAGCAGGGATCATGGCGCTCTCCCGGGCATTGCTGAATGACGAGCACCGGGCAATGGATTTGAATGAGTTTCTCAAATTATGAAGATATCCTCGATTTTTGGGTCTATTGCCCATATGGTGGGGTGGGGCTCACCTATCGGCGACGCGTCCGGGGTCCAGAACCGATTGCCAACGGGGGCAGCCGTCAGCGGCGTCCGTCCGATTCCGCCGGACCATGGCCTTCAGCTTTCGGCAGTATGGTCATGCGTCACTCTGCTTGCGGAAACAATAGCGTCTCTGCCCATTGTTGTTTATCGCAGAGATTCTGATGGGAATCGGGAGGAAGAACGGAATTGCCGAGTGTGGCAGGTGCTCCGCGCGCCAAATGCCAATATGACGCCGCATGATTTCTGGCTCGCGATGGGGCTGAATCGGTTCCTTCGAGGGAATGCGTATGCGCTCATTAAAAGGGACGGTGCGGGGCAGCTTGTGAGTCTGACACCTCTTGCCGCTGACCAGATGGAGGTCGGCGTGGTAAATGGCGAGGTTGTCTATCAGTATTACAAGGACGGGAACCTCTACGAGTTCAGAGCCGACAAAATTCTGCATTGGAAGGGGCTGGGGAACGGCATTGTGGGGTTGTCTACGCTCGAGTATATGCAGGCAACCACGGCAGAGCTTGTGAATGCGCAGAAGAATGCCACAACGATGTACGGTAATGGCAACCAGCTGACCGGTCTGCTGATGATTGACCAGGATCTGACGGAAGACCAGATTCGGCAGCTGAGGGAGCGATATGGGAATCTCCCGCCGGTGACCGGGAATTCAAGCGATTGGCTTCATGTTCTTCCGGGGGATATGAAATATCAGCAGATCGCGATGTCGGCCGCTGACGCGCAGCTGCTGGAAACCCGGCAGTTTGGGATTGAGGAGATAGGTAGGTGGTTTGGTGTTCCCAGCGCGCTTCTTAATAGCTCTGGCGGTACGGCGGCAAGTGGGCTTGAGCAGATTATTGAAGGCTTTTATCGGTCGACGATTCAGCCGCTTTGCACTGGCCTTGAACAAACGCTTACGAAAACGCTGTTTACGGTTCTCGAAAGCGAGACGCTTAATTGCGAGTTCAAGATGAGCGCGCTTCAGAGAGCGAATATCGCCAGTCGGTATGACAGCTACAGCAAAGCACTCCAGAACGGCTTCATGACACGGAATGAGGTGAGGCGGCTCGAGAACCTTCCGGTTGTGGATGGCGCGGACGCGCTGACTGCCCAGAACAATCTTGTCCCGCTTGACAAGCTTGGGGAGCAGAAAAACACCAGCCAGACCCCGCTGGGGGAACCAATTAAGCAGTGAGGCGCATATGACGCAGATTATTGAAAAGACGCTTTCGCTCGATGATGTGGAACTGAAGACAGAAGGAGACGCGGGAGTTTTCCGCGGTTACGCCTCAAAGTTCAACGGCATTGACAGCTATGGTGACACCATTCTCCCCGGAGCCTATCAAAAGGTCCTGGGAGAGAAAATGCCGCCGATCTTCCTGAACCACAACACGATGGATCTCCCGATTGGTCGGTATACGGCGATGAAGGAGAACGCCCAGGGACTTTATGTTGAAGGGAAGCTGACCCTTTCGATTCAAAAGGCCCGGGATGTCTATGAAGCGATGAGAGCGGGGACGATTGACGGGCTCTCCGTTGGGATCCTGCTTTCCAAACAGGACTATGACTGGAACGAGGACGGCGGACGGAACATCAAATCAGTTTCCGGGCTGCGGGAAATTTCAGTCTGCACATTCCCCGCTGATGACCGGGCGCGTATTGGCCTGGTGAAGTGTGAAGACATTCAGGGAGCAATTTCTATTCGGGAGCTTGAAGAGAACCTGCGGGACGCAGGCCTGTCCAAAGCTCAGGCTCAGGCCTTTATTTCGAAGGCCAAAGAGCTGATTCTCAGCGAAAGGGATCAGAGGGATTCTGAGTCTGAAGCTGAAAAACAGGTACTGGCGAAACTTAAGACTATCGCCGGAAGGTTCTAACTATCAGAGGAACTGATATATGGCAACAGAAGAAATCAATACCGCTCTTGAGGCTCTTTCCAAGATTGACGCCTCTATCGCGGGCATGCAGGAATCCGTTAAGAAGGGCGAAGCCGCCCAGGCGGATGTTCAGAAGAAGATTGACGAGCTGGGAGAGAAGCAGGTGCTTTTTTCCCGCCAGCTGCTGGATATCCAGCAGAAAGCCCAGAAGGCAGAGGGTGCCGCCGATCTGGTGGATAAATCGATTGGGGCGCAGTTTGTAAACTCTGATTCCTATAAGCGCTTCAAGGGCACTTCGGGCGCTCGTTCCGCGTCGGCTGAGGTTTCGAATAAGTCGGCAGAGAATCCCGTCACTTCGGCTCAGGCAAAACTGGTTCCGTATCGTGTTCCGGGTATTGTCCCGCTTGACACTCGTGAGCTTACGATTGAGGGGCTCTTCCCGAGGATTCCGACTGCGGCTCAGACGATTGAGTACATGCGTGAGAAGACTTTCACGAATGGAGCCGCTACGGTCGCGGAGGCGGCGATGAAGCCCTCCTCCTCTTTCGAGTTCGAGCTAAAGCAGACTCCTGTTCAGGTGATCGCGCATTGGACCAAGATTACCCGTCAGCTTGCTGATGATGCTCCGGCTCTCCAGGCTTTCATTAACGCGCGCATGATCTACGGTGTGAACCTTGCGGCTGAGGATCAGCTGCTGACAGGGGATGGGACTTCTTCCAATCTGTCCGGCATTATGGCGGCGGGGAACTATACCGCTCAGAGCTTTAAGCTTGCCGACATTGGCGGCGCCGGCTCGACGATGCTTGACCTGCTCCGCGTGAGCTTCGCGACTATTAACGCCGCGGGCTACCGCACAAGCGCGGTAGTGCTTAATCCGGTGGATTGGGCGGTTCTTCAGGGGCTGAAGGCGGCGGATGGTGTGTATCTGCTTGGGTCTCCGGCTAACTCCTTCGCGTCGTCTTCGATCTGGGGAGTCCGCGTAGTTGAGTCTGCCGCTATGGCTAAGGGCAAGTTCCTTGCCGGAGACTTCGCCCGTGCCGCAACGGTCTATGACCGTATGTCTACGGTGGTCGACATTGCCGCGCAGAATGAGGATGACTTCATCAAGAACCTCTATACGATCCGAGCTGAACGTCGTCTTGCGCTTGCGGTTGAGCATTCCAACGCGGTTATCGGCGGCGCGCTCGCTGTTCCTTCGGCCTGATAAGCCATAACCGTTTGGTTTGACTGGGGCGGGAGAGGAAACTCTCCCGCTTTTTGTATGCGAATTGAATTTCTGAAAGACAGCCTTTCAATGATTGGTCGTCACAAGGCTGGAGATGTTGAAGAGATTTATGACCCATATGCCGTTGTTTTGGTTGAAGCCGGGCTGGCACAGGCGGCAAAAGCTCTCAAACCGGAGGGCAGACCGCGGAAGGCAGTGAAGAAGGGCGGGGAAAATGAGTGATGTTGTTGGCGCCGTAGATCTGGAGACAGCGAAGAAGCAGCTGCGTGTTGAGTACACCGAGGATGACGCCCTTATCACAGCATATATTGCCGCGGCTACCGCGCAGTGTGAGCAGATATGTGGGCGGGAGATCGTGAAGAGGACGGATAGCAACGCGCTGTGTGAGTCTGTGGATACCGTCCCCGCGGCAGTCAAAACATGGGTGCTTCTGACCGTAACGGATCTGTATGAGAAGCGGGGGGCGTCTGAGAGCCCAGTGGCTACCGGCCGGCGGTTTTATGACCATTTGCTGGATGGGTATAGAACTTTTTGAGGGGCGATATGCAGCTTCCGACGGTAGGCGAAATGAGAAGGCGGGTTGCGATTTATAACGTTGCGTTCTCTTCTTCGGGGGCTTCGGCGCTTTCAGAAAAGCGAGTATTGATGCTGGAAGCGTGGGCGAAGCACGAAATAGTGGGCGGGCAGAATTACTGGGACTCGGTGAATGTTGAAGAAACCGTGACAGATCGATTCATTATCCGGTACTCAAAGTCACTGCAGACGACCCCTCCAAGTCTGAAACGGATGATTGAGCTTGATTGCGATGGGATTACGTATCGCGTCCGGCGCGTCACTGACATGAATGGAGTGGGGAGATTTACCGCACTTGAATGTGAGGCACTCCATGGATAAAGCATCTGCGCTTGAGTTTTCGGTTCGGTTCCGGAAGCCCTTCCGTTTTGTCGATTTTGACACCAAGGTGCTGAAACGGTCATTCCGAAAGATAGGACAGAAAGTCCAGGGGATGGCCAAGAAGAACGTCAGTACCAGAGGAGTTTCGAAGGCGGATGAATTCCCGGGGATGAGTACGGGGAAACTCAGGGGCTCGATTAAGTACCGGGTGTCCCATTCAGGGTTTTCGGTTGGTATTGCCAACTATATGACCAACAGCATTCGGGAGCGGGGAGCTTATTACCCCGCTTTTGTGTATTGGGGGCACAGGGCGCCGGGAGCGGACAGGAACGCGCTTCGTAAGCCGGACAGACGGCAGCAGCACAAAAAGAGGCACGGGGAAAAGGTAGCGGCTCCTCGCAAAAACTGGATTGTTGAGGCGGCCAATCAATACGGGAATGAAGCGTATCAGAAAGATATGGCGGAAATTCTTGATGAGGCACTTAAGCCGGGGATCATATCGGGATGAAGCTTGCGACGATCATTTCAGCTCTTAGAGCCTACTGCTCGAGTTTTGAAGGGCGGGTTGGGGGCGCGGCGGAATACGCGGCCATTGATATTACCAATCTGCCGATGCCTTGCGCCTTTGTTTTGCCGGTATCTGAGATCGGGGAAGACATGGACAGCATGGGGACCGATTACCGACAGCGTGTCAAACAGATCTTTTGTGTTGTTATTTTGGTATCTACGGCTGATCAGGAACGAGGGCAGGATGCTTTTGACGCGATTGAAGATCTGAAGGCTGAGATTTTCAAAGCGATTCTAGGAACCTCAACCGCCGAGACGGATGAGATTGTCTATGAAGGCTATTCAGATCCGGATCTTAATCGGGCCCGGCTGGCGCTTCAGCTGTCTTTCTCTGTTTCTTACGACGTTGTTGACGCAGATACGGGGCATGGTCGTGAGCTTGATGGCTTGCCTGATTTGAAAGGTATTGATTCGAAAATTGATCCAGCCCCGGCGGACTGGGTTGATGCAGTAAGTTTTAAGGTTAATTTAGACAAAAAAGCGGGGTCTTAAATGGCAATTTCGTTTTCAAATATTCCCAGCGGGGTCAGGGTCCCGCTTTTTTATGCTGAGGTTGATAATTCCCAGGCGAATATCGGGTCAAACAACCTGAAAGCGCTTCTGATTGGGCAGAAGGTATCCAGTGGCAAGGCAGAAGACGGAGTCCCGGTTCTGGTTACCGGTGACAGCCAGGGGAAAGAGCTTTTTGGCCATGGGTCGATGCTGGCGCGGATGAATTCAGCGTTCCGCGAGAATAACAGCGTTGGCGAAGTATGGGCTATTGCTGTCTCTGACCCGAAAGACGGGAAGAAAGCATCAGGAACCCTCACTTTTTCCGGGACGGTCACGGCGGCGGGAACGGTTTACGTTTACATTGGGGCGGATTGCGTAGCTATTAATATCCCGAACTCCTCAGACGCTGCCGCAGTTGCGAAGGCGGTCACTGCGGGGATTAACGCTAAAACCGATTTGCCGGTAACGGCTGAAGCGTCAGAAGGCGTTGTCACGATCCAGGCAAAGAATACCGGCGCATATGGGAATGACATTGCTCTGCAGTTGAACTTCCAAGGATATGCGGCGGGGGAGGAACTGCCTGAAGGCATTGCGTGCGAAGTTGCCACTCTGTCAGGGGGATCGGGAGAGGTCGATCTGGAGGCAGTTATTACAGCCATGGGGGATGAATCGTATGATTTCATCGCCATGCCATACGCGGATGGAGCTCATATTGCGAGTTTCACCACGGAAATGAATGACAAAACCGGCAGGTGGAGCCCTATCCGGCAGATTTATGGGCATGTGTATACCGCGAAGCGTGATACCGTCAGTAACCTTCAGGCGGTTGGGAAAGGGCTTAATGACCAGCACTTAACGGTGATGGCCGTTGAGCCGAAATGCCCGAGTCTCGCGGTTGAGGTTCTTGGGGCGCTGGTCGGGAGCTGCCTCACGGCTATTCAGAATGATCCGGCGCGTCCGCTTCAGACGCTTGAACTGGTTGGGATTACGCCTTCTCCAATTGGGAAGAGATTTACCCTTACCGAGAAGCAGACACTGCTTACATCGGGAATCGCGACCAGTTATGTCGCGGGTGGGTATGTGAGAATTGAGCGCTGCATTACGACCTATCAGACAAATAGTCTGGGGGACGCTGATACCAGTTATCTTGACAGCAACACACTCCATTCTTTGGCTTACATCATTCGGCGCCTTAAGAGTGTTGTCACGTCTAAGTATCCGCGCTGCAAACTGGCGGATGACGGGACTCATTACGGCCCCGGCCAGGCGATTGTTACGCCTTCTGTAATCAAATCAGAAATTATCGCCATGTATTCCCGCCTGGAGACCGAGGGCATTGTCGAGAACGCGGAGGCATTTGCTGAAAACCTGATTGTTGAGAGAAACGCGTCAGACCCGAATCGGGTAGATGTACTCCTGCCGCCCGATCTTGTGAATCAGCTGCGGATTTTCGCGACACTGGTTCAGTTCCGTCTTCAGTACAACGAATGAGGATTTAGAAAATGGCTAAAGGCATTGCGGGTACGTGTTACCTGAAGGTTGACGGAGAGCAGCTTTCTGTCAGTTCCAATTCGATTTCCATTCAGTCCACGGAGGTGAAGCGGGAGGCTGTTATGGGGTCTACCGGGCTTGCCGGATATTCGGAAGAAGCGGTTGCCCCGACTATTTCGGGGACATTCAATGTTACGGCGGATTTCCCGCTGAAGAAACTGTTGAATGGGACGGAGTTCACTGTAACCGCGGAACTGGTGACAGGGAAGGTTTACACGCTTTCTGACGCTTTTGTTTCCGGTGATGTGAGCTACAAAACCGGAGAAGGCACAATTGAGCTGACTTTTACCGGCGTTAAAGGAGCGTGGTCCTGATGGGAGCGGCAGAATTCAAACTTACGGCGCCGATCAAGCGCGGCGAAGACACGATTGAAGTACTGGAGCTGCGCGAGCCGACCGCGAAGGACATCAAGGTGCTTGGCTTCCCGATTACCGGGGAGAAGCGTGTCGACGCGGCAGTTGTTTACGACTATATCGAGCGGCTGGCGGCTATTCCTCCGTCTACTGTGGATCAGATTTCGGCTTCTGATTTTATTGGGCTGATGGCGCTGGTCCTTGGTTTTTTCGGTGGTGCGCCGGAATAAGTGAGAAAGAGTTCAGGGGGCGGGTGTTCCAGCTGGCGCACTGGTGGGGCATCAACCCCTTTGAACTTGAAGAACGGCCTTTGTCTGACATCCAGGAACTGCTGTATCAGGCAAACGAGATTCACGAAGAGGAAGAACGATGGCGGCAACAAACAAAGTATTCTCGCTGAAAACTGTTCTTGCCTGCCAGGACGAAATATCCGAGAAACTGAAGAAAGTCAGGACGAATCTCAGGAACCTTGATCGGGCTTTTGACAGAGTGAGCCGATCCGCTGGGGACGTTGCCTCAAAGGTTTTCGCGCCATTGATGGCAGTAGGCGGCGCGGGGCTGTTCTCTGTGGCTTCTTCTGTCCAGACGTTTATCGAGCTGGGAGACGCAATTGACAAGGCATCTCAGCGGGCAGGGGTAGGAACCGGAGCGCTGCAGAAGCTTCGGTTTGCCGCGAAACTTTCCGGGATGGAAGCCGAAGAAATGGATCGGGCGCTCTCCAAGCTCTCCGGGGAGATGGGGAAGGCCGCGAGTGGGGAAAATAAAAATCTTCCCCAACTGTTTTCTGATTTGGGCGTTTCATGGAAAGACGCAAAGGGCCACGTTAAAGATTCCGCAACGGTATTTCGGGAACTCTCTGAGGCGATCAAGGTTAATGAGAATCCCGCGGCAAGGCTTCAGATTCTTACGGACGTTTTTGGCGACAAGCTGGCCGCCAGGCTGATCCCTCTGATGAAGGACGGGGCAGCCGGGCTTGACGAAATGTCAAAGAAAGCTGAAGAGCTGGGGATTGTTGTCAGTTCTGATGACGTCAAGGCGGCAGCTGAGCTTGGCGACACAATGGATATTTTCCATATGTCACTTTCAGCTTTGCAGACGACCATTGGCGCGCGGCTTGCCCCTGTCATCAAACGGGTGGTTGAACGTCTGGAAGATGTGATCGGGAGAAACAAAGAGCTGATCAGCCAGAAGATCGCGGAGGCTGTTCAGGCATTTTCTGACGCCTTGGAGCGCGTTCCCTGGGACACCGTCATTACAGTGATTTCATCGGTAATCAGCGCTTTTGGGTGGGTGTTTAACGCTATCGGCGGAGTGAACACGATTCTCGCTGTATTGGCGGGTGTGGGCATCGGACGTTTTATCATGAGCGTCGCCCGGCTTGTCAGCGCGCTGAATGGGGTGAGAGTCGTTTTTATGGCGTCTTTCGGGCTCCCGGGGCTTCTTATCGCGGGGGCTGTTGCCGCGGTTGTGTATCTGGCGACTGTAATTTATCAGCACTGGGATGTCATTTCGGAGAAACTGCGCATACTCGCCGCAAAATTTTATGAGGTGGCGGGCCCGGTTATCCGTGTTTTGAAAACGGTATTTCTGGCCTTTGCAGGAGTGCTGGCTGTTTCCATAGGGACAACGATTGACGCCATTTCCGCGATCATACGTGGGCTTTCTCCGGTTATCAGAGTGATAGGCGGAGCGCTTGTGTTTTTGGCGGGGATGGTACGCGATGCTTTTGTCGCGCTTACGTTTCCTATTCGCGCGGCATGGGATGCCTTGAAACCTATCCTCCAGCCGATTTTTGACTGGATTATGTCGAAGCTTGACGCACTGGCCAATCTGGCGCCGTCGTGGCTGAAAGATCTTGTCGGATGGAGCGGAGGAGGAACAGCACCTGCGCCCGCGGTCCCAGGAGTCCCTGCTACCGGTGGTTCTCCCTCATCTCCGGCCGCTGGAGTTGGCAGCATGACGATTCATGTGGTTGGGGAAAACGGGGCAAAGGCGAGAATCGATAATCTGGATGCCCGCAATATGAATATTTCGGCGGACGCGAAGAGTTATGACCCGGGAGATTCTTTCTAAATGACAGTATCATCGGCAGCAACAGAAGCGCAGAAAAATCTCATGGATGCGTCGTACCGCGGAGTTCCGTTCTATGTCACCAGTACAAAGCTGAAAGTGGGACGGCGAGTGGTGCTTTTTGAATACCCTCAGCAAGACAAACCTTTTGTAGAGGATCTAGGGCGGGCCGCCCGGATTGTAACGGTAGAGGCGTTCACGACCGGGAGGGATTATGTCGAGCGTATGAGCGCGCTGGTTAAGGCGCTCGAGACGCAGGGCGGGGGCGAACTGGCAGACCCGTGGGTAGGGAGGATGACAGCGACGCCTCAATCTGTCAGCCAGGTAACGTACACAACAAGGCTTCGGCTGGCGCAGATTTCAATCACGTTCGTGGAATCTGGTGAGCTGTCCTTCCCAACGGCCGCAATCAGTACGCACGACGATGTTTGTATTAAAGCGGATGGGATAGCTGCGGCGGCACAAAATTATGTGGGCACGGCAATTGACTTGTCAGGGGCTCAGGATTTTGTGGTCAGTAACATTGTGGGAAAGCTTGAGTCGGCCCTGAAAAATGAGGGGATACAATCGCTCGCCACGATGTTTAAGTTAGATAAGCTGGATGAACTGGCAAAGGTGGCCGCGACGGTTCTGACGACGGATCCGGGCGCTTTTGCGAGTACGCTTGTGAGTTCGCTTGGTCTTGGTTCTTTTGTAGAAACGGTGAGGGACTGGCGGCGGGTGGCTTATCTTGCCCAGGGGATTTCATATGGGGCGGATTTCAATGTAAGGGATTCGATCCTATACCCATCCGGGACGGCTGATTATGAAACCGCGAAGGCTGTTGAGGCTATTAACACGGGGATTCGGCTGATCAGTATCAGTAACGCCGTTGGGGCGGCAGGCAACATTGGGACGGGTCTTGATCGGGTAGATGAAACTCAGCCTTCCCAGGTGATGGCTTATGACGACATGATTGCGGTACGTGATAGCCTGCTTTCCGCGATTGATAATGAGATGCTGAAGGTGTCGGATGACAGCGTGTACTCAGCGCTTTCTTTGGCTTACTCGTCCGTGTGGAATGACATGACGGTCCGGGCAGAAAACAAAGCCCGGCTGATTGACTACACCCCCGAGGAGATCATGCCGGCGCTGGTGCTGGCTTATGATTATTACGGAGACGCCGCGCGGGATACTGAAATTGTTGAGCGTAACGGCATTCGAAGACCGGCGTTTGTCCCCGCGAAGCCCCTGAAACTTTTGAGTACTTAATTTTTCTTTTTAACGTCCCTCCTGGGCAGTAAGATGAAATGAGAAGCTTTTTTCTGCCTACGCAGAGGTGTTTCTAAGGCTGGTGGAGGGGAGCATGAGAAAGATTTTCGTATTGCTGTTAGGTTTGCTTGTGGCAATACCTGCCGTTTCGGCTGGTGGGAATTCTCCCGAGAGAAGGGCCTCCATTTCGTCGCCGGATAAGCCCCTGCATGGAGAAGCTACTGCTGCTTCCAGAAAAGGGAAGTTTGATAAAAACGGGGTTTATGTTTCCCCTAGCGGATATGTATTTAGGGCAGGGAAGGGGGGAACCGTCAGGTTGAGGGAGCCTATCCAAAAGGAAACACCACCTTCATTCCTTGACATGAGAAGGGTCGGAAGGAATGGTCTTGGGGAGGTTTGGGAAGACACCAGGAATGGGCGCACCTACATATGCAATGAATCGGGGTGCCGATGAGACGGTAGTTAAGGAGGGGGATTAAGCGCTCTGGGAACAGGGCGCTTTTTTATTATGGAACAAACGGTCGTAAAACTTCTGATTGGTGGTAAAGAATACCGCGCGTGGCAGCTTGTCAGCATATCTTCAAAGCTGCTGAGCTACGCGAGAGTGTTCAGAGTGGGTTTTACCCGTGAGTCAGCGGGGACTGGGATAGGAATTAAGATCGGCGATCTGGTGCGGGTAAAGATTGATGATGACCTGGTTTTGACCGGATACGTAACCAAGACAAATTTCTCATATTCAGAAAAAGGTATCGAACTGTCCATAGAAGGGGCGAGTAAAACCGTTGATCTTGCCGAAGGATATATGGCGGTTAAGAGCGTTAAGCAATTCACGAATCTGACAGTGTCGCAGACGCTCCAGCTATTGGCAAAACCGTATGGAGTGTCGGTAGTCCGTCAGAAGGCAGGGAAAGACCCAAAAGCGTCGGTGGCTATTGCCGCCACAGATTCCATAAAAAAGATTTTGGATGGCGTGGTGAAGAAGCATACCCTCGTCATCACGGATAATGAAAGCGGCGATTTGGTAATGGCGAGCCCCGGCGGTGGTGGGCGCACCGCTGGCTCTCTGGAGTTAGGGAAAAACGTCTTATCCGGGGACCAGACATTTGATTCTTCAAAACTGTTCAGCCGTTACTATGTGGTGGGGCAGCAGTCCAACTCGGGGAGCACTCATCCGGTTTCTGTGAATGGAGCGTTCAGGTACGCGGAGGATAGCCTGGTACAGCGTCCCCGGTATTACGTAGAGAAGCTAAGTGGGTCTCCCACGGCCGCGGATCTCCAGCAAAGGTCGGTTCTTTTGGCCGAGTACCGTCGCGGGCAGGCTCAGGCTTTGCACTACACCGTGCAGGGGTGGCGGCAAAGCGACGGCAGCCTGTGGAAGGTTAATCGGCTCTGCCGGGTTAAAGATTCTATTTTGGGGGTTGATGCTCAGTATTTGATTACAGAGGTCAGCTTTACGAAAGATTCCGGAGGATCCAAAACCCAGCTGACGCTGATGCCGCCTGAAGCTTTCGTCATGATGAATGAATCTCCTGATGAGGCGATGGCAAAGAAAGCCACGAAGAAAGCGGCGGCAAAAACTGGTAGCAGCAGGAATTATGTGAAGGCGACGGTAGCTGATGCCGCATGGACGGGAAAGTAATGCTTGATGATATTAAAGACGCTATTTGGAATTTGATAGTCAGAGGACGCCTGACAGGATCGGCCGGGAGGAAGAAGATGCGAACTATTCAGGCCGAGACAATGGCGGGAGACCTCCGGGATGATGTCGAGCATTTTGAGCCGTATGGGTTCACTTCTGAACCGAAGACCGGCGCTGAACCGCTTATTGTCGCTTTGGATGGGGACAGAGAGCATTCGATCGCGATTTGTGTCGCTGACCGCCGGTACAGGCTGACAGGCCTTACTTCCGGGGAGGTCGCTCTTTACGATGACCAGGGGCAGGAAGTCGTCCTGGCTCGGGAGGGGATAAGGATCCATACGGATAAAACTTTGGCTGTGGACGCCCCGGCGGCTGTATTTTCCGGGTCAGTCACAGTAGAGGGTGACATCGTGGGGAAGTCTCAGATTTATGACGCGAGGGGCAGGCTGCAATCGATCCGCGACACTTACAATAACCATACACATAACGGCGGCAGCTCCCCTGATCAAAAGATGTGAAGGGCACATCCGATCACTCTTGAGCTGATCAAGGTGGGATTAAAAGCTTTGGTCTAGCTACAACACAATTCAATAAACATAAACCCAGTCAGACGGGATTTCTGGCTGGGTTTTTTATGACCTCAGTAATGGTGAGGACACATGGGAATTATAGCCATGCTCATCTTAAAACTACTGGATCCGGATCAAAAGATAAGGCTCTGGGGACGAGCGCTTCCTTGGTTAAAGCTTTTTGTATCAGGAATAATTTGTCGCTTGGGAGGGGGATGAAATATGCAGTTTTTCTTAAACGGCAGGCATCAGGCGACACTTTCAGACTTTGATACTGAGCCACTGGTTCGTTCCATCATCATCAGCCTTTTTTCCTGGAAGCGGGCTGGGGAAGATGATGTGCTGCCGGGGAAAAGCAGGATGGGGTGGTGGGCAGATTCATATAACGATGATGAGCCGCCAATAGGATCAAAACTCTGGCTGCTATCCAGAGAGGTACTGACCGACAGCACGCTGAAGCTTGCGAGGGAGTATGCCGAGGATGCACTTCAGTGGCTGGTCGATGACCATGTAGCGGAATCGGTAAGCGTTTCCGCGGAACGAGGCGGGGTGGAGCAGCTGAATCTGAATGTAGTCATAAAAAGACCTGATCAGGCAACACTTAACCTGCAGTTTCAGAACGTTTGGGGAAGTTGAAAATGCCATTTGAAAGACCGAATTTACAAACGCTGATTGACCGCATTGACGCGGATCTTGAGTCACGGTTATCAACTTCTCAGCTTCGCAGATCCAACGCGAAAGTGTATGCGCGTGTGCTTGCAGGGGTGAGCCATGAGCTGCACGGCTTTATTGAGTTTTTAAGCCGACAGTTGTTTTTTGATACAGCAGAGGCGGAGTACCTTGACCGTTGGGCGTCTATTTACGGGCTTGTCCGCAAACCGCCCTCTCTGGCCAGCGGTACGGTGGTTTTTACAGTACTGGAAGAGGGAGCCACGGTACCGGAGGGAACCTTGCTGCAGGCTGATAATGAGGCGGTATATGAAACGACATCCGCGGTCTCGGAAGGGAAAGCGTCGGCCAGAGCTTTGACTGCGGGGACGGCAGGCAATGTATCGGCGG
>OKSD01000601.1_pt1 | contig 38466 bp, 26 predicted proteins | sample 1601221 | NCBI WGS metagenome assembly OKSD01 (sample SAMEA3541550, study PRJEB24748) | human gut metagenome | biome: human gut; feature: human-associated habitat; material: faeces | place: China | collected 2012
GACGAAAACTTAATATGCGGGTATGGCGGAATAGGCAGACGCGTTAGATTCAGGTAACGCCACCTAGGTGTAAATTCGGTAAAACCGCAGAAATGCGTTTTTATATTTGTGGATTAAGCGAAATGCTCCGCCTCGGAAAGTCCTCACCGTGTAAAATTTAGAGGACGAAAACTTAATATGCGGGTATGGCGGAATAGGCAGACGCGTTAGATTCAGGTTCTAATGATCGCAAGGTCGTGGAGGTTCAAGTCCTCTTACCCGCACCAACGCTCAAAGCCTTTGTTTATGCGGCTTTGAGCGTTTTTCTTTGCCTGAAATTTTAACTGAAATTACTTGTCAGAAACCAAAAAGCGGGCGCACAACATAAAGCGTGTGCCTGCCGAGTCTTTTATATTTACAGCACAGAAGAATATTGATATATGATATGGCGGAGAGTTAACCCTCCGCCATACTTTCCCAATTCGGGAAATACCATATTTCGGCGTGCCTGTCGGTTATATCTCCGCTTTCATCGTAATAATCGATATGCGTGCGGAATTCTCCGTTAAGCGTTATTTGAATATCAAGCTTTCCGTTCTTTTCGTATATAACGATCTCATCCACCAACATTCTGAGATGTGTATCGCTTATCGCACCGTCGGCTATAATACCGTCAAGCAGTTCGACGCTTTTCTTCATTTGCTTTTTGCGTTCCTTTACCGTATTTTCAATATCCTTCATTTCCCGAATTCTGTTTTCAATTGTTTTAATATCCGTTTCGCAGGAAACAAGCATTTGGGTATAAACTTCGGCGTGTTCCCTGTCCCGTATTCTTTCAAGCAGTATTTGCTGTTGGTCGGTTTTCCGCTGCGCAAGCTTTTCCTTAAGCGCTGTTATCTGCTTTTCGGCGGAGGGTCTGTCGGCAAGCCACTTTTTCAGTTCTCTGTCAACCCTTTTAAAGTTTTCATGGGCCATTATTTTAAGCTCCTCAAGTTCTTTGAGTATCAGCCTGTCGAGAACTTCCTCACCGATCTTATGCGGCGAACAGTTTTCCTTTCCGTAACGGTGGTAACCGTTGCAAACATATTCCATTCTCGGCGGATTATTACGCCAATATCTTGTTTTACAGCTGAATGAGGAACCGCAATCGCCGCATTTTATAAGTCCTGTGTATCGGTGATGTGTATTTCCGCTTGAAGCCCTTACATTTCTTTTCGGCTTTTGCTCAAGTAAAAACTGTGCCTGCTCCCATATCTCTTTCGGTATGATTGCAGGCACAGCGTTTTCGTGCTTAAAATGTTCTTCGGGCGGCAGTTCCTTTCGTATATGATTTATTTTGCTTGTATAGGACTTGTGGCAGATAAGATTCCCGATATAAAACTCATTTTGCAATATTCTTTTTACACCTGTATTTTCCCATAAAAATCTGTGAGCAATTTCGGGTTTGTTATATCCGAGATTTTTACCTAACAGTTTTTTCTGATAATATCCCGGCGATTTAATGCCTTTCTCATTTAAAATTTTAGATATGGCTTTAAGCCCGTATCCCGATACATACAGATTGAATATCTTACGGACTATTTCGGCGTGTTCCTCAACAACCGTAACCTTGCCCGTGTTTTTATCCTTGAAGTATCCGAGCGGCGGTATCATCACGATACCGCTTTTTTGTTTCTGCTTATATCCCGCACGGATTTTCTTGGATATATCTCTGGCGTACATATCGTTGAATATTCCTTTAAAGCCAACCATCAGATCGTCGTCCTCGTTGCTTGTGTCTATGTTTTCGGTTACCGAAAGCACACGCACATCATTTTCACGAAGATAGTCTATAAACATTGCGGTCTGCGTTCTGTGCCGTCCAAGTCGGGACAGGTCTTTAACGATTACCGCGTCAATGCTTTTATCCTCAACGGCGGCGTATATTTTATTTATCCCCTCACGGTTAAAATGCATTCCGCTGATGTTGTCATCAGCCGACTCACCTATAACGGTGCAGTTATTGTTTGTAGCATATTCCCGCAATATATTTTGCTGATTGGTAAGTGAATTTAACTCGCTGTCCTCGTCACGGGAGAGCCTTGAATACAGCCATACTCTCATAGCAATCACCTTTCTTTTTTTCTCGGCAGGCGCATGATATCCTGTCCACGCAACAACATACCACAACACCTGCCGTAAGTCCAGATAAATTACGCTGATTTACTGTTTTCGCAATCGATCGCCATTTTATCCGTACTGATATATTCTTTTATCGCTGAACTTAAAAATCGGTCAAACTTTTCATCGTCGCCGTTATAGTAAAACTCAACCCGTTCAATGTTATAATCGTTTTTCTCCATAGAGTCCTTTCCGCCGTAAGGCTGTTTGGTATTTTTACATTCCGCCCATAACGGGACCGGAATGTTTCTTTTTATGCTCTGAGGGGAAATGCATTGTGGTGCAATCCTCAACGGGAGCGTCGTCGTCAATAATACCTGTTATATCAGCCGCAAGATAAGCAGCGTCAGATAATACAGCGCCGTTATAGCCGAGGGAATAACCGTAATCCAAAATATCCGGCTCAAATACTTCTCCGCCGTATCCGTCAGCATGGAGAGATTGTTCGAATAAAAGTCGCTGATCCTCCCAACCCGTTTCTCGGTATCCGACACGACCGTTTTCATCGAGTCGGTAAATTCCGTCGCCGATTTCCTCATCTTGTTCTGAAATTCCGTCACCGCCGCTTGGCACTGTGCGTTGTTCTCGGTCAGGATATTCAGCTGCTCGTTCATATACTCCGTCAGTTCCTCTTTGGTCGTCAGCGTTTCGGTTGCGATCATAAGCCGTGAGAGCAGTTCTATCCGCGCCTTCTGCGTATCGAGCATTCCTTTCCAGTTCGGCTCGGTTACCGTTACGCAGGGCTTCGCTTCGGAGGCTCTCTGCATACTCTGCCGCGCCCTCGCTTTCAGTTCCTCCGAGGATAATCTCCCGTATTCCGAATTCATATTCCATATTCTCCTTAAGATATTTTTCTTCGTGCAGGCTGCGGTCACGGCATCGCTTTCCGTCCTGCGTGATATAGGTGATATATTTTCTTTCGTCCGTCCACATCACACCGTAGCCCTCGGCTTCCATCAGCCGAATAAAATCCTGCTTTGACCGAGCAGTCGCCATTGCGTCGTCTATTGCCGCCGCAAGCTGCATTTTATAACTCTCGCCCCGCACTGCCGAACGGTATTCTTTTGAGGACATTTGCTGTACCTTTTCCTGTTTTCTGTTCGGTCTTAAAACCGACAGCCCGTACTCCGTACACAGCTTGTCCGAGGCATTCCGCATCTGCTCTATAAAATCTTTAGGCGGACGGAGCTTATATCCGTTCTCACAGCTTACGCTATTGATAATAAAATGCGAATGAATATGCGCCTTGTCGGTATGGGTAGCAACCAAGACTTCATATTCGGGGAATTCCTGTTCCGCAAACTTCAAAGCAATTTCGTGCGCGGTTTCGGGAGTAATGTTTTCCTCCGGCGAGAAGGACTGCACCAGATGATAAAACATTCTGCCGTCCGTTTTCCCGTACCGCATTTTGGTTGACAGCATTTCGTGGTATGCGCTTTCGGCAACGCAGTTCACACCGCCAATCAGTTTTTTATCTCCGCACACGGTTTTGCTGTCGCGCTTACAGTAGGAAAGAATAGATTTAAGTCCGGCTTTCGATTGGGAACGCTTACTCTGTATTAAATTTACCGTTGCCATTACTGCCACCACCTTCTGTCAAGCAGAGAACAAAGAAATTCGTTAAGCCTTGCGTATTCGTTTTTTACTTCGGACAGATCGGCAACCGACACTCTGCCCATATTGCAAAGCAGTGTGAGTCGGTTTAGGTTTTTGCCGATTGCCTTTTGCTCTCGGATAATATTTTCAAGCCCATCCACCACAACGATTTGTTTGTTGAGGCAGGAGCGTGTAACATAGTCCGTTACGGACAGATTTGCCGTGTTCGCTTTTCGGTGGATGGCGGCGAGGTCTTGTTCGCTGATGCGGATGCTCATTTTTTTGTTTTTCATATCGTACTCCGTTTCTAAAAGTGGGTGCAGGGCTTCTGCCCGCCGAGCAGCAGCGGCAGGGGTCGGCTTTGCCGGCGACCAGCCGTCTGCGATGCTCGCACTCTCCCCAAAGGGAGAGTACAAAGGTGTCACCCCGCGACATTCAGCCTGTTATTACGGCAGAGAGAAAAAAGGGCACATATGCCGCCTGTAACGCCGTATTTCGCCTGTGTGCGTAACGGGCGAGGGTTTATCCGTTTCTGCGTTTTAATCGGCACACAGGGCGTTTTTTGGGGCATTATCGGCAGAGAAAAGCATTTCCGCTGTCTTTTTTATTTCTGCTGTATTATATACTTAGTGGGTTTACTTCTTTGGGTATAGTTCTGCAATACCGTTTCTTACACCATCCAGTATGAAAAAACACGCTATCGAAAGAGCGTCACTTTATACAGGTTGCTTGTGTTTGAGCCGTCCTGCCGTTTACGCTTTTGCTTTGTTACAAGACCCGCTTTTTCAAGATTTTTAATTGCCGTGTCTGTCGTCTTTTTGTCGATACAGCATTCCTCGGCGATCAGCCGCCGTGACGGAAAGCAGATCCCGTTTTTATCGCTGTGCCGTAAAAGGCAGCAGTAGACAATAAATTCACGGGGCTTTAATTTAAAATCAAATACTTCATTTGCAACCATAAAAAAATTACAGTTTTTATTTTGCGGTACAATCATTCGGCATCAGCTCCTTTATATAAAATATTGAGAGATAAATTACGGACGGCATCAGACAAAATATACAGGTGCTATCTATGCTCCGAAATTTATCCCTCTACTTATTAGGACAGTTAAAAGCAGTTTGTAAACCAAAATTTTAAAAAATTGCAAAAAAAATACGGAAACCTATGTTTCCATAAGTTCCCGTATCCGGCTCAGGAGTTTTTTCAGTTGTTTCGATATTGCTATTTTACTCACTCCGAGTTTGTCTGCAATTTGCTGCATAGTGCATTCCTCAAAAAAGTAGCACCGAATCAAAAAGAAATCTTCAAACTCAAGGTTGGCAATGATTTTTTGCAGTTTTTCAAAACAAAGATTTTTAAAAGCCGTTTCAAAGGTAGGATCGCTGACAGCCGTAATTTGAGCAGTTTGCAGCACTGTTTCGGAATCACTCTTACTCGTGTGCCGGCGGTCGCTCCGACCTTCAGCCGCCTGCCTTTTTCTATCAGCCTCTAAAAAATCCGCAACCTCTTTTGAAACTGAAACCGTACCTTCGCCGTACTTAACAATGGTATTCCCCAAATGAATTCCTTTCCGCCGTGGGAAAGGTCACAGGGCTGCCGAAACAGCACCATTAAACTGTTGACTTCAAGGTTTATCCTAACTACAGCTGATCGCCTTAGGAGCTTCGGTGAAATCTGAGGTCACACAGTTGTGACCTCATCGGCACATAAATTTTATTTATCACACGGCTGCTGCCGTTGTGATTGGAAAGGATATTTTTATTATTTAAATCCAAATATTATTTATTTATAAATATTAAGACAAGTTACCATTGCTGTCACACGCTAAAACAATATTAGCATCAAATGTATCTACTGTTACAAATACTAATTTCTTAATAAACTCTGCATTGGCAATAGCTTTATTTCCGGAACGTGTTGCCGATGCGGATTTTAATTCCCACGCTTTATTTGTTATTGAATATGAATATGAAGACTTTGTGCATGATGCAGAAACACCGGAATTCACAGAAAATGTTCCGTGAACGGTAAACGAAAACAGAGTTTCTTTATCAGCATTTTTTGCAGTATATGTTTTTTTACCGGTCTTTTCATAAACGGTTGTGTAAGGAATTGCCTTAGTTGCAGTATTTTTAGTTTCAAAAACCGAAACTGTAATATACAATCCGTCATTTTCTATCGTTTCTTCGCTTATAAGTTCTTGATATGATGACAGATTATCAAGTTCTTTTGCTTGAACCGTGGGAATTGCACATAAAACAATCGCAGTAATTAGAGCCATTGATTTTTTAATTAAGTTTTTCATTTCCATTCTCCTCGTCAATAACGTCCGTATAAACATAGGTCGGGTGATTTTTCTTGTTCCATTGAACAACAAATACTACTGTCAATATCGTAGCAATAATAAGAACCAGCGTGGCAATAAGTAGTGTTAATTTAATTTTTTTGGAATGGTTAATCCTTTTATCGATATCATTTGCTTCACATAACGAAATGTACTCTGCCGCATATTGCTTTGGATTTCCGAAACGCTTTTCTATAGTTCCCATTGTAGGATCATCTTGTGATTCGCAAAAGTCAATCAAACTTGTCTTTAATTCGGCATCGAGATGTTTTCTTAATGCATATGGGCAATTTTTCTTTGTTTCTTTCAAATATTTTTTTATGAGTTTATCAGTTGATGTCATTAATAGTCCCCTCGATATCCTTTACGCCTAAAATTCTCAAAACTCCTGCCGTATGGGAGATATATTCACGCTTAAGCTCCTTGAGATATTTTTCTCCGGCAGTTTCCAAATGATAATAAACCCTAACGCGCCTTTTGCCGACTTTTTCCGATCGGTCAGTTATCAACCCCTTTTCAACCAGACGATAAAGAGTCGGATACAATGAACTTTCCTGAATTTGATATAACTCTCCGCTTTGTTCAAAAAGCTGTTGCGAAATCTCGTATCCGTACATATCGCCTTTTTGCAGTAATGTGAGGACGGATAATTCCACCGTTCCTCTTTTTAAATTGTCTGAAATAGCCATACTTTTCACCACTGTATAAAATATACCGCAAATATTTTTTAATGTCAATACTATACACCAAATAATACGCTTGACAAATTACACATTATTTGTTATAATACAGTCAGAAAGTTAATTAACAATAGCGAAAACGGAGGATGATATTATGAAAATCAGAAAAATGTCTGACTCAAAGTTTATATTTATGCCGATTCTCTTTATTTTTTATCGTGTGTGTATTTGAATAATATACACAATCGCAACAATTGAAAATGGCTGGTTTTGCTTGTGAGGAAATTCGCCTGTGTTGTCTCTGCTGTGTTGCTGTGATGTTATGTAGTATATAATATTAATTGATTAAAGTGCTATTTATTTCACTTGAAAAGATGAGTCTAATACCGATTGGTATACTGTTTTCAGCAAGAGGTACATCTATGACTACTCCTACCGTGTGTTGTAATGTGCCTTCACCTTGTAAACAGTATATATCACAAATTAAAAGTAGCCGCTGTCAGCCCACTAAATTCCTACTGGTGTTGACGAGTTAGCGGCAGAATGGAGATTAGTATGAAAAAAATAAATTATTTTTTTCGCGCGTTGTAAAATGAAGTTGAAATAAAATAAAAAAATAGGTCCATAGTGACGAACCTGTGGTAGAATTAATTTGCTACAAAAATTCCGAAAGGATCATCACTATGGACAATTCGAATTATACCACAAAACACAGAAAAGGGCAACATCTTTTAAACGAAGAACGATACGACATTCAAGTGCGTTTAAAAGACGGATGGTCGATATACAAAATAGCGAAACATCTCGGACGAGCGTATAACACTATTAAAGACGAGGTCGAACGCGGAACAGTCACATTGTATAACGGTAAAGTAAAACGATATAAAGCAGATCAAGGAAAATCGGTTTATCTTGAAAACCGAGAGCATTCAACCCGTAGGTACCGCGTTTTTGAAACGGCTCCGTTTTTAGAATATGTTGTGAAGCAATTTAAAAATGAACACTGGTCATTGGACGCAATATTCGGATACGCCTTACATAACGAATTGTTTAAACGAGAGGAAATGGTTTGCACCAAAACGCTTTACAACTATGTTTCGCTTGGATTGTTGCCGATTAAAAACATCGACCTGCCCGAAAAGCTGAAGCGGAATACAGCAAAATCACAAGCTGCCGAAAACAAAAAGAAACTTGGCAGAAGTATTGAGGAACGACCCGAAAGCGTCGAACTGAGAAATGAATTCGGACATTGGGAGATAGACAGCGTTCTCGGACTGAAGAATGAAAATGAGCCTGTAGTTATTACACTTGTGGAACGGATGACAAGAATGTGCCTTTGGATAAAAGCTAAAAATCATACTGCAGAAGCAATGCAAGAAGCCTTTAAAGATGTGGTATCAGTGTTTTTAAGCAAGAAAAATCAGGTGTTTAAAACCGTAACCGGCGACAACGGTTCCGAATTTGCCACATTGGCGGATTTTGAAAAATACGGAATGTCGGTATATTTCACGCACCCGTATACATCCTGCGAGAAAGGTACAAATGAATGTCATAATAAAATGCTGCGCAGATTCATTCCAAAGGGTAAGCCTATCAGTTCTTATACAGCCGAAGATATTTGCTATTTTGCCGATTGTATAAACGAATTACCGAGGAAAATTCTCGGATACCGCACCCCGGAAGAGCTGTTTGAGCAGGAGTTAGACAAAATCTACTCTGCCTAATGGCTCTATCCCTCATTTTGTGTAAACACCAAAAAGTGCAAAAAACGAAAATGTATTTTCGAGAGGTCGTTTATCGACCTCTTGATTGCATTTTAGCATAAGACGGGGCGTTTGTCAAGGGCGGCGCAGCCGTTCATCTTGCCCCTTGACAAACGAGCCGGTTTCTGCTAATCCGGCATCCTGTCGTTAAAGTAGAGTCCATCCCGAATATTGCGCCACTTTGGATTTCCTCCGTTCGGGGCTACGCCCCTCTCTTCGGAAATCCACAGTCTTCTACCATAAAGTCACTGCTATTTTAATTTTGTTTCAACTTGCTATTGCAATTTGCGATTAGTTTTCTATTTAACCCTTTTGCGGGTAGATCAATATGCAATTTAAATCAAAACCACTGGTTGAAATTAACAGGTGATTAAATTTTTTAGGGAATATTTCAGGCAGAAAGCTTATGAGAACGCAAGGTGTATTTCAATTGAAATCTTCGCGCTGCTTTCTGTATTTGGTGGGAGACAAGCCGGTTTCCTTTGTAAATACGCGGCTGAAATAGTTTTGATCGTCATAACCCACAGACTGAGCGATTTCTCCGATGCTGTAATTCTGGTTTTCCAAAAGCAGCTTTGACTTTTCGACGCGAATATGGCGTTGAAAAGCAAGAGGGGAGTAGCCTGTCATTTGCCTGAACAGATGGGAAAAACGGCTGATACTTAAATAACATTCGTCGGCAAGCTTTTGAATGTCCAGGGGATAATTATACCTGATATATATATTTGTACAGGCACGTTCTATTCTGTTGTCATGCAAAAGAGCTTTTCCCGTATCCCCCTTCAGATTTCTTCCGATAATCGAGAGTAAAAGATATAAGTATGCGCTGCAGAACATGGCACTGTTTGACTGCTGATAAAAAAAGTTGTGCTCCAAATCGGCGAAAGTTTTTTCATATAACGGATCTTTTCCGATATAAAATATATTTCCCTTGTCCATATGAATTTTTTTCAAAAGAGCTTCGCAGCCGCTTCCGGTAAAGTGGACAAACATAGAAGAACAGTATTCCGGACCAAAGCTGTAGGATTGTTTTTCATACGGTCTGAATAATATTAAGGAGCCTTCCTTTAAAAGCTGTTGTTCATCGTCAATGACGGCGCGGCAAACTCCTTTGGCAATATAAAGAATCAGATAATCCGCTCTGCCACCCTCACGTTTTATGACTATTTTTTTATGAAAAAAGTTTTCTGTACCGCAGTTATTAAGTGATAAATATTCATCGGAAACCCGTTCGCTGGTAAAAACGATAGCCATGAATTATTCCTCCCGATAATTATTTTACCATAAATATTATTAATATCAACAAAAACAGAATTATGCAGCAGAAATGTGCTAATAATTAGCGGTTGTGGGTATTTACATCCTAAAAAAATGTCGTTACAATTAAAACAGAAAGAAACTAATTATTTGAGAATTTTTTTGCTTTTTACACATAATGTATTTTACGCGAAAGAATTACTGAAAATCAAATAGTGCTTTGTTATCAGATAATTTTGCCGATAGAGGGGGAGTTTTATGAAAACCGTCAAGAAATCAAAATCGTCAACATTGACGACTAAACGTAATTACATAGGATTTTTGTACGTTTTACCGTTTATTGTCGGCTTTTTACTTTTCTACGCCTATCCGCTGGCTAAGTCTGTTATTTACAGCTTCGGCGAATTGGATGCGAGCAGCGGTTATCGTGTAACTTTGATCGGTTTTTCAAATTATATTAAAGCAATACGCGTTGACACGGTGTTTTATCAATATATTATCGAAGCTATACAGGATATGGCTTTAAAGCTTCCGGTAATTTTGGTTTTCAGTTTTCTTATGGCCAATATAATTAAACCGGAATTTGCCGGGCGTAACGCGGTGAGACTGATTTTGTTTTTGCCGGTTGTTTTGTCCTCCGGCATAGTCTCTCAAATTGAAGCCGGCGATATGGTTCAGGGTATTTTTTCCTCAATGGTCAGTGATGAATCAAGTCTTGTAAGCGCAGATGAATTAAATCAGTTTTTACTTAATATGGGCTTTCCGAACGCAGTCAGCAGCTTTGTGATGCAGGCGGTCGAGGAAATTTCCTTGATTATTAACAGTTCGGGTATACAGATTTTGATTTTTCTTTCGGCATTGCAGTCAATTTCGCCTTCGCTTTATGAGGCGGCGTCTGTTGAGGGTGCGACCGGTTGGGAAAATTTTTGGCTTATAACCTTTCCGATGGTAATACCGCAAATTATAGTTTGTACGGTGTTTACGGTAATCGACCTTTTTTGCAGCAGCAATAACGACGTTATGCAGTATATTCACACACAGGCGTTTTCCAATATGCAGTTCGGACTGTCAGCGGCGATGTCTTGGATATTTACGGTGATTATTCTGATAGCGTTAGTAATATATGTCGGTGTGTTTACTATTATAAAAAGGCAATACCTGAAAGGAGCCGCGGCATGAGTAATATCAGAGTAAAAAAGCATGTTTCTCAGCGCAAGGTGAAGCAGTTTGTCATTTCATTTGCGCGTATCTTCTTTTTGATTTGTATTTGCTTTGTTGTATTGTATCCGCTTTTTTTGAAAATTTCAATTTCATTTATGTCGGTTATGGATCTCTACGATTCCAGCGTGGTGTTTTTGCCTAAGAACTGGACTTTTAGTAATTGGAAGCTGGCGATTGAAGCGGTAAACTATTTGCCGACAATGCTTAAAACCCTGGGCTTTGCCGTCACCGTCTCGCTTTTGCAAATAATATCCGCGCTCTTGATAGGCTACGGTTTGGCACGCTTCGATTTTCCGTTTAAAAAACTGGTTTTCGCCTTTGTTATACTGACTCTGATAGTACCGGCGGAAAACATAATGCTCCCCTTGTATTTTTATTTTCATAATTTTAATTTTTTCGGATTGCTAGGCAGCAACGGGATTTCGCTTTTGGGAACCATGTGGCCGATAGCATTGCTGTCGATGACGGGCTGTGGATTGCGCGGAGGACTTTACATATTTATGTTCCGCTCGTATTTTGAGGGAATACCTAAGGAGTTGGAGGAAGCCGGTTCTATTGACGGCGCGGATCATTTTCGTATTTTCCGAAGCATTATTCTGCCGTCGGCGAGCAGTATAACAGTGACATGTTTCCTTTTCTCCTTTGTATGGCAATGGACGGATACCTTCTATGTTTCTACATTTATGCCGGGCAATTCTTTGCTTCAGACTCAAATACAGGGTCTGGCAAACCGGGTCGGCGGAATTATGTCGCTGACGCCGGGCGGCGTGGATCCTTATTATCAATCTATAATGAGCAATACCGGCGTGGTTTTACTGATATTACCGATTGCACTTTTGTATCTGCTGGCACAGAGATACTTTGTGGAGAGTGTAGAAAACAGCGGTATAGTCGGATGAGTAAATCTATCTTTTTAATTGAGGTGTTAAAAATATGAACGGCATAAGAAAAGGCATACTTTATATATTGTGTGTCGGAATCTTGTTTTCCGGATTGATTTCTGTCTGCGCTGACGGAGCGGACGCCGCTTCTGATTCATCTTCAGAGTCCGCAAATTCGGTTGCCGGCGCCGTTCTTTCCTCAACGGGTATATATCAGCCTGATTTGGACGGCTGGAAATTAACCGAGGGACAGGAAGTTACATTTAACGCGCAGATGACATATGCGGGAGAATATTCAATAGAGATTATATATTTACCCATCGAGGTACGCAACGAAACGGTTGACTACTCTTTAAAGACAGACGGAAAATTCCCGCTTTCTTCCTGTGCAGATTTAAGCCTGCCTGTCAGGTTTTATTCCGAAGATGAGGATTTTTCGAAAGATGACGAGGGAAATCAGTTTACCCCTAACCTTATGCTGAAGCAGGAAACAATGAGGTGCGAGGTAAAGGATCCGCAGGGGCTTGAATACGGCGCCTATAAATTTTCGTTCTCTAAGGGAGAGCACACGGTGAGCATTAATGTTACCGATGGGACTGCGGTAATTATCGGGATTAAGCTTTTTAAGCTCGCTGAGACTTCGGATTATAAGGATTACCGCAAGCTTCACGCTGCTTCCGATTCGGACGCTTCGGTTCTTTTAGATGCTGAAAAACCCTATGAACGGACTTCAAAGGCAATATCTGAATTTTGCGATTATTCAAGCGCGAAGGTTTCTCCGGAGGCGGAAAAGGTACAGGTTTTAAACGCAATAGGCGGGGATCAATGGAAATTTTCGGGTCAGGATCTGACCTATCGGTTTACCGTTCCCGAGGACGGATATTACCGTATAGCAGTGAATTACCGACAAAATTACACAAACGGAAGAAGTGTATACCGCGCGGTATTGATAGACGGCGAGCTGCCCTTTAGTCAATCCGCCTGTATAGAGTTCCCATATACAGGCTCTTGGGAACAGCTTGTTTTGGGAGGAGATGGCGAGGAATACGGCTATTGGCTGACCGTCGGCACCCATACGCTTACATTTGAGGTCACTCTCGGAGAAATGGCGGATATTATTTCGGAATGCCGTGAAATTTTAACCGAGCTTAACGCGGCTTATCGTCGAATAGTGTCGATTACTGGTACGGAGCCGGATAATTACCGTGATTACCGGTTGGACGAGAAAATTCCCGATACCGTTGCAAAATTGGGCGGTCTTTCGGAAAAAATCCGCGCGGTTTCAGATACCTTAAAGAACAGACAAAGCCGGGGTTCCGAAAGCGGAGCGCTTGACAGGCTGGTTTTGCAGTTGGCGGAGATGAACAGCTATCCCGAAGAATGTGCCACACAGCTTAAACAGTTTCAGACAAATATCAGCGCATTCGGAACCTGGATCAACGAACGCTATAATCAGCCGCTGGCGCTTGACAGCATAATGGTTTACTCAGGAAATGGGAAAATGCCCTCTAAAAGCTTTTTCGCACAGACGGCGCACACAATAAGACAGTTTATTTATTCATTTAGTGATAAATATTCCGTCTCCGATCCGGATATCACCGCAGAAATAGATGTGTGGGCATTGACCGGCAGAGATCAGGTACAGATTATCAAGCAGCTGGCAAATGAAAGGTTTACGCATGAGACGGGAATAGCGGTTGATTTGAAGTTAGTCTCGGAAACAGCGGTTTTGCCCGCTACAGCAGCAGGTCAGGGCCCCGATATTTGCTTAATGGTGCCGCAGAACCTGCAGATAAATTTTGCTATACGCGGAGCAGTTCTGAATCTAAGCGGATTTGAAGGCTTCCAAACGGTTAGAGAGCGCTTTGCGGAGCAGGCGATGGTTTCCTTTGAATTTGACGGAAAAACCTATGCTTTACCGGAAACGATGACATTTCCCATGCTTTTTTACCGTGGCGACATTTTAGAGGAATTGGGTCTGGCTGTTCCTGAAACATGGGACGATGTGCGGCAGCTGATTATTGATTTAAGCAATAATAACATGCAGTTCGGTTTTACAGGCTCCGAACAAAATTATCTGACTATGCTTTTTCAAAAGGGCGGACGGCTTTATTCGGAGGACGCCACGGTATGCTTGCTTGACAGCAACACGGCGCTTCAGACGTTTGAGGAATATGTATCCCTGTACAGTGAATACGGTATTCCGGTCACCTTCGATTTTGCAAACCGCTTCAGAAGTGGAGTAATGCCGGTCGCGGTTGCGGATTACGCGCAGTATAATGTACTCCAGATTTTCGCGCCCGAAATCAGCGGACTTTGGAGCATTGCGCCGGTACCGGCAACAGAAACCGAGGACAGATACAATTACTCGGTCGCGGGAACGGTAACTGGATGCGTTATCTTTTCAGACACCGCCTCGCCGCAGGAATGCTGGAATTTTCTTGAGTGGTGGACACGTTCGGATATTCAGGAGCAGTACGGACGCAAGGTGGAGGAAAAATTAGGCGCGTCGGCAAGGTACGCCGCCGCCAATAAAGAAACGCTTAAAGCGTTGCCGTGGTCTTTATCGTTTTATAACAATCTGTCACAGCAGATGAAAAACGTTCAAGGTGTTCCGCAAATTCCCGGAAGCTATTTCACATCCCGTCATTTTAACAACGCATACAGAAAAGCGGTTTACAGGAGCGCTAATCCTCGCGAAACACTGATTGAGTACAACCGTGTAATTAACGATGAGATTACTCTTAAAAGAAAAGAATTCGGCTTGAACACTGCGGAGGAATCGAAATGAAGTCCAGTAAAAAAGTACTAAGGGAAATATACCGCAAACGCATTAACTACTTTTTCATTTTGCCTTTTGCAATAGTATTTTTTGTATTTACGGTATTACCGGTATGCTTTTCGATTTTTCTTGGGTTTTGTCAGTATAATGTCTTACAGCCGATGGAATTTGTCGGGATAGATAATTATGTACGTCTGTTTTTTGAGGACGATATTTTTATGAAAGCCCTTATGAATACGGTTGTTATGGCAGCGGCGACGGGACCGGTCGGGTATATTCTTTCATTTTTACTCGCATGGCTTATTAACGAGCTTAATCCGAAGCTTCGCACCTTATATGTACTGTTTTTTTATACGCCCTCCATTTCGGGAAATTTATATGTGATTTTTAAAGTCATTTTCAGCGATGACGCAAACGGATATCTGAACAGTATTTTACTGTATCTTGGTATTATTGACGAAAATATTTACTGGCTGACCGAAACGCGGTATATGATGGCGGTATGTATTCTGACTTCGCTGTGGATGAGTATGGGTGCCGGATTTCTTTCCTTTGTGGCGGGCTTGCAGGGAATTGACCGCAGTCAGCTTGAAGCCGGCTCAATTGACGGAATTCGCAACCGCTGGCAGGAGCTGTGGTATATTATTTTGCCTTCAATGCGTCCGCAGCTAATGTTCGGCGCGGTGATGAGCATTACAAGCGCTTTTGAAATCGGCGAGCTTACGCAGAATTTATGCGGACTCCCCAGCACGGATTACGGTGTTCATACAATGGTAAACCATATGCAGGACTACGGATATACGCGATTTGAAATGGGATATGCCTGCGCTATCGGAACACTTTTGTTTTTAATGATGATTGTCTGCAATAACCTGTTCCAGCGCTTTCTGCGCAAGGCGGGCTCTTGATGGAGGAAATAGGTATTATGAAAAAATCTTCTGTACGTTATACCCACTCAAGAGGCGGTATGGTAGTAATATTGCTTTTTCTTTCTGTTTTTGCCTTTTTAATGATGGTTCCGATGATCTACACGGTTTGCGGAGCGTTTAAGCCGTCAGACGAGCTTTTCCTGTTCCCTCCGAGTATTTTTGTAAAGCGGCCAACACTGATGAATTTTTCAAGTCTTTCCGCGCTCTTACAGGAATCATGGGTTCCGCTTTTAAGATATTTGTATAATTCGCTTTTGGTCACGGTAGTAGGAACTGTCGGCAATGTGCTTATTGCTTCGATGGCAGCTTACAGGATAGCAAAATTTAAATTTCCGGGAAGAAAGCTGTTTTTCAATATCGTTGTAGTATCTCTCATGTTTTCACCGGTGGTTACAGGAATACCGAACTACCTTATCATGAGTAAATTACATATGATAGACACGCTTTACAGTCTGATAATACCTGCCTTTGCGTCAAGTCTCGGTCTGTTTTTAATGAAGCAGTTTATGGAGCAAATGGTTCCCGATGTATTAATCGAGGCGGCGCAGATTGACGGCGCGGGGGAAATCAGGATTTTCGCACGAATCGTTATGCCGATCGTCAAACCGGCATGGTTTACTTTGATTATTTTTTCATTTAAGGATTTATGGAATAAAAGCGGCGCGAATTTTATCTTCAGCGAGGAAATAAAGACCCTGCCGAACGCTATGGCAAATATAGTGACAGGCGGAGTTTCGAGAACCGGAGCGGCTTCAGCGGTTGCTTTAATAATGCTGATCCCTCCGGTAGCGGTATTTATTATTTCACAGAATAATGTTTTGGAGACCATGTCTACGTCCGGCATGAAGGATTAAGGGAGGGAAAACAATATGCATCAACGACTCGCGGCAATATTGCTTTCCTTCGGCATGCTTTGCAGTCAGGTTTCGGGTTATAGCGGTGAAATGCCCAAGCAGAATAATTACGGCTATGACTATTACGGTGAAACGATCGCCGCTCCCAAAGCATATGAGTTTTTCGCTCTTTTCGGAGCGGAGGATTTAGGAATTGATGATTTAAAGGGACTTTCCGATATATGCGCGGATTCTTACGGAAACATATACCTGTGCGATACTGTTTCCGGACGGATTATCAAGGTCGATTCTAATTACCGTTTAATAAAAGAACAGTCGGTGTTCAGTTATCAAGGAAAAACCGTTACTTTAAATCAGCCTGAGGGTATCAGCGTAGGGAACGACGGTATGTTTTACGTGGCGGATACCGCAAACGGAAGAATTTTAAAAATGGATACCAATTTTAATATTATTAAAATCATCGGCGCACCCGATAAAGAAACCGCGCAGTACGATTTTGAGTATATGCCTTCAAAAATTTCCGTAGACAGCGAGGGAAGAATGTACGTCGTTGTAAAAAGCCAGACGCAGGGAATATTTAACTTTGATGCAAACGGAAATTTTTTGGGATACATCGGTGCAAGTAAGGTTAAGACCTCTTTCAAGCAGCTTTTGTACCGAATGTTTGCTTCAAGGGAACAGCTTAAGGGTATTTTGCAGTTCATTCCTACTGAATACAGCAACATTTCAATTGATTCAAGCGGTTTTATTTACGGTACGATTTCCGCGGTGGAATCTTCAAGCGTTATCAGCGATATAGAAAGCCACGGCAACAATGCGAAAACGGTCAGGCGCATGAATCAGTCCGGCAAGGATATCAGCGTTGTAAACGGCAATCAGGCACCGCTCGGAGATCTTGAATTTTCTGTAAGCGCGCTGAACATTTACGAGGGACCCTCGTCTTTTGTAGATGTATCTACCTATGAGAACGGAGTTTATTCGGTTCTGGACTCAAGGCGCGGAAGAATATTCACATATAATTCCAGATCGGAGCTGATGTATATATTCGGCGACCGCGGCACCGCTAAGGAAAGCCTGACAGTTCCGACGGCGATTACATATTCGGGTGATAAAATCCTTGCGGCGGATAAGTCTGACGGAACGGTGCATGTTTATGAACCGACCGACTATGCGCGGCTGATTATGACGGGAAACGCACAGTATGAAGCCGGCGAATATGACGCAGAGGAGGAAACATGGGCCAAGCTTCTTGTTATGTACTCCGGAAGCGAGCTTGCAAATGTCGGAATGGGAAGGGCGCTATACAAGCAGGGAAAGTATTCCGAAGCACTGTTCTATTTTAAAAAGGCTCAGAATCGTGAATATTATTCAAAAGCGCTCAAGTATTATATCCGCGAAAAGGGCGCGCAGTACGCACCTTACATTTTGGGCGGAATTGTTTTATTGGCTGTTGTGCTGCTGATTTTAAAGAAGAAGGTAAAATTTAAGGCGCGCCGTGAAACCCGTTTTATAAAGCTGATGCGTCAAATCAGGTACGGCTCTTATGTTTCTTTTCATCCGTTTGATGGCTTTTGGGAGCTGAAAAGCGAAAAACGCGGGAGCGTCGCTTCGGCGAGCTGCGTTTTGGGATTGGCTGTTGCTGTCAACGTTGTTTATGTGCGTTTAACGCCGTTTTTGTTCAGCGATACAGACTTTACTAGGGTGAGCGCGTTGCAGGAGGGCGCCATAGGCTTAATCGCGATGACAGCGCTCTGGACGGTATGTAACTGGGCGCTCACAACAATCATGAACGGCAAGGGAACCTTTAAAGATATTTATAAATATACTTGTTATTCATTGTGGCCCATTATTGTCATTTATCCGATAGTTCTGATTGCAAGCTATTTACTCACCGAGGAATCCGCGGCGTTTCTGACAATATTATCGACCGCCGCATTAGTGTGGACTGTCTTTTTGGTTTTCTGCGGAACCTGTACGACACATCAATATACGGCAGGGAAAACAGTTGTTACCATGTTTTTGACCGTTGTGGCTATTATGATTGTCATGTTTGTGCTTTTATTGACGTTTTCATTGGTGCAGCAAATATTCACATTTGTTTCATTGCTGTTGCGTGAAATTACCATGAGTATATAGGAGCGCGTTTATGAAAAAGAAACATTTAAAATCGTTATGCCTCAGCACAGTCTGCCTGCTTGCGGTGTTTCTTACAGTTTTTTCTGTGACAAAGGACAGCGCGGCGGAACCTAACTACGGAATTACGAACGGCAGCATTTCTTTGGAAGATAAAACCGGAAACTTAACGGAACAAATAAAAGAATCGGTTGAGCCCGTTAAAGTGCTTTCAAATAATAATGCGGCGCTTTATATTGACAGCGAGTGCGGCGTTATTCTTGAGGACGCCGTTTCCGGAAGGAAATATTCTTCCGCCGTAGAGAGCAATCTTAGAAGTAATTTTGCCGACACGACGGGTAATATGAGGTCTATATGCAGTCTCTCATATTTAGCCGCAGACGGTACAGAACAAACTATGGACGCTTTTACCGAAGCGATTTCACGCGACCAGTTTTCAGTGAACAGCGACGGTAAAACCGTATCAATAAATCTTATGTTCGGTCAGGCGCCTGAAAACGATACAATTCCGTACGCGGTTGAAAAAAGCAGATTTGAGGATAAGGTGCTTGACCGCTTAGAAACCGACGAAGCTGAATTTATCGGAAGAATGTATACTCTGTATGACGCTGAATCAGCGGCGGATTACGGACAGGAGGATCTGCTGGAAACGGTTCCGATGTTAAAATCAAAGGAGTTTTATATCCGCAATACCGTCAACGGTAAGGTTACAAAGGACAAATTGGAATCGATTTTTGTAAAAATCGGCTATTCCGCTGAGGATATCGCAAAGGATAATGAAATCAGCGGTTACGCTGGCGCAGATGTTACGCCGTGTTTTAGGTTCACATTGGAATTATCCCTCACTGACGAGTCGTTTGTGATAAATATTCCTGGCGAATCGATCAGCTTTTTCCGAGAATATCCCTTAATGACTATCACGCCGTTAAAATATCTTCTTTCACAGTCGGGTGAAAGCGGAGGAATTTTAATTCCGAGCGGATGCGGCGCTGTTTCATATTTTCACAGCGGAGCGCGCGCGGGCAGCTATGAAGCGAGCTTTTACGGAGAGGACGATAATCGCACCCAAAACGGGATTAAAGCCGAAATGGATATTTACGACGATAACATTTCGTTACCGCTTTATGCCATGCAGACGGGCAAGGATCAAATTATAGCAGTTGTGGAGAGTTCGGCGGAATCCGCCGTGTTCCACTTGGAACGCCTGAAAAATTCCGTAACTGCCTTTGCAGCTTTTACCGTTTTGCAGTCGGACCGTTCATATATATCCGAAAAAAAGAGTACCGTGGTTTTCGCTCAGAATTCAAACGGAACGGATATTACCGTGCGGTATATGCTGGGGCAGGCTAAAAGCGACGGCAGGGTTGATTATTCCGAAATTGCGAATAAGTACCGTGAAATGCTAAAAAAAGACGGCTCTTTAAACGGCTCTTCGGATAAAACTCCGGTGCTTCTTGAATATGTCGGGGCTGTCGCCTGCGACACAGAGTGGCTGGGTTTGATAAAAAAGAAAGGACTTTTAGAGCTGACAGATTTCGATGAAATGAGGCAAATTACCGATAATTTTGCGGATCTCGGTGAAATCGGGGCTTTAAATATAAAAATTTCCGGCTGGAATGACGGCGGATTATTCGCCGCCCCGCCCGGCAAGTATGCGCCTCTTAGTATTTTGGGCGGAAAAAGCGGTCTTAAGGCTTTGCAAAAATATCTCAAAAATACGGCGCAGGCTGTATATTATGAAACAAACCATTGTTATATTTACGGAGAGTCCTCGGGATTTAAAAAATCCGGTCTTGTACGTTTGATTGACAACAGCATTGGGCTTTTGAACGGATTTAATTCGGTTGACGGAATCGCGGATGAAAATATTACCGGCTCATATATAGTTTCTCCGAGGGTTTACGCAAAAATCACCGAACAGAATATAACCAAAGGTTTTTCGGGCGTTTCGGCAGGGCGTTTGGCGGAGGTTCTTAATTCCGATTACAATAAAAAAGCAAATGTACTCCGTAAGGATGCCCTTAAATATGTAACGGATGCTTTGAAAGCATATGCCGACGCGGGTATTCCGGTTTTGTCGAACGGCTGCAATGCTTATGCTGCGAAATATGTTTCTCTGATTGAAAATATGCCAGACGGCCCCTCAGTTAACAGCAAGCTGTTTGACGAGACTGTTCCGTTTAAGCAAATGGTTCTGCACGGAAGCGTCGCGTATACTGGCACGGCTGTCAACGCTCAGACAGACCATAGAAAAGCGATCTTGTACGCTATTGAAACCGGAGCCGGAATTTCATATGTTTTTACCGCCGATGCAGACGAAAAGCTGGCGGCTACGGATTTCAGCTATTTATATTACACCGACTATGATTTGTATAAAAACGAGGCGAGGAAAAATTGCCTTACAGTGCTTAATGCCTTAAAAGGATTGGAAAGCAAAGCGATCATATCGCACTCAAAAAACGGGAAGCTCGCGACTGCTGTTTATGAAGACGGAACGGTAATTTGCGTGAATTATGCACAAGAGGACGCTGACACGGTATACGGCAAAGTCGGAGCGCTTGATTACGCGAGATTTGATCCGTAATATTTTCCGTCAAGGAAATTATTATATAAATAATTTTAGGCAATTGTAAAAGTCTGAGAGAACAGGCTTCAAGGAAACGGAATCACCGATTTCCTTGTCTGCGTCCGGGTTATCGGTTTTAGAGGAAACAACTTGAGGGTGAGCCTTTTTAAAGGTGTCATCAAAACAGGAAATATGCCTGATTATGCCCAATCCGTTAGTGACAATCCCCGCTTTTAAAGCGTAGCAGTAATGCCCGTTAATATATTGCTGACGGACATCGGGATTTGCTTTTGCGGAATCGGGAAGCAGACTGTATACCTCTTTGTATGGGTTGTAATCGGGATTGACTTTGGATAGCTTTTTAGCTTCTTTGAGCTTTGAGTTTAAAAACTTTGGATTGTTTTCGGAAACGTTAGCTTCAATACCTGTTGTGTCGTAAATAAGATAGTCGGCTTTTTTCTCGCTGATTTCACGGCAAATAGGTTCGGTCAAGTCAACTAGCCTTTCAAATACTTTGACAAGAAATTCGCAGTAATCCTGTTTGAAGCGAGTAAAGCGGGAAGCGTCGGGGACCTTTGAAAATCCGCAAAATTCACGAAACTCTTTACTGCATTTCAGAACGGCAATCAGTTGAACATCTGTTGTCAATCCGAGAAGCTTTTGCAGTATTAAAGCGCGCAAAATGCTTTCAAGATGATAAATATGCTTTCTGCCCATTCGACCGTAAAAGGCAGATGTAAATTCACAAGGAATAAGGCGGTCAAAATCAATGTGCTCCTCCAACAGCGTAATTAACTTAGGTTTCTTTTCTTCTATGGAGTCGAGCACTCCGTTGTAGATGTCGAAAAGCGACATTTGCACGGCTTTATTTCGCATGATTTTTTCTCCGTTTCTTTGGTGTTTTTGTTTTTTTGTTCAATACAATTTTACCATAAAAACGGAGAAAAATCAGTAGTTATAAAAGTCTTTTAAGCCTTTATTTCAGCGGCTTTTCAGACTTTTACAATCGACTAATAAATAATTTAATAAGGAGAATGTGAAATGATGAGAAAAACTGTAAAAACACTTTCTGTTTTACTGACCCTTTGCATGCTGTTTGGCTGTTTTGCCGGCTGCCGCAAAGGAGGTACGGACGGGTCAAGCTCCGATGAGGAAACCGTCATTGTATATATTGACGATTCCGAGGCTGAAAGCACAGTTGGAGATTCCTCTAATAAGACAGAATCAAGTAACGAACCGTCGTCAGGCAATACTTCTTCAAAAACGGTTTCTTCCTCTAAAAACAATGAAAAACGTGACTTGAAGGGGAGAACCATTACGTTTATGACGATTTGGTCGGAGCCCGAAAAGGGAACCAGCAGCTTTTGGAATAACTACTGGAAAGTAAAAACAGAGGTTCAAAAGGAATACAACTGCACCTTCAAGCATGTTTACGGAACCGGAAACTGGTATGACACATGGGTGGCGTCGGTTATGGCGGGAACTCCGAGTGCTGATGTAATTTGCTGTAAAGAGGATCCCTATTCATCGATCAAATCCGGTCTGTTTTACGATGTTTCCAAATTGAGCGAGTTTGATTTTAAAGAGGATAAATGGCAAAGGACAATACTCGACCTCGGAAAAGTCAATAATAATCAGTATGTTTTCGGCGCGGCAAAATTTCAGCCTGACACAATACTGCTCTACAATAAAGAAATGCTTGCGGCAAACGGAATCAAGGATCTTTATACGCTGCAGAAAAATGGGAAGCTTTCTTTAGACGATTTCATTTCCATAGCAACGCAATTAAAAACAAAAACCGGAAAAGCAAGCGTATTGCCCGGCATTAACGTGTTCAACGTTCATAAGTGGTTTGCTTGGGCGTGCGGCGGAAAATTCATGAGCAGAACCGCCAATACTATCTCGCTGTCCTCAACGGTTGACAGCAACGCCGTTAAAACCGGCTTTGAAAAGGCACAGGCGCTGGTTAACAGCGGAGTTATCGAAACAAATACCGACACCTCAAACTGGCTCTGGTCAAGAGAACAGTTTTCCAAGGGCAATTATCCGATTTTGCTGGCGGGCGATCTGGAAACCGCTTTAAAAAATGCAAGCTTTACTGTCGGAGCCTGCAGAATGCCCTCCGCAAGCGGCGGATATATGAATATAACAGATACGATCCAGTGGTGCGCGATGCCTTACAACGTAAAAAATCCCGAAGATGTGGCTTTGGTATTCAACCGAATGGCTGACGTTATATTTATCGTAGATTATAAATCGCGTTATCAGGATATAGCGACCGATGATATTATGGAAATGATCAATGAACAGGTGAAGGATCAGGCAAACGGAAAATATGAATTGGATTATTCCGGTATTTTCCTTAACGATATCTGGGATAACGGCGTTGGAACGGCGCTGCGCTCCATGACTACCGGTGCCGCGACTCCGGCACAGACCATTCAGACAGTCAAAAACCTGTTTGCTTCCTTGATTACTAATAAATTCGGCAAGTAAAGCCAAACTTTCAGCGAGGTAAAAAAATGAAGACAAAAGGGAAAAGAATTATGCCTGTTCTCTTGGTGGCCGCGATTATAATTACTACCGCTATCGTGTCTGCGGCGGTTGTAACGGCGGAAGAATTGGACTATACCACCTACTGTATGATTGATTTTTCCTCTTATACTCTTAAAGCGGTGTCAAGTACCGTTCAGTCGGGAAACGCGCGTAGCAACGCGGGCGCTTTTTCGGTCGAATCGGATTCGGACGCTGCGGGAGGAAAATATCTGAAATACAAAAGAAATTCGACCATCACGTCCGCTGTGCAGACGCCGGCTGTTTACATGTTTTTGCTTAATCCCTCCGGAAGCTATACAAGCTCCGGCGCGACGATACTTAAACCGAACGCCGGTTATACGCTTACCATGAGGTATAAGGTTACGGGATTGGACGAAAACCAGGTATATCAGTTCCGTATTTACAATACAGCCGATAAAAAATATTCGGTAGGCAATGCGGATGTCTCGACTTCAACAATCGTTTTTGCTTCCACGGGAAACAAGCAAAACTGGGTCACGGTATCCTATAATTTCACCGCGCCAGCCGCAGGTGTGAACGGGTATACCTTGGCAGGTTGCTTTGTGCCTCACACCTCAGTTTCCGATAATAGCAATCGGGTGGATTATTACGCTAAGAACTGGGAGCTGTCCGTCGATTATATCGATATTGTGGAAACAGAAGAAATCAATCAAATCGATTTTTCAAAATACAATGCGGATTTTTCTCAGAATAAGCAGACCGTCAGGAACGATGCTGGGGAGTTTTCCCTTGAAGCGGACGAAAATGCAGAGGGCGGCAAATATTTGAAATATGTTCGCAGTACGAATACGTCTCTCGAAGAAGGGGAAAATCCGGCACTCTATATGTTTATGCTTAACCGCCGGGGAGGTCACAGCAAAAATCTTTCCTATTCTTTGGAAAGCGAAAAAGAGTATTCTTTCAGTATTAAATATAAAATTACCAATACCGACACAAACGCTTCGTCGCAGCGCTGGCAGTTCAGACTTTATTATACACAGGACGGATATTATACGTCCGACCGTTACGATGAAGCGTCGGCCGTCAAGGTTTTTCAGCACATCGGAAATACCGACGGTTTTGTTACGGAAACCTATCGGTTTACCGCCCCGGAACGCACATCAGACGATGTCAGCCTGATTGCCTGTTTTATTCCAGTAAGCTCAGACGACGGGATATCAAACAGTAATGTCAGCCAAATTGCTTCTTATGAGTTCGCAATAGATTTCATTACATTCGGCGAAGCAGCCGACCTCCCTCCCGGTGCAGATGAACCCGACGGAATACATACGGTCGATTTTAACAAGTATTGGATTACCACCGATCCTGATAAGATTAAAGCGAGCGTGCGCACCGAAGCCGGAGAATTCAGTATCGGCAAGGATAATAATTGCAGCAATGGCTCATATTTGAAATTCAAACGCAACGATACCGTCGCTCTCAACAAAGCATTTTATATGTTTCAGCTAAATAAAACCGGCGGATACACAAAAGACACCACCCTCCACCTGACACCCGGAGTGGCTTACATATTTACAATTCGCTACAGGGTAAAGGATTTCCCCGAAAATGTCAGTTATCAGTTTTGCATTTACAACGCAAAGAATTATTCGCTTTTAAACTGGGACAGCGGAACCTCCGGTAGTACGGTTGTTTTTGCGTCCTCCGGCAACACCGACGATTTTGTGACCGAAACATATTATTTCAATGCGCCGGATACGGGCGGAGAGCAGTACAGCGCGCTTGCCTGCTTTGCTCCGGTTGCCAAGTCGGACGATGTGAATAATTCGGCAAAATCCGACGTCTTTAACTATGAAATTGATATTGATTATATTGATATCAATTTGGATCCGGACGGAGATACGCGTATACCGTCGTTTGTAAACTATCCTTTAGATGAAAAATATTTGACCGAGGTTTCAGCGGACGAGGAAAGCACGCTTGTTTTCAAAGGAAAAGACAGCAGCTTCTGGTCTAATCAGTTCGATGGGGAAGACCCGAGGGCAATTTCATATTCCTGGACGCGCCTTGAAAAAAATGATCCAAATTATCAGAAATTTCAATCCGTCAATACCATTACGATGTTGGATCACGACATTTTTTACAAGGACCTAAAAAAGGCAAACTTTATTACGGCATTTCAGGCGGGAATAATCGACATTACGCCGTATATCAAAACCGGAAATATCAGGTTTTGGGTAAAGACACCGCATGATATTAAGGTAAAAATCTCATTAACAGATGAGTTTTATAAACGTGCATCTGTTTCATATGAATTTAAAGAAACTTCCGATAATAACGGTTTTACCGAAGTGGTTATTTCTTTGCGCGATTTTTATGACAGCGCCGTTGCGGAAAACGCAGTGTGGAATCATTCCAAGATATGGGCGATTGAGATTTTTCCGCAGGACGAGGAGTCCAGTACGCTTCTAAACGAAGAAAGCGTCGTGTTCAGTCCGTGGCAGATTTGGTCTAAGGAGCCGCTTGAAACCCACGTTGATTTAAACAGGTATTTTTATGCTCAGGTGGGCTGTGATATAAAAATCCGCGATCTTGATAATATTATGCCTTCGACAACGGTGCTGCGCGCGTTTCGCAATACCTTAGAGGAGGACAGCGCTTCAAGACTTATAAGCGAAAAATACAAAAACGGAAAACTTTTGCAGTATTGGGCAATATACGCATTGAGCTCAACGACTTATGACAGCCGAATAGAGCAGCCGTATGATACCGTAGATTTGATGATTCCGTATACCGATGAGTTTAAAGTTAAAAATCTTTGTGCCGGTTTAATTTCTGATGATGGCTCGATCTCGGTAATCCCAATGTCGGTTGAAAACGGGTGGCTGGTCTTAAAAACGCAGTCGCTCGGCAATATTGCTTTCTTCACGGCGGACGGCATTGTAAATTCTCTTACTGATAATGATTTATCGCAGACAGGCGATAAGACGGTTAAGGTAATGCTTATCTGGATAAGCACGCTACTTGCGTCTGCCTTTGTGATTTTTGGAATAATGCTTGAAAAATTCCGCTTGAAAAGGGCGCTTAACGGTTTGCTGTCACTGATGCTGTGCGTATCTCTAATCGGAACCGTGCTTTGCGGCTGCGGCGACGATGCCTCATCTTCGGGAAGTAAGAAAAAGAAAATTATTTATAAAAAACGCGATACTACTTCCGATGTTTCCTCCGATGAAACCGACAGCGATGACAGTAATTCGGATTATGTCGAAAGCGACGATACCGCTTCGGACAACTCGTATGCCGAAAATGACGAAGAAAGTGAGACAGATACCATGAAAATGGAGCTTCGCATAGCAAATTATCATCCTGGCATTCCGGGATATGACGCCGAATATGAATTCAGAGCGTTGGTCGGAACTGAGATGGATATGACTCGTATTCCTGAGGATGAATTCATATTGTCCTGCTCCATACCCGAAATAAAGATTAACGGCAATAAAATTACCGTTCCGGCTTCCTTTAAAGACAATACGAACTTAGGCGGAGTTATGATTTATGCGCGGTATAAGGATAACCCAAACCTTACCGCCGGCTATCCTTTTACGTTTGTAAAATGGAATATTACGTTCAGCGATGACTTTGACGGCACTGAGCTCGACCGTACAAAGTGGACGGATCAAAAGGAAGTATATCATACTTATGCCGATATGAGAAACGGTACGACAAATATTCGTCTTGATGATTACTGTTATTTTAAAAACGGAAATTTAGTTATGCCCATTGTCAAAAATACAGAGCAAAGGACATGGCAGATTGAAACCGATGGCGGCAAAAAGACTTTCCAGCCAGATTACGTGTCTTCCGAAATCAGAACCGATTTCACCTTTGCTCAGGAGTACGGCTGCTTTACTGTCCGTATGAAGGGTCCTGCCGGTTCAACCGTTACCGCCGGTACCAATAACGCCTTTTGGCTACTTCCGTATAATGGAAACTGGGGAAAAACCTTCTTGTTTGACTATGAAAGTGGTAATAACGAGGACTATTCCTGCGGAGAGATTGATGTTGTAGAGCGCTCGGCATATTGGGGAAACGGACTGTGGCAGAATACGCAGCATATCTGGAATTCTCTTACAGGCGTAAAGAAAGATGCCAATGGAGATGCGGTTAAGCTTAACAACACCGAGCTAATGAACGGAGATTATATCGAATACACCGCTGTCTGGACAAGAGACGCTCTTTATACCTATGCGAACGGAAAGCTTGTACGAACCACAAATAATATTTCTTCTTGCGGCGTACCGGCATATATGATTCTTTCCAACAACCTGAACTCCATGAATCCCGATGACCCCGCCTGGACAGGTTATGCAACAGATGCCGATCTTGAAGATTTAACAGTATATGTGGATTACGTCCGCGTTTATTCGGCGGAAAAATAAAATATTTTGAATGTGTGAGGATAAGTCTTGGAATTTGAAAATAAAATTAAAGAATTAATGGAATTGATCGTCCAAACGCTCGAACGCCGTTTGTCTGATGAATCCCTCCCGGAAAACACCTTTTACCTTAACAACGGTGATATTTTATGCTGTCCGCGCAAGAACGGCGAATCAAGATATCCTTATGTGTCCGATGGTTTAACCCTTTGGGCGTATTCAAACGGAACGGTGCAGATAACAGAAGGAGTTTTCAATGTTTTCAGACCCGTACATACGGAAAACGAGTCTCCCGTTAATTTCTTTGCGGGTATAAAGCGGTCGGACGGAACATTTTTTCCGATTTCCGTTACAGGCGGCTGCCGCCAACTTTTTGAACCGTTTGAAATCAAGCGTTATGTCGTTTATTCTTTTTCCGCGGCATACTATCTGGCGGATACCGATTTTGCAACCTTTTGCGTAAGAATGGATGTCGCGCGGGATAAATCGGTTCATTTCTCATTTGGCTGTCTCAATAAAAAAAGCGAACCGCTTTATATATGCCTCATCTCATATATCGAGCCATTGCTTAAAAACGGCGGCTATGACGATATGTGGGCGCGCAATTACCGAACCGGTTATTATTACGGAGACGGTAAATTTATTTTTAAGCGTATTAACGCCGATTACCACGCGATGGGAATTGTACGCAAAATCAGCGGCGCGCACTGCTTGGAAGAGTATCATACCGTGTCCCGTCCGGAATTTCTTGTTTATCAGGAGCGGGGTATTACAAACGCCGAGTGTTTAAAAAACGGCAGACTTGAAAAACAGAGCTGTGCGATCGGAAAAATGATAACTCCCGCGGCGGCGGAGCTGCTGCATTTAGAAATCGGCACAGCTGATTTCAGCAGAGTTGATTATCGGCTCAACTTTACAAATCGGCGGGATTTAACGCCGGATTTGATTAAGGGCGATATAGATACAGTGGCTGTCGATCGTGAGATTGAAGAACGAAAAACCGCGGAAAAAGAACAGTATGATAACTTAACGGTCTGCTTTGAGGATTGGAACGGAAAGGTAAATCCAAAGCTTTTGAACCGTTTTATACGCGGTGTCCAAAAGCAGGTCAACCTTTGTGCGATGGGTAAAAACTACGTCGAGCACCTCATCGGCACACGGGACGTGTTTCAGCAGCTGGAGCAGGCCCTTATCTGGGATCCGAAACAGGCGCGCGAGAAAATCATTCGTTCTATCAGCTTTATTGATCCAAGCGGCAGGGCGGCAAGGCAGTTTTCCATTCCTCAGTACGAGGGTCAGTTGCCCCGTATGGATTTACAGGCGTATATCGATCAGGGAAATTGGATAATTTCAACGTTGTATACTTATTTGTCTTATACAGATGATTACAGCATTTTAGATGAATCCTGCGGATTTTATGAATTTGTCAATGAGAAAACAAATTCGGTCAGGGCATGCGGGCTTCGTACAACCCTTGCGGATCATTTAATTCGGATAACCGACTATTTGGACAGAAATCTTGACCGCGAGGATAATACATACTGCCTGCGTGCACTGCACGGCGACTGGAACGACGCGATCGACGGTTTAGGAGCAAGCGACAACCCCGAACAGCCTTACGGAAACGGCGTTTCGGTCATGGCGACACTGCATTTTTATCAGAATTTGACCGAAATGATAAATATACTCACCGTACAGGATGTTTTGCCCGATAAGGCGGCTTATTACACCTGTCTTCGTGAAAAGGTAAAAAACGGACTTCTGCGGTACGCGGTAGAGCATGACGGTAAAGGAAATACACGTCTAATACACGGCTGGGGCAACCACCGCTCATATAAAGTCGGAAGCTTTAAGGACAGCGACGGCAGGTCAAGAATAAGCTTTGCTCCCAATGCTTTTTGGGCAACGAGCGGAATGATTGAAAACGCTCCGGAATTAAGGGAAGTGATTCTGCACGACCTTCATGCTTTGGATTCGGAATATGGGATTATTACTAACAAGCCCGCTTTCACGAGCGATATGAAGGAGGTCGGAAGAATCTGCAATACCCTTCCGGGAACTGCAGAAAACTGCTGTGCCTATGTGCATGCGAGTATGTTTTCTGTTATGGCGCTGTTTGCTTTGGGAGACGGCGGGTACGCGTGGGAGGAGCTTGAAAAATCAATGGTGATTTCCCATCAGATGACGACAAAATCTCCGTTTGTTTTTTCAAACTCCTACTGTGAAAATCAAGACGAGGGAATTTTCGGATTTTCCGCAATAGACTGGTTTACCGGAAGCGGAACGGTATTTATTAAGAATATCCTCCGCGCGGGATTCGGTATTGAACCGGATTTGCTTGGTCTTAACTTAAAGACGTGCGCTGTTATGCCATGCAAAAAAGCACATATTTCTTTGACTGTCAAGGGAAAAAGAATTTGTGTGGAATATAAAAACAGCGGCGTCGGAAAACGCAGAATTCAAATTGACGGGAGGGATTTAAGAACATCATATGACTCAATCCGGCGCACGGAGTGCGCGCATATTTCCACGGCGGATCTTCACGATAATATGAGGATTCAAATTTTGGATTAAAGGGTGATTACTATGAGTAAAAAATTAGTCAGTATATTTACCTCGGCTGCATTAATATTCACGGTATTCTGTTCAGCTATCATACTGTCGTCCGCCGAAACCGCGGCGAATTCGGATTTGATGATTGATTTTGACGATTATATTGTCACAGAAAATGCATTACGCGGCGATTTGGGTACGTTCAGTATTGAAGCAAATGTTGCGGATTCAAGCGACGGTTCGGTGCTGTCCTATGTTCGCAACAGTGATGTAAGCAATTCAAGCCGCGCCAATAACGCGCTGTATATGTTTATGCTCAACCGTACGGGTGCTGCGAACGCGCAGGGAGCGCTCTCGCTAAAGAGCGGCGGAAACTATCAGATTAAGATTCGTTATAAAATTACGAATCCCAACGAAAGCGCCGCCAATCAAATATGGCAGTTCCGTCTCTGCACGACGAAAGACGGTAAATATATACCTCAGGAACGCGATCAAACCGGAACAAACATGGTCAGAGCGTTTACAGTCACGGGCAACACCGAAGGCTTTGTTTCCGAAACCTATTATTTTGACGCTCCTACATATGCGGACGGCGCCTCGGTAAGCCTTATAGGAAGCTTTGTTCCGACGACGAATACGTATTATGACGGTTCAAACAATATCAGCGGCGATTTGACCGGCTGGCAGGTAGAAATAGATTACATCTATTTTAAGAAAGTCGATGTTATGAATATCGGCTTTGAGGATTATGTAATTTCCGCAGACGGAGTCCGTTCGGACTGCGGAACATTCAGCGTAGTTGAGGACGCTGAAGCAGAGGACGGTTACGCTCTGCATTATCAGAGAAGCTCGACCGCCAGCGGAGGTAATTATAACAATCCTGCGCTTTATTTGTTTGAAGCAAATATTTCCGGCTCCACGGTTAAGGCGGGCTCTTTATCTCTGACCGCGGGAACCACTTATAACGCCACTGTCCGTTTCAAGATTTCCGGCGGAACAGATAGTCAGAAATGGCAGTTCCGTCTCTTACATACGACAAACAATAATTATAAGGTTAAAGACCGTGATAATACCATAGCAAGAATAATGAAGGTATTTCAAAGAACCGGAAATACCGACGGATATGTTACCGGAACCTTTACATTTACGGCAACTGAGCGGGCAGAAAACGTCGGATTGCTCGCGGCGCTGATTCCCGTATCCAACGGCGAGGTTAATTTAAGCAATGTGCAGCAAATTGCCGATTGGTCATGGTCGATAGACACGATCAAATTTGAAGAGGCAGACTACGATTACATTCCTCAGCATATGAAAATCGATTTTACCGACTGGGCTGCGGAGAAGGGTGAAAACCGTAACTATTATGAAACCGACACAACCGCTACCGAATGGTCAACCGTAACGGAGGGTGCTAATAAATACATTCGGCTCAGCCATACCGCAGATGAAAGCCGAAGCAATTATGTTTATTACAGCGTTTTGATGAATCCCACAGGAACCGCGGCGGCGATTACCACAAACGCAGACTACGGTCAGGAGCCGTACTTCTCCCTGGAACCCGGAGCAAGATACCGAATTTCATTTAAGTATAAGCTGGATACCGCGACCGGCGCTGTTCCGTGCTATATTTTAACTACCGCCAACGAACCTAAAACGCTTAATCTTAAAAGCGACGCTAGGTCTGACGAATACGGTATACTGACCGCGACGGATGAGTGGAAGGAATATACATTTGAATTTATTGCCAAGGCAGTAGACGGCGCGGTTTGCAGACATATGGGACTTTCATTCTTTACCTCCGGTATTGCCGAAAAGGATTTCGTGCTTTCACTTGACGATGTAACGGTCGACCGCTTGACGGAGGTCACCTTCAGCGATGTACTAGGCAATTCTTATTTTGTTTACGGCGCACCTGCTGCTACAGGATATTATAAGGATGCTGGCATAAGCGCAAGCACCGCCGAGGCAATTTCCATAAACAGCTCAAAAGAGGTAGGCGGGTATTGCTATTATTCGGACGCGGAGCTTACACAGCCGGTGACCGATACACAGTATTTTACAACAAAATCAGCGGCATACAGCTATAAACTCAATGGCGAGTCCAACCTTGACGGAGTAATTGATATCAGAGATTTAGTGCATATTAAAAAGGATCAGGCGGCTGAAGAAACGACCCCGCTTGACGACGTAAACTGTGACGGCTCAACCGACTCCGGAGATTTGATATCTCTTAGAAAATATTTATTGGGGGATTTACAGTCTCATGATTTGTCGTTTGTGCTGTCGGTTGACGATTATCACCCCGGCGTGCCGGGATATGATGTCTCGTATACCTTCAGCGCGTCCTCTTACGGCGCCGCCGTTGACAGCTTTACTCTTTCCTGTTCCGAACCGGAGATACTGATTGACGGGAACAGCGTTACAGTACCCGCGAGTTTTAAGGATACGACAAGTAAGAAATTCGTAACCGTTATCGCGGCTTACGGAAACAAAACCGCTGATTACGAGCTGAAAATTGTAAACTGGGGTGAGGCTGCCTTTGACGATGAGTTTGAAGGCAAATCGATAGATTCTTCAAAATGGAGCAGTGTTTACAGAACAAGAACAATGGAAGACGGCAACTCTGAAGTTCTTTCCGACAGATACTGCTATCTTTCCGCCGGTAATTTGGTAATGCCGGTAGTAAAGGAAAACGATACATATTATTCCGCCGAACTTAGAACTGATTACACATTCAATCAGACCTACGGCTGCTTTACGGTGAGAATGAAAGGTCCGGGAAGCGACATCACCTCAGGTGCAAACAACGCTTTTTGGCTTTTACCCTCATTTGGCGGCTGGGGAAACACATATCTGTATACTTATGACGGTTCACAGTTAGCCTGCGGCGAGCTTGATGTTGTTGAGCGCTCCGCATATTGGGGTTATGGAATGTGGAATACTACACAGCATATATGGAATAGCGTTACGGGCGAAAAAGTATCGTACAGCAGAAGCGTTAATTACACTGAATATGATTCCGCGGTCAACGGAGGCTTCATTGAGTATACGCTTGCATGGACGAAAAACGCGATTTTTGTTTATGCAAACGGACAGCTGATAAGTAAAACCGAGGGTATTACCGGCACCGGAATGCCCGCCTATATGATTCTTTCAAACGCAATTAATTCAGCTACGGCGGAAAGTCCGGCATGGACCGGCTATACCACCGATGATAATTTAGACGATTTAACGGTTTATGTAGATTATATCAAGGCATATGCGTTGAACTGAAACAGATAGTGCTTATTTGCGGTTAAACCGAAATTCCTTTAGGAAATACGGTATATAATAGTGTGAAATTTATTAAGACGGCTGTGCGCATATTTGCGCACATGCCGTATGTGATTTTAGAAATCGATTTAAACATTTCGGAGGTAACATTATGCGGAAAACCGTTGATTTAAATGGAAAATGGATGTTTCATAAGGGGGACATTCATGTGCCGCGCCCGGCGGATAAGGGACCTGTATATTCACAGAGTAAAACTCAGCGTAAGCTGATAGGTCCGGCGGCGTATGTATATTCGGATCGTTCCGATACATACGGCTGTGATGTTGAATTACGGAGCGAACGGTGGAATGTCGTTGATTTGCCGCACGATTATATTATTGATCAGGATAACGATCCGACGGAAAACAGCGCTAACGGCTATTTAAAATATGAAAACGCGTGGTACAGAAAGCATTTTTCGGTTGCGGAAGATGAAATCCGAGGGAAACGCGTATTGCTTCAATTCGACGGAATTGCCGGAAAATCGACGATTTATTTGAACGGTTGCCTTATGAAGCATAATTTCTCCGCTTACAACAGCTTTGAAATTGATATCAGCGATAATATTTATTATGAAAAAGAAAATGTGATTGCTGTTTATGTGAACACAGAGGAATTTGAGGGCTGGTGGTATCAGGGCGGAGGCATTTACCGTGATGTGCGTCTTGTTATCACTGAGCCTATTGCAATTGACCGTTACGGTGTTTACGCTCCTGTCCGAAAAATCGATGGGGAAAACTGGGCTGTTGATTTTGAAACAACCGTTGTAAACGATTACTATGAGGACTGCGAATTTGAAGCGGACAGCAGTATTATAGATGCGGACGGCCGTGTAGTTGCTGAAGCGTGCGGTTACGGAAAGGCGCTTCTTAGGGAAAAGGGTACGGCAAAATACACCGCGGCTGTTGAAAAACCTGATTTATGGGATACTGAGCAGCCTAACCTGTATACGGTAAGAACTGTTTTAAAGATCTGCGGCATGGAAATTGACTGTGATACGACCCGAATAGGTTTTAGAACCATTGCGGCTGATCCCGAAAAAGGTTTCTTCCTTAACGGTAAACACACTGTTATCAAGGGAGTTTGTGCACATCAGGATTTCGGTCTTACAGGTCTTGCCGTGCCCGACAATGTCACAAGGTATAAAATCTCTTTGTTTAAGGAAATGGGAGCGAACGGTTTCCGTACCAGTCATTATATGAATTCTTCGGTCAGTATGGATTGTTTTGATGAGCTGGGATTTTTGGTTATGGACGAAACCCGTTGGTTTGAGACGACCGACGAGGCAACGGAGCAGCTGGAAGAGCTTGTCAAGCGTGACCGCAACCGTCCGAGCGTTATTTTTTGGTCAACTGGAAACGAGGAGCCTTATCATGCAACCGATGTCGGGAACCGTATTCAAAAGGCGATGGCGGCTAAAATCCGTAAGTTAGACAATACGAGGTTTATCACGGCGGCGGAGGATAAAACTCCCGACCGCTCCTGCATTTTTGACGAATGCGATGTTATAGGTATAAACTATAATCTGGATTTATTCGACACCGTGCATAAACAGCGACCCAATATTCCCGTATTTTCCTCGGAGTGTTGTGCCACCGGAACGACCCGCGATTGGATTTTGCCGGCAAACGCAAACGGCAGAGTGACCGACCGTGATGCCGACACCAATTCTTGGTTCAGGGGCAGAGAATACACATGGAAATTTCTTATGGAACGGCCGTATGTGATGGGTGCGTTCCAGTGGGCGGCGGTTGAACACAGAGGCGAGGCAATGTGGCCGGCGGTATGCTCAAAATCGGGCGCGTTGGATTTGTTTCTGCAAAAGAAAGGCGCGTTTTACCAGAATAAATCACACTGGACAGACGAGCCGATGGCTCATATATCCGGACATTGGAACAGACGCGGTCTTGAAGGGCAGGAGGTTTTGGTGACAGTATATACAAACTGCGATTCGCTGGAGCTTTTTCTTAACGGAAAAAGTCTCGGAAGAAAAAATATTGAAAAATACGGACACGGGGAATGGAATGTTATTTATGAGCCGGGAGAATTATCTGTAAAAGGTTATCGCGGTGAAATGCTTGTCGCCGAGGATATCCAAAGAACCTCCGGAGCTCCCGTAAAGCTGCGCTTGCGGCTGCTTAATGAGGTGACGGCAAACGGAAAGGATATGGCACTGATTTGTTGCGAATGTTTAGATGAGAACGGTCTTGTTGTTCCGGACGCGGAGGAAACGGTGAGTTTTTTCGCGGCGCTTCCGGCAAGGGTAGTTGCTACGGGCTCTGATAACTGCGACCATAAGCGCGTCGGAAATACCGAGCGCAAAATGTATGCGGGGAAAATTGCCACGGCGGTTCAGCCTGCAAAGGGTCAGAAAACAATTGAGGTGTTTGCACAGAGTGAACACTGCGGAATATCCGTTTTACACATACCTTTAAAATGATAAATATTACGCGGCAGTAATACCGAAAGGTTACAAATCGTCAATTAATCGGTATTGAAAAAGCCGAGCAAACAGAAAAACTTAATAAACAATTTGTCGCCGGAATACTACCGAACCTCTCTTTTAACGATGCAAAATGCAGTCATCAAATAAAAGAGCGGTTTTTATTCCCTTATAAATATAGTACGGTTTTGAGTAAAGGTAAGTGCCGTTTTTATTGGCTTCAACGTAAGCGTCAAAACTTAAGGTTTCGCATAAAAATCTGTTTTAATGTAATCAGAGATTTGCATTACCTCTTAACTATTTTGGTTTGGAGGTATGATAATGCGCAATTATTTTGAATTCTTAATGAAGGAACTCCTCACATGCAGTAAGAATTATAATCAAACGAAGGAACCTGTTGTTGAAGAAATTGAGGAAAAACAGGTTAAATTGGAATTCAGAAAGATATTGAATAAATTAGTTATAAATATAATAGAGGCTAATTTTGAAAATGAAACGCTTATGGAGGCAGAATTAGACACAAAGCTAGGTTATGAAAAAAGCGAAAGAACCTCAAATAATGACGAAAGCGGTTTGTCGAAAAACTACCGAAACGGGCATTAAAAAAAGACGGTAAAAACACAGCTCGGCGAAGTGACGATAAATATTCCTCGGGACCGAAACGGAGAATATGAGCCTTCTATCATAATAAATACAGCCGCAATGCCGACGGTATGGAAGAAAAAATACTGTCGATGTATTCATGCGGAATGAGTGAGCGGGATATTTCCGAACAGATAAAAAATCTCTACGATGTTGAAATATCACCCGAGCTTGTCAGTAAAATCAGCGAGAAGATTATGTCAGAGGTTACGGCTTGGCAAAACCGTCCGCTTAACAGTGTAAATGTCAAGCGAAAATGTCAAAAAACGCTCATTTAAAATGTACAATTACAGAAAGAAATTAATCATTGGTATCATCGAAAATATTTCTGCCCTTAATACGGTAAGAACGACCGGTAATCTTGACGATGTCGCAATGGTGGACAAGCCTGTCAATGATTGCGTTGGCAATAACAGCGTCACCGAAAACATCGGGTCATTTTGGAAAAGGCTGATTGGTGGTGAGTATGGTAGGTCTGTATTCATATCTTGCGGCAATAAGCTGAAAGAAACCAAATGCAGCAGCCTCATCAACAGGCAAAAAACCGATTTCGTCTTATGGGAAGTTTATTATGAGAAGTATCAGTAATTGACAAGCATTTTTTATGTATTTGCTATTATCTAACTGGTTCTTCTTCAAATTATGTGTAAAGTCCAAAATATGGTATAAAAAAGCAAAGTGATAAATGGCGTGAAAGACGGAAAACGGCTTGCACGCCATATTTGCATAATAGCAGAAAGAGCAAGGCATGTCAAGGGCGGCTGCCGCGGCAGCCGTTCATTTTACCCTTTACATGGCTGTGAATTTCTGCTACTCCGGCAGTCTGTCGGCAAAGAATATTTCAAGCTGAGAATGAATCTCGCCCCAATCCCTGCATCTGCCGGTCCATTTTCTTGTAATGTCTACCTGAGCCAAGTAGAGCATTTTAAGCAGGCTGTCATCGTTCGGAAATACCGGCCTGTTTTTTGAGACCTTCCGCAGCTGCCTGTTAAAATTCTCAATGGAATTGGTAGTGTAAATCAGCGTTCTTACAGATTGCGGATACTTAAAATAGGTTGAAAGTTCAGACCAATGAGCCTTCCATGAAGCTGAAATTTTAGGATATTTTGAGTCCCATTTGGTCGCAAACTGCTCTAATACGTAAAGCGCCGTTTCCTCGTCTACGGCGGCGTAAACCTTTTTTAAATCCGCCATTAAAGCTTTAATGTCCTTGTATGAAACATACCTTGTGCTGTTACGGATTTGATGTATAATACATTGCTGTACTTCGGTTTTGGGGTACACGGCGGATATTGCCTCGGGGAAACCATTAAGACCGTCGACACAGGCAATTAAAATATCCTCAACCCCTCTGTTTTTCAGCCCGTTAAGTATTGAAAGCCAATACCTTGCGCTTTCATTCTCCCCGACATACATAC
>OKSD01000606.1_pt1 | contig 38272 bp, 36 predicted proteins | sample 1601221 | NCBI WGS metagenome assembly OKSD01 (sample SAMEA3541550, study PRJEB24748) | human gut metagenome | biome: human gut; feature: human-associated habitat; material: faeces | place: China | collected 2012
GTCGCAAGGCGTAGTCGATGACTCCAATGCGTATCGCCGGCGAATATTCACGCAGCAAGGTATATACAGGCACTTCTGATCTGTATAATGGTATGGTTAAGTTGAATGGTGGTGCAGGCAGCCTTACAAAGGGTGCAAATACTCTGAAAGAAGGAGCAGGCACATTAAAGGATGGCGCATCAAAGCTGACAGATGCAAGTGGTGACTTAAAGGATGGCAGCAAGCAGTTATCAGATGGTACAGATAAGATCGTTGATGCAGTAAATGATGCAGAAAAGGATCTGGATTCTCTGTCAGAAAAGTGCGATAAGGTCATCAAGGCCGGTGAAGCTTATGAATCCTTCGGTGGAATCTCAGATGATATGAAAGGTAGCGTTAAGTTCATCATCAAGACAGATTCGATCAGCAAGTAATTAATAAATGAAAATCGTTTGCCCTATAAAAAGCATTGGTTGGATTTTGTTTACGATTTAAGACAAAAGGATACCTTGTTAGGACATCCGAAGTAGGAAAAAAGAATATAGTTTGACATAGGGGCTCCGGTTTCGCATGTTTTTCAATGAATCAATCCTTGAATATATGCCGGAGCCCTTTTAATGTGTACTAAGTGCATTTCCGGTTTTATATTCTGAATATGCCGATTACTTCCTCTTGATAAAATCTCTACATGAGACGCACTTGTTTTTCTATTTGAAACACATGCCTGATTCACACCTGCTCCGTGCTAACTCGCTCTTCGAGCTCAAACAAGCACCCGCAGGTGTTGGCAATGTGTTTCGCATAACGAAAAACTGCGTGAATGTCGTCATGTAGAGGTTTTATTATACGGAAGCAACGGCAATTATGTTATATGAACCGGAAATGCCTGTTGCAGCATGGAAAGGCGTCAGGCAGATTTAATGTTTAGCCGGAAATACAGAGGCTATTATATAAAAAAGGGGTTGACATATATACAGTTTAGATGTAACATAACGGTGTTATGTGAATGGGCGTTCATATGTTAGAGCAGGATTAAATTGGTGGTGAGATGAGATGAAGGACGATCGGGAGACAAAAGAAAAGCTGCTTGCAAGTGCAGAGCATGAATTTATGGAGAAGGGCTATCAGGGTGCATCCCTCCGTAATATCTGTAAGAATGCAGGTGTGACGACCGGTGCATTATATTTCTTCTTTAAAGATAAAGATGATATATTTGCTTCACTGGTGGCACCGGTGCTTGGAAGTATCCGTACGATGATGGAAGCACATATGCAGCAGGAGTTGCAGGAGGTAAAAGGCGAGCTTCAGGAGGGGAAGGATGATTTCAGCGATGACATCTATGCATCCCGGCGGATCATTCATGAACTGTATCAGAATTATGACCGGGTACAGCTTCTGCTGACAAAGAGTCAGGGATCAAGTCTTGCAGGATGTATTGATGAATTTGTGGCATTTACAGAGAAGAATTACCGGATGCTGGCAGACGCACAGGCAAAGGTGTGTGGAGTTACTGCACCGGATGATTATACGATACACTGGATGGCACATATGCAGATCGATGCATTTGTCCATCTGCTGACACATGAACCCAATGAAGAAAAAGCAGTTGCCCATCTGGGAGACATATTGAAATATCTGCTTGCCGGATGGTATGCACTGTTTCAGAGAGATGAATAGATAACAAAAAGCTATGTGAAATTTTATTTTGCATAGCTAAAAAAATGATAACAACATAACGGTGTTATGTAAGCGAAAAAATAACAGGAGGAAGCGAGTATGTATTTAGAGGTATCAGATGTAAAAAAAAGTTATGGAGAAGGTGGAAGCTACATACAGGTTTTAAAGGGAGTATCCCTTCAGGTAAAGCAGGGCGATATGTGTGTCATTCAGGGAACCAGTGGTTCCGGTAAGTCTACGTTATTGAACTGTATCGGTGGACTGGATACGATCGAATCCGGTTCAATCAAGGTAGACGGAATCGAGATCGCAGGCATGAAAGCAGATGAATTATCTGACTACCGAAGAGATTATCTGGGATTTATCTTCCAGTTTTATAATCTGGTACCGAACCTTACCGTGCGGGAGAATATACAGGTCTGTGAATATCTGACAGATCAGCCGCTTAATATGGATGAGCTGCTTGAGATACTGGGACTGACAGAGCATCAGAATAAGTTTCCGGCACAGTTGTCCGGTGGTCAGCAGCAGAGATGTGCGATCGCAAGAGCACTGATCAAAAATCCGAAGCTGCTCTTATGTGATGAACCGACTGGAGCACTCGATTCCAAGACATCAAGGGATATCCTGATCCTTCTGGAGAAGATCAATGCGACCTATGGAACGACAATGCTGATCGTAACACATAATAATTCCATTAAGAATATGGTCGATCAGGTCGTGATCGTAAAGGATGGTCAGATCAGGAAAGATTATTACAATGAGACAAAGGTACCGGCAGCAGAATTGGAGGATTTATAAGATGCAGAAAGTATTGAGAAAAAGGATTTGGAGAGATTTCAAAAGCAACCTTCCAAGATATCTGGCATTGTCCCTTCTGATCATACTTGCCATGTATCTGGTAGTCAGTCTGGTCGGTGCGGCAGAAACGATCATTCGCGGAAGTGAGAATGCTGACAGCAGACAGTGTGTTGAGGATGGAGATTTTTCACTGTTCGTACCGATGAAGGATGAAGAAATGGAAGATTTGGAGGCGGATGGAGTGACGATCGAGCCACAGTTCTATATGGACTATGAGATTGACGAAGATCACACGATCCGTATCTTTGCAAACAGGGATGAGGTCAACAGGATCGATCTGGTAAAGGGCACACTTGCAGAAAAGGAAAATGAGCTGGTGGTAGAACGCCAGTTTGCAGAGAAGAATGATATATCAGCAGGTGATGTGATTACATTTGGCGGACGGGAATTTACCGTTACCGGAATCGGTACAACACCGGATTATGATAACGTATTAAAATCTCTGGGAGATACCGGATGTGACTGCCTGCATTTTGGTACGGGATTTGTTGCAGCTGATGTATACGATACACTTCGTGCGGAAGAAAAAAGTATAAAGTCAGAGGAATATTATTATGCATACCGGTTAAATGGTGCTATGACGGATGATGAATTAAAAGACCGCTTGGAGAAGCTGGAATTTACATCCGGAGATGTAGAAGATCCGTTTTTTCAGGAATACTGGGATCGTACGATGGGAAAGAAGGACGATCTGACAGATGGTATTCAGGAGCTGTTAGATGGAGCAAAAGAGTTAAAGGAGCTTAAGGCATTTGAAGATGGAATTATAGAATATACAGACGGAACAAAAGAAGCTGAAGATGGTTCCAATGAACTGCTGGATGGTATTCAGGAGTTAAAGGATGAGACAGATGATATGATCGATGACATCTTCTCAGAGGATGCACAGAACCTTATGACTTTTGTAAAGGCAGGGGATAATGCGAGAATTCAGGCGGCTTCCGGTGATCAGGAATTATACCGGAGCGTTGGTACGATCGCAGGTGCGATCCTGTTGATCCTGATCTCTTATGTATTATCAGTGTTCGTTGTACATTCGATCGATCAGGAAAGTGCCGTTATTGGTGCGTTATATGCACTTGGGGTAAAGAGAAAGAATCTGATGGCACATTATGTAACACTCCCGACTGTGATCACATTTGTTTCAGGTCTGATCGGAACACTGCTTGGATATTCAAGCCTTGGTGTGCCGATCCAGATGCAGGACTGCTACAACTATTATTCCCTTCCGGATCTGGATGTTATCTATATGCCATATCTGTTCATTTATGGAATCGTGGTTCCACCGGTTATTTCTATAATCGTTAATTCACTGGTTATCCGAAAGAGGCTGTCGAAGCCGGTTCTTACAATGATCAGGAATGAGCAGAAGGTTGGTAATGGTAAGGATATAAAGCTTGGAAATATGAGCTTCATGAATCTGTTCAAGATCCGCCAGATGCTTCGTGAGAGCCGTACCGGATTTACGGTAGTATTTGGAATGTTTGTAAGTCTTCTGCTGGCGATGATGTCACTGGAGATATATACTTACTGTGCGAATGTAAATCGTGATTATGTAAATGATACAAAGTATGAGTATATGTATACCTACAAATATCCGACAGAGGAAGTTCCGGAAGGTGGATATGAGGCATATGCAAAGACACTGAAAAAGAAAATTTACGGTTACAACTTTGACATAACAGTTATGGGACTGACAGAGAATAATCCGTTCTTTAATGTGAATCTGTCAGATTCATCCAGTAAGGTTGCGATCAGTTCTTCGATCGCTTACAAATACGGTCTGGATGTTGGTGATACTCTGACACTAAAGGATGATGAAGCAGATAAGATCTATGCATTTGAGATCGCATCTGTTGCGCAGTATGCTCCATCCTTTATGGTATTTATGCCATATGACAAGGCGCTTGAGTTATTCGACGAACCGGAGGATTATTTCAATGTTGTATTTTCCGACCATGCACTCGATGTCGAGACCGGAAGATTATATGCAACAACGACAAAGACCGATGTGAAGAAGGCTGCCGGTATCTTCTCGGATATAATGCAGGGAATGATCCTTACAATTGGAGGAGTATCTGTTCTGATCTTCATTGTTGTTATGTATCTGATGATGAAGGTTATGATAGATCGGTCTTCTTTCAACATTGCGTTGATTAAGATCTTCGGATACCGGAATAAGGAAGTGAAGAAGATGTATCTGGATGGTAATTTCTATATCATAACGATAGGAGCATTGATTTCGATTCCACTGACCAAATGGATCATGGATGTGGCTTATGAGCCTGCCTTTGTTCCGAATATTGCCTGTGGTATCGACAAGTCCTTCCCATTCTGGATGTACCTTGCCATCTTCGCAGGTATCCTGATCCTGTACTTCATCATCAACCATCTGCTGATCCGCAGAATCCGCAAGATGGTGCCTGCTGAAGTGCTGAAGAACAGAGAGTAGTAATTGCGAACATATAAGTTTTAATGTGAATGAGCTCGCTTGATATTACCAAGCAGGGGACGCTTTCGCTCGTTTCGGTCTGCAGCGGTACTAAGATGCCGCATATGCGCCATCTAAGGACCGGCGACCTCAAATGCCCCTGTCTCGGTAATTCAACGAGCTCATTCATAATTTAAGCTGAGAAGTTCGCAATTATACTTTTTCGCCCAGTATTATAGCTCAAACAAGCACCCGCAGACGCTGGCAATGTGTTTCGCATAACGAAAAACTTCGCGAGTGTCTCATGCAGGGGTTTTGTTTTGTGGAAGTAATGCCAGTTACGAGGTAAGAACCGGAAATGCTTGTTGCGTTCATATAATTAAGATGTTACAGCAGATATAAGATAAGAGCAAAAAGGCGGTTGTGTTGAAAAGACAGGTTGTGGTAAACTGGCATTGCAGGCAGGTGGACCAGGTATAGCGTAAAGAGAGTCTCAGGATGGAAGTGAGATATGGCACATGCCTGCGGATAGTATATATCAGGAGGATATTGCATGTTATTAATAAAGAACGGCAGGGTCGTTGATCCTGTGACAAATACAGATCGGAAGCTGGATGTGCTGGTTGATGGTGCGGTGATCACAGAAGTGGAACAGCAGATAGATCCGGAAGCATGCAGGGAAAAGTATGGTACAGATGATGTTTGCGTGATCGATGCGGAAGGTCTGGTGGTTGCACCGGGGCTGGTCGATACACATGTACATTTCAGAGATCCGGGCTTTACTTATAAAGAGGACATCGAGACCGGAGCAGAGGCTGCCGCTTATGGCGGATTTACGACGGTTATCTGTATGGCAAATACGAAGCCGGCAGTTGATAATGTAGAGACCCTTGAGTATATTCAGAGAAAAGGGGAAACGACCGGGATCCATGTGATCCAGACGGCGACCGTTACAAAGGATCTGAAGGGAAAAGAACTTGTAGATATGGAACTGCTGGCAGAACATGGTGCTGCCGGATTTACAGATGATGGTATCCCGATCATGGATGAAGAAGTCTTAACGGAGGCAATGCTTCGTGCGAAAGCGCTTGATCTGCCGATTAGTCTGCATGAAGAAGATCCTGCATTTGTAAAAGGTGCAGGTGTGAATATGGGAGCCGTATCCGAGCAGCTTGGCTATGGTGGGGCTTCCAGAACAGCAGAGGATGTCATGGTCGCAAGAGACTGTATCCTTGCCCTTCATACAGGAGCATCTGTCTGTATTCAGCATATCAGTTCCGGAAATTCCGTTGAGTTAGTAAGACTTGCAAAGAAGCTTGGTGCGGATGTTCATGCAGAAGCAACACCACATCATTTTACACTGACAGAGGGTGCGGTTCTGACCTATGGAACAATGGCAAGAATGAACCCACCGGTCAGAGAAGAAGCAGACCGGTTGAAGATCATTGAAGGCATTCAGGATGGCACGATCGATATGATCGTAACCGATCATGCACCGCACAGTGCAGAAGAAAAGGCACGTCCGATGGCACAGGCACCGAGTGGGATCACAGGCCTTGAGACATCACTGGCACTGGGAATCCGTTCACTGGTACAGCCGGGCTACATCACACTTATGAAGCTTATGGAGCTGATGAGCAAGAACCCGATGGAGTTCTACCGGATGACACCGGGCAGCATCCAGGCGGGAGCGTCGGCTGATATTGTGATATTTGGAGAAAACGAAGAATGGACCGTTGAACATTTCCATTCCAAAGCCTCGAATTCACCGTTTTTTGGTTGGACACTTCCGGGAAAGCTTCATTACACGATCTGCAACGGTAAGATCGTAGCAGAGAACTAGAACACAGGGGATACGGGTACATACAGGGAATCATACATTTTTTTGTACAGGAGAAAGAAGAAATGGCAAAAGAATTAAGATGGGCAGTACTTGGTACAGGTGTAATTGCAAATGAAATGGCACAGGCACTGGAACAGATGGGTAAATCTTTATATGCGGTAGGAAACCGTACCCATGAGAAGGCAGTTGCATTTGCAGAGAAATATCATGTAACAAAGGTATATGATGATTTTCATGAGATGTTTACAGATCCGGAGATCGACATTATCTATATTACAACGCCGCATAATACCCACATTGAATTCCTGAGACAGGCACTTGCAAACGGCAAGCATGTATTGTGTGAGAAGTCGATCACGCTGAACAGTGATGAATTAAATGAGGCATTGCAGATCGCAGAGAAGCATCATGTGATACTGGCGGAAGCCATGACGATCTGGCATATGCCATTATATAAGAAATTATGGGAGATCGTATCATCCGGTGAACTCGGAAAAGTTCAGATGATACAGTTGAACTTTGGAAGCTATAAAGAATATGATATGAATAATCGTTTCTTTAACATCAATCTTGCCGGTGGTGCATTGCTTGATATCGGAGTATATGCACTCAGTCTGATGCGCAGTTTCATGGCAGAGACACCGGATCAGGTGATGAGTCAGGTGCGGTTCGCGCCGACAGGGACGGATGAGCAGGCAAGCATCATCCTGATGAATAAAGAACAACAGATGGCAGCTATTACGCTGTCCATGCATTCAAAGCAGCCAAAGCGTGCAATGATCAGTTGTGAAAAAGGGTATATCGAGATCATGGAATATCCAAGAGCTGATAAAGCGATTATCGTAGATGCTGCAAGCGGAGCAGTTACACCGGTAGAAGCCGGTGAAACAAAGCGTGCGCTTGAATATGAGATGCGGGATATGGAAGAAGCGGTACAGTCCGGAGATGTAAGCCGGATGCATATGCCTTTTACCGGAGATGTCATGAACATCATGACAGACCTTCGAAAGAACTGGGGCTTAGTCTATCCGGAAGAATCAAGAAAGACGGAGTAGATCCCATTTTGATGAGGTTCCGGTCTTTCGGAAGATATTCTGTAAGTGCTTCTGGATCGTGTTCTCACTGATCCCGAGAGTGGCTGCAATCTCATCGTTATTTGCAAATGAAAAGATCAGAGACAGGATCTCTGTCTCTCGTGGAGTAAGGTCATAGCCTTTTGCAAGTGCCGGGATACGGTTTGCAAGAGCGGTATGGCCTTTCTCTTTTTCCGGATATAGGATCTGTTCATAGGTTACGTTGATATGCTTGCCAAGAGAACGGAAGAAGAACATATCATCGTCTGTAAAATCCCCATCGATCTTGGTCCGAAACAGCGTCAGGATACCGGAGAATTCTCCACTGCAGATCATGCTGTACTGTAAGGAATCGTAGACATGGAATTTCTGATAACAGTGCTGATAGAGAGAAGAGTTCAGACGGACATCATCATTTACCAGATCGCTTTCTCTTACAAGCTGGGATTCCCGTACGTTGTTGATCCAGAGCAGATGATCCTCACTCATATGATCGATGTAGAGCAGTTCTGCTTCATAGAAATAATCAGGAAAGCAGACCGGAGTCGGTACGATCTCAGTTCGGTTTTCCGGATTGACGGAGATAATGCTCGCATAAGTAAATGGGATCAGCAGGCGAAGCCTTGGGAGAAATTCATCTCTCAGTGCTTCATAGGATTTACATTGGTACAGCGTATATACGATATCGTTATAGATCAGAAAGTTGTTCTTTTCCATTGTGGGTCTCCTTCGCGTGAAATGATGTTGATTTTCAGGCAGATGCCAAGACTGCTTCATTTGCGTAGCATGCCATCCGGTCGAAAGTTATATAAATACAATTATATATTGCAAAATACTTGTTTTCAAGTACATACTACCGAAAATAATTAGCATTTACCTCAAATTAATAATTGAAAAACAGTAGGAAATTGAGATAAGCTATAAAACGAAAAAGAGATCAGAGAAAGGAAGCGTTGCGGATGAAGGATAAAAAATATGTTATAACAATTACGAGACAGTTCGGAAGTCTTGGAAGACCGATCGCAAAACTGATGGCGGAACAACTGGGAATAGAGTATTACGACAGAGATATCGTAGATCAGGCAGCCAAGCAGTTGAAGCTTCCCGCTTCTGTTGTAGACGAAGAAGAAGAAAGCGCAAAGAAGATCTTCAAGAATCCGTTTTCCAGAATGGTACTTCCGCTTGGCGGTGGCACGAACAGTACACAGGATGATATTTTCGATGCACAGCAGAATATCATACGATTTCTTGCAGAGAAAAGCTCATGTGTGATCGTTGGACGCTGCTCTGACTTTATCTTAAGTGAGATGGACAATGTGATGAATATATTCATCTATGCTCCGTACCCGGATCGTGTTGAGAATTGTGTGAATTCGATGGGACTGGAAATCGATGAAGCCCGTAAGATGATCGTAGCCGTTGATGAGGCACGTGATTCCTATCACATGAATTATGCCGGATATAAGCCGGGAGACATCAATCATTGTGATATCCTGATCAACAGCAGTCTGCTCGGTGTAGAAAATACTGCAAAGTATCTGGCAGAACTGGTACGTGAGAAGTTTATCAGTGATTAATAAGGATTAGACGTAATTAAAATTAAGTAGAAACTTATCATATATAATAATTGTAAATAAGTAAATGAAATTGTAAACTAAAAGCAGTTGATACGAAGGCGTATCTGCAATGCTATAAGGCATTGCGGATGCGCTTTTTGTTGTTTTATAAGGAAAAATACAAAACGGAAAGGAAGAATGGTTATGACACATGGCTTGGTGGCACTGTTAATAGTGCTGATCGTAATTGTCGGTTCGATACTGACACATCGCTGCGAAGAATTTATGATCGGGGGTTCTCTGGTCGGCGCGGCAGTTTTATTTAAAGGTTCATTTCTGACACAATGGTGTACGATGCTTCAGGAGACGATTTCGGAAAATGTCTGGATCGTTGTAGTATGCGGATTGTTCGGCAGCCTGATCGCCTTACTTCAGACAGCAAAGGGAAATTATGGTTTTTCTAAGTTGGTTTCCAAATTATGTAATTCAGAGCGAAAGACATTACTTACCACATTTATACTTGGTATATTGATCTTTGTAGATGATTATCTGAATGTTTTATCGATTGGCGCCTGTATGAAAGGTGTTTACGATAAACGTAAGATACCGAGAGAGACACTGGCATTCATGCTGGATTCTACAGGTGCTCCGGTTTGTGTTCTTCTTCCGTTTTCAACATGGGCAGTTTTCTATGCAAGTCTGTTCATTGATCAGCCGAGTGTACAGGCATATGGATTCACCTCCGGTATGAAAGCGTACTTAAGTGCCATTCCATTTTGTTTTTATCCAATCATTATATTACTGATCGTATTTTTATTCTGTATGGGAATCATGCCCAAGCTTGGAGGTATGAAGAAAGCATATAAGCGTGTAGAGGAGACCGGAAAGGTCTACAGTGATGCCAGCAGAAAGTACAATCATGAAAACCGTGCAGGTTATGAAGAAGACGGAAATATCTGGGATTTCGTTATTCCGATGGCAGTCCTTGTAGCGATCGCCATTATCACAGGTGATCTTCTTCTGGCAGTTGTACTTGCGATCGCATGTTGTATGCTGATGTATCTTCCAAGAAAGATTATAGCTGCAAATGAGATCTTTGGTGTGATCGTAAAGGGATTTGCGGATATGCTTCCAACCCTTACCTTACTGGTACTTGCGTTCTTATTGCAGAAGGTAACAGAACAGCTTAACATGACAGATTATATAATCGATCTTGCACAGCCATTATTAACAGGCTCTCTGTTCCCGATGATCACATTTATCCTTGTTGCGACGCTTTGTTTTGCAACCGGATCCTTCTGGGGCATGAGTGCAGTCGTTGCACCGATCGTATTCCCGCTTGGCGCAGCAATCTCCGCAAACCCGGTTCTGATCATGGCAGCAATTATCTCCGGTGGTGCATTTGGAAGCCATGCATGCTTCTACTGTGATGCAACGCTTCTGTCATCGAACAGTGCAGGCATTGATAATATGGAACATGCAGTATCCCAGCTCCCATATGTTATGATCGCAGCTATGTTGTCAATCGTTGGCTTCCTGATCTGTGGATTTATAGTTTAGAGTAAAAGGGGGCATGTGATATGGCAGAATATATTATAAAGAGCCGGGCAGTATTTGATGGTCGGGCGGATAGCTGTAAGCCGCTTGCTGTCTGGATCAAAGATGACAGGATAAAGAAGCTCCTGCCATATGATGAGACAAATGCCGTTCCGGCGGATGTTCCGATATACGATATGGGTGACAAGCTTGTCATGCCATCCTTTATCGATGCACATACCCATATATTTACCGGAGCGGTAGCCGCAAGTGAATATGTATGCAACACGTTGGATGCCTGCCATTCGGAACAGGAATGTGTGGAGCAGATGGTTGCATATGTAAAGATGCATCCGGGACAGAAACGGATTCGCGGAACCGGATGGTTTATCGGAAACTGGACAGAAGACCGTATGCCGGACAAACGAAGTCTGGATGCATATTTCCCGGATACTCCGGTATATCTGGAATGTGCGGATGCACACAGCATGTGGCTGAATTCAGCAGCACTTGCTGAAGCCGGAATCAGACCGAACCCGAGTCTTGCAAATGGCATGATCGAGACTTACCCGGATGGAGAGCTTACCGGAATGTTGATCGAACCGGAAGCCTATGCGCCCGCCATGGAAAAGTTCATGGATTTTACGGATGAAGAAATGACAGGAATACACAGACATTTCAAACAGGTACTTGCGGAGAACGGAGTTGCAGGCTTAAGTGAGATGTTTGCAGAAGATTATACAGAAGAGACTTATAAGAAATATGAATTGCTGAAAAAGCTGGATGATGAAGAAGGGCTGTATGCAAATGTATATGTCTACACGAAGTTATTTGGCTATACCTCATTTGAAAAGTTCTTTGAGATGAAAGAAAAACTGGATTCCAGACATTTTCAGATCACTGGCTTAAAGGGCTTTATTGATGGAGTGACGGAGACTTATACCGGATTGCTTTTGGAGCCGTATACAGACCGCCCGGACACCTGTGGGGAGAAACTTCCGCTCTGGCCGAGAGCGAAGATGCAGGAGGAGATTACGGCGGCAAATGAGGCTGGCTTGCAAGTCAGACTTCATTGTATCGCAGATGGTTCTGTCCGCATGGCACTCGACATGTACGAGGAAGCGGAAAAAAGAACCGGAAGAAAGGATCTTAGAAATACGATTGAGCACATCGAGAATATTCATCCCGATGATGTCAGAAGATTCAAGGAACTGGATGTCGTAGCATCGATGCAGCCATATCATCTGATCCTGTCCAATAATGACAAGATCGTGCGGCTTGGAAAGAAGCGGTGCAGATACGAATGGCCGATGAAAAGCATCACAAACACCGGAGCAGCATTTGCAGTTGGAACGGATTATCCGGTTGTAGGCTTAGATCCATTTCAGACAATCTATGCGGCTGTAACCAGAAAGGATGCTGACGGAAGATTATCCGGTCAGAATCCGTGGGAAGTCATTGATATGGCTACAGTCTTAAAAGGATATACTTACGGAGCCGCTTACGTCTATCAGGCAGAAGACCGAACCGGTTCTATAGAGGCAGGCAAATGCGCAAATCTTATCGTGCTGGATCAGAATCTGTTTACGATCAATCCGGAGATGATACCGGATACCAAAGTGCTATGGAATATATTTGAGGGTCAGACGATATATGACAGACTGAATAATCTGGCAGGTGCGAGTGGAATATAAGCTGTTGAAAACAGACAACCGACGGATGATAGATTTGACGGATGTAAGCTGGAAATCAATATAAAAATAAGATGTTCTGATAACAGGAGGATATGAGTATGAGAAAGGTAAAGGTAGCGGCTACACAGATGAGCTGTAGCTGGAATAGAGAAGAAGTGTTGGACAAGGCGGAGAAGCTGGTTCGGAAGGCAGCAGCAGAAGGAGCAAATATTATCTTATTACAGGAATTATTTGAAACTCCGTATTTCTGTCAGAAGCAGAAATTCGAATATTTTGATCTGGCAAAGCCACTTTCAGAAAATGCGGCAGTAAAACGATTTACCGAGGTTGCAAAAAAACTTCAGGTTGTTCTGCCAATCAGCTTTTATGAAAAGGCGGGAAATACAGCATTTAACACGATCGCGATCATTGATGCAGATGGTACGATTCTTGGAACATATCGTAAGACCCATATCCCGGATGGACTTCCATATGCGGAGAAGTTTTATTTTACACCGGGAGATACCGGATTTAAGGTATGGAAGACAAAATATGCAGATATCGGCGTTGGCATCTGCTGGGATCAGTGGTTTCCGGAGGCTGCCAGAAGCATGGCACTTCTTGGCGCAGAGCTGTTGTTCTATCCGACTGCGATCGGAAGCGAGCCTACATTAAATGTTGATTCCAAGTCACACTGGCAGCATGCAATGCAGGGACATGCAGCAGCCAATATCATGCCGGTGATCGCATCGAACCGGATCGGAACAGAGACAGATGATGAATCATCCATGACATTTTATGGTTCCTCCTTTATTGCAGATCAGACCGGAACAATCGTAGAGGAAGCAGACCGGGAGACGGAAGCTGTGCTTGTCCATGAATTTGATCTGGACGCGATCGCCCAGATGCGCAGGGAGTGGGGCGTATTCCGTGACCGCAGACCGGAGATGTACGGAACTTTGATGCACCATTAATTAAAGATATTTCATGTATAAGATCACACACATAAGTTCAAGAATGAAGATTGCAGGAAGCCCAATGTAGAATTTGGGCTTCCTGATTTTATGTCGGAATAACAGCATGCCAAGAATCGCACCAAAGATTCCGAACACTCCGGCGAGGATCAGGTGGGCTTCCGGGATGCGCCACTTGTGGTGGATGGCTTTCCATTTGTCGATGCCATACAGGAAAAATACGATTAGATTGATCAGGATATATGTACTTAAGAATAAATGATCTTTTATCAGTTCAAATAACATATGTGGTTGTACTCCTTTCATCCGTACAGACTGCTTTTACAGAGAAGAAGTTCATTCCTTCGCAGTTTCCAGTCAAGCAGATTTTCATTATATGCATTTTAAGATGATTTTTGTGGGTTGTCTATATTTATATTCTTGAAGCCTGTTTGATACGGGCTTATAATGATGCATAAAATAAGAAAGAAGGACGAAAGATGAATATACAGATCAGAGAATATAAAGATTCAGACATACAGGAGATGAACCGCATCTGGAACCGTGTGGTAGATGATGGAGTTGCTTTTCCACAGGAGGATGACCTGACAGAGGAGACAGGCAGGGGATTCTTTGCAGGCCAGACCTATACTGCGGTGGCAGAGGATACAGACACAGGAAAGGTGCTCGGACTTTATATCCTGCATCCAAATAATGTCGGACGCTGCGGTCATATCTGTAATGCCAGCTATGCGGTAGATGCGGATGTAAGAGGACTTCATATCGGAGAGAAGTTGGTGTCTGACTGTCTGGTACAGGCAAAGGCGTATGATTATCTGGTGCTGCAGTTTAATGCGGTGGTGGCTACAAATGTGCATGCAAGACACCTCTATGAGAGGCTTGGATTTACGCAGCTTGGAACGATTCCGGGTGGTTTTCGCATGAAGGATGGACACTATGAGGACATCTGCCCATATTACTTTGACCTGAGAAGGCTACATTAGATAATTACAGCATGCAGTTAAATGTTTTGTTGTTCCGATTACAAATAAAAAGCAATATAAAAGTAAGGCTCGTTACGATTTCTATTCGGTTCGTGCACTGATTTGTCAGCAGTCGCCCAAACTCGTATTTTGTATCGGAACATTTAAAATATTAGCATACTGCAATTATCTTATCTGCCAAGTCTTTACGGATCAAAGTAATATGTTTAACAAAATATAATTTAAGAGCTAAGACAGTATGTGGCAGAAATATATAATGAAGAAAGCAGTATGTTTTCTTTACACAAGTCAATTAAAATGGTAAAATAATTAATGTGCGTAATAAGAACGATATAATTTATTTGATGTGTCAAATAAGACTTTAGAATAGAAATCAGGATAGATAATCATGTTTAAATATAGATTTTTTCAGGTGATTCTTGCGATCGCAGTTGTAATGCTGATCGTGTCGTCTGCGGTGTTTATCTCATTCCAGGGAGTGAATATCAGTGAGGCAGAGTACACATCAGAGATGACCGGACGAACATTTGAGACAGATGGAGCAGATGGTTCGGAAACTGCTCTGACGGAGTTCGAGGCGTGGCTGGAGTATAGCATCATTGTGGATGGACTGAAGGAAGCCGGAAATAATGTTGATTTTGATAAAGGAAATGTGAAGCTTTGTGACTATAACCTGACACAGCTTAGACAGTTGAAGAAGGTTAAGGATGAAGCGAAACGAATGATGTTCCTGTCGGTGATCCTGCTTATCATAGGATTTCTGGCAGTAAAGAAAAGACGAATGTATGAGTGTGTCGTATGGGGCGGCGTTGCAGCAAGTGTGATCGGTTTGATATCACTGATCCTGCTCGCAGTATCCGGAAGCGGCATTTTCTATGGCGTTCGTGAGATGGTATTTAAAGGCAGGTATGATGTATTTTTCTCAGGGGATGACAGACTGATTGCGCTGATCCCGGATAATCTGGGACTTCGGATGTTCCTGATCTATACAGGAGTGATACTTGCCGGACTTGTTATAACGATCATAGTACGACTGATAAGCTGGCGAAAGACACAGCCACATAAATTCTAATATATTCAGGAGGGTTATATGAACAAGAGAATCAACGATTGGATCAACTGGGTACTGTATGATGAACTGATCGCAGGTAAATTGAATGCACCAAAGCATCTGCTGGGTATTCATGAATATGGGGAAGGACAGATCATCACAGCCTATCGTCCACATGCGGTGGAAGTGAAGGTTACATCCAGAACAGGTAAAAAAGTTCATACGATGGAAAAGGTAACGGATGAAGGCTTCTATGCGATCTTTTTCCCGAAGAAGGAATTTAACGGAACAAAATACAATTTGGTGACAACTTATGAGGATGGAACGACAGTTACGACTGCAGATCCATATGCATTTGACAGCCAGATTTCAGATTTTGATTCTTATTTATTTGCAGAAGGCAAGCACTACGAGATCTATAATAAATTTGGAGCACATCCGATGACGATCGATGGCGTAAAGGGAACCTATTTTGCAGTATGGGCTCCGGACGCGCGGAGAGTCAGCGTTGTCGGTGATTTCAATATGTGGGATGGTAATTTACATCCGATGCAGCTTCGACCAAACGGTGGAATCTATGAGCTGTTTATTCCAAATGTGCTTTCCGGCGCAGTATACAAATACCAGATTTTGACCCGTTATGATGAGATCTTATATAAGAGTGATCCATACGGAAATCAGGCACAGATGCGTCCGGACAATGGTTCGGTTGTTGCAGATTTGACGACCTATAAGTGGAAGGATACTGCATGGATAAATAAGAGAAAAACCTACAGCAGAACAGATCGCATGAAGATGCCGATGACCATCTATGAGATGCATCTCGGTTCATGGAGAAAGAAAGTTGAAGACGATGACAGCGGCTTCTTCAGTTATAGAGAGTTAGCTCCGATGGTTGCGGATTATGTAAAGGATATGGGCTATACACATGTGGAGATCATGGGTATCGCAGAGTATCCGTTTGATGGTTCCTGGGGCTATCAGGTAACGAATTATTATGCACCGACATCCAGATACGGATCGCCGGAAGATTTCATGTATTTTATTGACTATTTACATAGTAAGGGAATCAGTATCATCTTAGACTGGGTACCTGCACATTTCCCGAAGGATGCACACGGACTTGGCAGATTTGATGGTATGCCGCTCTATGAGCATCCGGATCCAAGAAGGGGCGAGCATCCGGATTGGGGTACTTATATTTTTGATTATGGCAGAGCAGAGGTTGCAAACTTCCTGATCGCAAATGCACTTTTCTGGGTGGAGAAGTTCCATATCGATGCGTTACGGGTAGATGCTGTTGCATCTATGTTATATTTGGACTATGGTAAGCAGGATGGACAGTGGCTTCCAAATGAAAATGGCGGCAATGAGAACCTGGATGCAATTAAGCTGCTGCAGAATATCAATGCTGTCATGGAAGAAAAGAATCCGGGAGCATTCCTGATTGCAGAGGAATCAACCGCATGGGCCGGTGTGACTGCTCCGGCATCCATGAACGGACTTGGCTTCCTGTTCAAATGGAATATGGGGTGGATGAATGACTTCCTCGAGTATATGAAGATGGATCCATATTTCAGAAGCTTTAACCATAACAAGCTGACCTTCAGCTTATCCTATGCATATGCAGAGAATTATGTTCTTGTCATTTCACATGATGAGGTCGTACATCTGAAATGTTCAATGATCAATAAGATGCCGGGAAGCGAACCTCAGAAATTTGCAAATCTTCGTCTGGCATATGGTTATATGTATGGTCATCCGGGCAAAAAGCTGTTATTCATGGGCCAGGAATTTGCCCAGCCGCGCGAGTGGAGCGAGGCAAGAAGCCTTGACTGGTTTGTTCTTGACAATCCGTTGAATCAGGGTGTACAGCGTTGGGTAAAAGCGTTAAATAATCTGTACAATGCGAATGATGCGTTATATGCAAATGACAGCGATGTGATGGGCTTTGAGTGGATCGACTGTGACCATCCGGATAAGGGTGTGGTTTCATTTATCCGTCGAGGTTCTACACCGAGTAAGCAGTTGTTATTTATCTGCAATTTCGTGCCGGTTGAATATGATAATTATGAAGTTGGAGCACCTTGCTTCACAACATATAAAGAAGTCCTGAATTCCGACGACGTACAGTTTGGCGGAGCAGGAAGATTAAACAGTGGTAAGATCAAGGCTATCGATAAGAAGACAGAACGTATGCCTTATTCGATTAGTGTAACAGTACCGCCACTTTCTACTGTTGTTCTGGAATATGATTACACCAATGTAACACCGGAGGATATTCTGAAGAAGAAAGAGGCAGAAAAGAAAGCGGCAGCAGCAAAACGCGCGGCTGAGAAGAAAACGGCTGCGAAGAAAACTGCAACGGAAAAGAAGGATGTAGAGACGACGGAAGTTGTAAAAAAGGAGTCGGAGAAGAAGACGGCTGCGACAAAGACAAAAGAAACAGTAAGTAAGACAAAGCCTGCACAAACAAAAGCGGCAGTTTCAAAGAAGACTACTAAGAAATAATAAAAAAATGCTGGATCGTACTTGTGCGGTTCAGCATTTTTTGTAGGCATAAGGAGAAGACATGAAGATAGAAAAAGTAAGTACAGCGGATGCGGAGGAGCTTCTCGCAATCTATGCACCCTATGTAGAAGAAACAGCAATATCATTTGAATATGAAGTACCGTCTGTAGATGAATTCAGGAACAGGATCGAGCAGATCTCAGCAAAGTATCCATACATAAAGGCAGTCGTGGATGGGAAAATCGCAGGCTATGCATATGCAGCAGGTTTCAAAGACAGAAAGGCATATGACTGGTCAGTGGAAACAACGATATATATCCGAAAAGACTGCAGGCAGCAGGGGCTTGGCAAAGCCCTATATGAGAATCTGGAAAAACTACTGAAGGAAATGGGAATCCTGAACATGAATGCCTGTATCGCAAGTCCGGCAGCAGAGAGCGGACATCTGACGGATGACAGTTACAGATTCCATAAAAAAATGGGCTTTACGCTGGTTGGGCGTTTTCATAACAGCGGCTATAAGTTTGGTGAATGGTACGATATGATCTGGATGGAGAAGATGATCGGCGAGCACGAGAAGGATATGCCGGATGTAAGATTTGGTCAATGAAAAAGAAATTTATAAAAAACACTTGCAAAAAGGTAATCCAAGCAATATAATACAGGAGAAGTGCAAAGAGGCACAGAGCGAGAAGCTCTGTGCCTCTTTAGTTTTCCAGGTATTAAGTTTTAGGAGGAAATTCAAATGAAAACAGGTACAGTAAAATGGTTTAATGCAAAAAAGGGATATGGATTTATCAGCGATGAGAATGGTGATGACATTTTTGTACATTTCTCAGCTTTAAATATGTCTGGTTTCAAAGTATTGGAGGAAGGCGACAAAGTTGAGTTCGAAGTAATTGAGGGAGAAAAAGGACCTCAGGCTGCAAATGTAACAAAGCTGTAAGCTGATACATAATGAAGATACCTCATGACAGATCATCGGTACTCAGAATTTTGAGAACCGATGATCGCCATGGGGTATTTTTTTGCGGATTCTTGCGGAAATCATGATTATATATTAGAATAGCGGCACAGGAGAAAGAAAACATGAACAATCCAATAAAAGAATTAACAAAGAAGGAATGGATCATCTGGTTAGGATCTATTTGTATCGTATGCATATCGAACTTACTGACAACAGATTTTGATCTGCTGACTCTGGTAGCTGCATTAGTGGGTGTAACTTCGCTGATCTTTGCAGCAAAGGGAAATGTATGGGCGCAGATCCTGATGGTGATATTCAGCATCCTTTATGGGATCATTTCCTACCGGTTCCATTACTGGGGCGAGATGATTACATATCTTGGCATGACAATGCCTATGGCGATCTGGTCTACGATCACATGGCTCCAGAATCCTTCCGGCGGAAACGGAAATGTCGTAAAGATCCAGAAGCTGAACCGGAAGCATATCATAGGGCTTATTATATCCGGCGCGATCGTAACGGCAGTATTTTATTATATTTTAGTTGTATTCGATACCCCGAATATTATATTCAGCACCATATCAATCATAACCAGTTTTCTGGCAGCGGCACTTACGATGCTCCGTTCCTCGTATTATGCAGTATGGTATGCGGCAAATGATATCGTGCTGATCATTTTATGGGTGCTGGCATCCATGAAGAATCCTGCCTATATCCCGGTCGTTGTGAATTTCGGTATCTTCTTTATCAATGATATGTATGGCTATATCAGTTGGAAAAGGCGGGAACGGATACAACTGTAAGAATTATTATTGACGAAGGAAAATGGAGTGAGGGATAGTTGCTTCTTAGAAAACAACACATTTTATATTTCGTGTTGTTCTGTTTCACTGTTGGTTTTCTTATAATTGAGATATCAAAGATATGGAGGACAACAATATGAATACAGACAAAATCTATGCAGAGACACTCGCAAGCGAATATGCGCCAAAAGATACTTCGAAAGTGACAGCACTTAAGAAACTGGATCGCAAAGCAAAATTACCGGCAGAGGTATTTACTTATACATTGGGAATTCTGTCGGCACTTGTTATGGGACTTGGAATGTGCCTGTCTATGCAGGTAATTGGTGCAGGTACAGGCATGGTAATATTAGGAATCATACTTGGCATTATAGGTATTATTGGAATGGGTGTAAATTATCCAATCTATAAGAAAAAACTGGAAGAAGGAAAGAAAAAATATGCATTTGAGATTCTGGAGCTTGCAAAAGAAATCAGTAATGAAAGATAGAATCAATGAATGAAGCGGCAAGGAGATGAGAATTTGAATCGATCAGAAAGTAAATATTTCAATACGGCTGTCCGGATGGATGAGGCACTTATTGAGCTGTTGGAAACACAGGAATTTTCATACATTTCAGTAAAGAGTATTTGTGAGAAAGCTGGTGTAAATCGGTCAACTTTTTATCTTCATTATGAGAACACTTCAGATCTGTTGGCAGAGACGTTACAGTATATTTTGGATTCTTTTACGAGCTGTTTTCAGACAGATGCAAAGAGTACGATCGAGAAAATTCAGGATGCGCCGATTGATAAACTTCATTTTTTAACAGAAGATTATCTTGTTCCTTATCTGGAATATATCAAGAAGAACAGACGAATCTATCAGGCGGCCTTCGAGAATAAAGCATATGAGACAGATAAAAAATACAGCGGCTTATATACATACATTCTGGAACCGATACTGGGAAGATTTGGATTTGCAGAAAAGGATCGGAAATATGTATCAGCATTTTATATTCGTGGAATTACCGGAATTGTGAATGAATGGGTAGAAGATGGATGTAAAGAAGCTGTATCAGAAATGGCTTCACTGATCATAAAGGTTGTCATAGGTGATAATGCAAATAAAAATACAGTTACTATGCAATCTCAATGAGTAATGGATCGTACAAAATTGGAATGGACAATTCAGCCTTGAACAGGCAAAATTTATGTGTTAAACTGGCTCTAGTTAGAACAAGCTAACTAGAGCTTTTTTATATGGGAGTAAATAAGAAATAGGTAAAGGGAGAGAAAGAAGGGAGAAAATGGAAGAGAAACAACAATGGGAATATCAGAAAAATTGTCTGTTGGGGGCAGTTGGAGCAGCACTGTTGATCATAGGGGATCTGTGCCTGAGTATGGTTTCAGCGAATAAGGCAGACAGTGGATTGTATATGCGGGAGGCTTATCTGAGTGGAGAGTATCCATTAAGCAGAATTGTGATCTTACTTGTCACGGGATTGATCGGTATGTTCTTTTATGCATTTGGAATAAAAGCAATCTATCAGCAGATCAGACCGGAATGTAAGATATTGAGAGCTTGTATAAAATATGGTGGTTTAGGATATGTCGTATCCGGGGCAGCACTGCATTTTCTGGTAGGGACATTTGCATACTGGATCACATATCTGTCTGCACATATCGGACGGGAGCAGGCAATCCTGTTTGTAGACGACTATTATAACCGGTTTATGACAGCAATATATTTCGTATATATACCGATGATCGTTCTGATGCTTGCCAGCCTGATCGCAGTCCTTCGGAATAAAACAAATATGAGCCGATGGATGGTCGTGTTCCATGTCGTAGTATGGCAGCTTATTTTTGCAGGCATACCCGATGTTTTACAGGCAGCAGGCGCAGGTCTTTCAACGATTGGCTATGTATGCAGTCAGGCATCTGGCAATACCGCCGCCTTGATTTGGTTCCTCGCCAGCTATATCTGGATGAAGACAGGAAAAACAAAGAAGTAGTTTATACATAAGTAAAAGTAGATAATGATTGGCAAATAGAAATACCATCATAATGAGAATAGAAATGAACTACTAAAAAAAGATATATTAATTATTTATTGAAGAAGATAAAAAACAGAATCCCCTCTATGATGTGTTTTACTATTCATGAAGCAAGCCTTTGGGAGCGTCGGTTCTTAGTGAGTCGCTATATGCGACGAACTTTTCATAGGTATGGAATAGTGAGACAGGCAGAAAATAAATTAGCCCTTGGGGTATATTATAACCCCAAGGGCTGATTTATTTTCGTATGTGTGATTAGTTCTTCGAACAGCGGAACAGCAGATCCTCCCAACGGCGATCCACTTCCTCCTGATACTGAACGAGTAAATGCTCATTTTCAGGCTTGAACAAATGCTTGAAACGACCCTGTGTCCGTAAGAAGTCCTCGATCGGAAGCTTCTTCTTAGGAGAATAGCTTAAGATCCATTTGCCTTCGATGACTTCAAATAAAGGCCAGTAGCATGTTTCAACTGCCAGCTTACAGATATCCATGATCTGTTCGGTAGGATAACGCCAGCCACGAGGACAAGGAGCCATAACATTTAAGAAAGCAGCACCCGGTGTGTAGATGGCTTTTTCGGATTTCTCATAGATATCACGCATATTACCAAGCAGAGTAGTCTGACCGACATAAGGGATATCATGAGCTGCCATAACCTGTGCCAGATCCTTACGGTTCTGCATCTTACCGTTTGACTGGGAACCGACAGGAGTGGTAGTTGTATCTGCATACATCGGAGTAGCGGAAGAACGCTGGATGCCGGTATTCATGTAAGCACCATTATCGTAGCAGACATATACCATGTCATGACCACGCTCCATAGCACCGGATAAAGACTGAAGACCGATATCATAAGTACCGCCGTCACCGCCAAATGTTATGAATTTATATGTTTCATCTAATTTACCCTTTTTCTTTAATACATGATAAGCAGTCTCTACACCGGAAAGGGTAGCACCTGCATTTTCAAATGCATTATGAATGTAACTGTCTTCGTAAGCAGTATATGGATACATGAAGGTGGAAACCTCCAGACATCCGGTAGCGTTACCGATAACTGCTTTGTCACCCTCATGAAGGGCACGGAGTACATTACGAACTGCGATCGTACCGCCGCAGCCTGCACACATTCTATGACCCGGAGCAAGACGCTCAGGCTTGTTCATTACTTCTTTAAAATTATATGCCATTTTGTCTTACCTCCTTACTTTCTAAGTCCAATATACTGATACTGCGGAATGGTCTTGCCCTGCTCGATCATTTCCTCTAACTGGTTAAATACATCGGTTGCTTCCACTGTTGTATAATCTCTGCCGCCAAGACCGTAGATATAGCTGACAGCCTTTGTAGAAGCTCCGATATCATACAGGTGCTCCTTGATCTCAGCGGATAAAGGACCGCCGCCTGCACGGAAGCCTTCGGAACGGTCTAAGATCGCAACTGCTTTTGTATGAGCCAGCGCCTTTGCAATTTCTTCACCGGGGAATGGACGGAAGACACGGAGCTTTAATAAGCCGACCTTCTTGCCCTGTGCGCGCAATGCATCGATTGCTTCTTTTGTCGTTCCTGCTGCGGAACCGATCATAACGATCGCATAATCAGCATCTTCTAATTTATATTCCTCAAAGAAGCCGTACTGTCTGCCGGAGATCTTTGCGAAATCATTCGCAACATCCAGGATCACCTGCTTGGCATTCTTCATAGCTTCGTTCTGGTTCATTTTGGATTCCATATAGAATGGAGAAGTTGCATATGGACCGACTGCCATAGGCATCTTTGGATTCAACAGGTACTGTTCCGGATTGTATTCACCGACAAATGCTTTTACCTTGTCATCCTCTAACAGTTCGATATTCTCAACTGCGTGGCTGGTGATGAAACCATCCTGACAGATCATGATCGGAAGACGGACATCCTTGTGTTCTGCGATCCGGTAAGCCTGTACGAAATTATCATAAGCTTCCTGATTATTCTCTGCATAGATCTGGATCCATCCGGTATCTCTTGCACCCATACTGTCTGAGTGGTCGCAGTTGATATTGATCGGGCCGGATAAAGCTCTGTTTACAAGAGCCAGTGCAATCGGCAGACGATTGGAAGCTGCAACATAGAGCTCCTCCCACATCAGCGCCATACCGCAGGAGGAGGTTGCTGTTAAGACACGGCAGCCGGCGGCACTAGCACCGATCGCAGCACTCATAGCACTGTGCTCACTCTCGACCGGAATAAACTCTGTATCGATCTCACCGTTTGAAATATATGTAGAAACAAACTGTGGAATCTCTGTAGAAGGGGTGATCGGGAATGCCGGCATGACATCCGGGTTGATCTGCTTGATCGCATAAGACACCGCTTCATTTCCTGATAAACGTTCTCTGATACCCATTTATTTGCCCTCCTTCATCGTAATAGCACCAAACTTACACTGATAAGCGCAGATACCGCAGCCCTTGCAGTGGTTCAGATCGAAGTCAAGGCGTTTGCCGCCTACGACCGGGATGCAGCTGTCCGGACAGACCGGTGCACATAACAGACAGTGTACACATTTGCTCTCATCTATGACGGGAGTAGCAGTTCTCCATTCACCTGTGTTAAATGCTTTGGAAGTACCACCGCCGTACACATGGTTACCGGGTGTGATTTCTGTATATTTACTTTTTTCATGTATTCTGCTGATATCTGTTCTCATTACTTGGTTACCTCCTTAAATGCAAGCTCAAGGGCTTTCATATTTCCATCGATAACCTCAGGCTTCTTTGCAAATTTGTGCTGATAGGAAAGTCTCATATCTGCAAGGAAATCATCCTGCTCCATGATACCGCTGACTGCAACGATAGCAGCAAGCATAGGAGAATTCGGGAAGTTCCTGCCGAGTGTCTGCATCGAGATCTCCCGGGCATCTAATGTATAAACTTTTCCTTTGTAGCCATTTAAATGAGGACGAACCTCATCCGGTGTCTTTGGGGTGTTAATGACGATCGCACCATCTTCTTTTAATCCGGCGGTTACATCCACGGATTCCAAGAGGGACTCGTCAACGACAACAACATACTGTGGGGTGTAGATATTGGAATGAACGCGGATCGGATCGCTGCTGATTCTGTTATAAGCAGTGATCGGCGCACCCATTCGCTCCGGACCATATTCCGGAAAACCCTGAACGTATTTTCCTGTTTTAAAAGCTACGTCTGCAAGCAGCAGAGCAGCAGTTTTGGCACCCTGGCCGCCCCGGCCATGCCATCTGATCTCAATCGTATCTTTCACTTTTTAATCTCTCCTTGTGACTATAAACGCATCGATATGTCAGAATGAATATAGAAATGATTTCCCCTATGATTTCAGACAAATAGAAGGTTTATTGAAAAAAATTCTTAATAAAACGTAGACTTTTTTATTATATCATGTATAAATAAGAAGTAAATAAAAATTTTTTTATAAATAAGAGAAGAAATTTGAACGAATAAAAGACGGAAAAGTGCAGATAACAGAATTTCGTTATAATGAAAAAATGAGGTATAATGAATCGTACCAAGAATGTTAAAAAAGAGGAGAGAAAAATGTCAAAAGGGAAAAAAGTAAAGATCGTAATTGAGGGAATCATTCTGTTGTTTATTGTTTACTGTGTCGTTTTAAAGATGCTGCCGGTATCGACAGGAAGACTGTCAACATACGAAGAGATCAATGATGCAGTAGCAACAGCCGCTTCAAGGTATAAAAATACGGTTACGCTAAAGACAACAGGGGAACCGTATATGGATTATCAGTCGGTCCTTGACAAGCTGATGGAAAAGAATATGTATGCAGGTGGAGAATTCTATGCATTTTCTTATGTATATACCCCGGATTCAGGTGGAGAAAAGGTAGCGGTAAGGATCAGTCATATGAGCCGGTTAAAAAGCTTTCTTGTATTTATCCGTTCTGGTCAGATTTCGGGGAAGATAAAGGGGCTGTCAGATTACGAGAAAGTGAAAGCGGTACATGATTATATTATCTTACATAATGAATATAACCGATCATCCGGTGGTGCATGTAATACTCTGTACAGAGGAGATTCGGCATGTAACGGATATGCGCTGGCATTTTATATCATTATGAAAAAGGCCGGAGTCCCGGTTACCTGTGAATACGGTTATGGACTGGAATCCGAGCATCTGTGGAATTGGGTTCAGGTGGATGGACACTGGTATAATATCGATCTGACATGGGATGATCTTGGTGGACAGAATGTCGGATATGATTATTTCCTTAAATCTGATGCGGACTGGCAGGGACATGATCATGGCGGTTCCGATGCAGAAGTTTCTATGGATGTGACAGGAAAGACGGCAGCGGAATATTATAGAATGTTCCCGAATTATAATGCAATCATGATCTGGTCGATCATCGGAGTGATCGCGGCAGGGTTTGCATTATATATCTGGCTGCTTGACCGGAAGATGAAACGGAAGAAGTTAGAGAAAGCCCGTCTGGAAGCGCAGGAGGAAGCGCAGAGAATGGAAGAACTCCATAAGAGAATGCAGGTGGTTACAGGGGCATTTACAGATGAAGCGACCGTTCCGGCGGATAGAAATGCAGACACGAACTATCAGACAGCACCATATATGACACAGATGGCAGAGAATGTAGATGAGATTACCATGAATCATGAACAACCCCAGACTGCGGATCCTTCTGAAAGTGCTTCACAGAATAAAGGCAGTGGTGCTCATTCAGGGTTCCGGTTGAAGCAGGATGATTAAAAATATAATAATGAAAACTTTCATCGGCATAGTTGTTCACAACTATGCCGATTTGTGTTAAAATAAACAGCGATTGACAAAATGAGAAAAAGAATCACCAACAAATCAGGAGGAAATAGAATGATTAAATTATTTGACAATGGTGCTTATCTTTTAAATGGCACAGAGCTTGTAGAAGACAATGCCGATGCAAATGCGATTCTTACACAGAAGTTAGGTACAGCCCCATCCAAGGAAGAAGCTGCAAGGAATACTATGGCATACGGTATCCTGGAGAAGCACAACACATCTGACAATATGGACAATCTTAAGATTAAATTCGATAAGATGACCTCTCATGATATAACATTTGTAGGTATCATCCAGACAGCAAGAGCTTCAGGACTGAAAGAATTCCCGATTCCTTATGTCCTTACGAACTGTCATAACTCCTTATGTGCAGTTGGTGGTACGATCAATGAGGATGATCACATGTTTGGCCTTTCCTGCGCAAAGAAATTCGGTGGTGTCTATGTTCCGCCTCATCAGGCTGTTATCCATCAGTTCGCAAGAGAAATGCTTGCAGAATGTGGTGCAATGATCCTTGGTTCTGACAGCCATACCCGTTATGGTGCGCTCGGTACAATGGCGATCGGCGAAGGCGGCGGAGAGCTTGCAAAGCAGCTCTTATGCAGAACTTACGATGTAGCTAAGCCCGGTGTAGTAGCAATCTATCTGGACGGAGAAGTTGCAAAGGGAGTAGGTCCTCAGGACGTTGCTCTTGCGATCATCGGTGCAACCTTCCAGTGTGGTTATGTTAAGAATAAGGTAATGGAGTTCGTAGGACCTGGTGTTGATAAATTATCTGCTGATTTCCGTATCGGTATCGATGTAATGACAACCGAGACAACCTGTCTGTCCTCTATCTGGAAGACAGATGAGAAGATCAAAGAGTGGTATGATACACACTATAGACCGGAAGCATACAAGGAAATGAATCCGGGCTCAGTTGCTTACTATGATGGCGTTGTATATGTGGATCTGTCAAAGGTAAAACCAATGATCGCTATGCCATTCCATCCAAGCAATACATATACAATTGAAGAATTAAATGCAAACCTGATGGATATCTTAGACGACTGCGAGAAGCGCGCACTGGTTAGTCTGGACGGTAAGGTTGACTTCACATTAAAGGATAAAGTCCGTGATGGCAAGTTATATGTAGAACAGGGAATCATTGCCGGATGTGCCGGTGGTGGATTCGAGAACATCTGTCAGGCAGCGGATATCATCCGTGGAAGAAGCATCGGTGCAGATGAATTTACATTATCTGTATACCCTGCATCAACTCCTATCTATATGGAGCTTGCAAAGAACGGTGTACTGGCTGACCTGATCGAGACAGGTACGATCGTTAAGACAGCATTCTGCGGCCCTTGCTTTGGTGCCGGAGATACACCTGCAAATAATGCATTATCAATCCGTCATTCAACCAGAAACTTCCCGAACCGTGAAGGCTCCAAGATCCAGAATGGTCAGATCTCATCCGTTGCACTTATGGATGCACGATCGATCGCAGCGACAGCAGCTAACAAGGGATACCTTACAGCAGCTACAGATCTGGATGTTGAATACAAGGGACAGAAATATTTCTTCGATAAGAGCATTTATGACAGACGAGTTTACAATGGTGTCGGCAAGGCTGATCCATCTGTTGAGATCAAGTTTGGCCCGAATATCAAAGACTGGCCGGAGATGATCGCACTGACAGACAACTTGTTATTAAAGGTTGCATCTGTTATCAACGATCCTGTAACAACTACAGATGAACTTATTCCATCCGGTGAGACATCTTCCTACCGTTCAAATCCGCTGGGACTTGCTGAGTTCACTTTATCCAGAAAGGATCCTGAATATGTAGGCCGTGCAAAGGCAATTCAGGCAGTTGAGAAGAAGAGAGAAGAACTTGGATGCTTCTGCAAGGCAGATGAATCCATGAAGCCTATGATGAAAGAAATCAAAGCAAAATTTGCAGATCGTGAGATCACAGGTTCCAATACTGGTTACGGCAGTACGATCTTTGCTGTAAAGCCGGGTGACGGTTCTGCCAGAGAGCAGGCTGCTTCCTGCCAGAAGGTACTTGGCGGCTGGGCAAATATTGCTAAGGAATATGCAACAAAGCGTTACAGATCCAACCTGATCAACTGGGGTATGCTTCCATTCATCATGGAGGAAGATTTCGCATTTGACAATGATGATTATGTATTCATTCCGGGTATCCGTGAGGCTGTCCAGAATAAGAATGAGATCATCAAGGCATATGTTGTAAATAAAGACTTCAAGGAATTAGACCTGAAGCTTGGAAGCCTGACCGATGATGAGAGACAGATCATTATGGATGGCTGCCTGATCAACTACTATAAGAACAATTAAGAATCAGGAAATGATATAGATACAAAAAAGCCGGAGTGATCCGGCTTTTTTGTTAAGTACAATATAGGAGAAACAACATGATATATATAGGAAATCACCTGTCGTCCTCCAAAGGCTTTGAGGCGATGGGAAAGGCGGCATTAAAACTTGGTGCAAATACATTTGCATTTTTTACAAGAAATCCACGGGGCGGAAAGGCGAAAGAAATCGATCCGGCAGATGCGGAACGGTTACGTTCCCTGATGGAGGAACATCATTTTGGAAAACTGGTCGCACATGCACCATATACGATGAATGTCTGTGCAGCAAAAATGGATATTCGGGAGTTCTCATGGAATATCTTAAAGGATGATATGGAGCGGATGGAGTATTTTCCGGGAAATTATTATAATTTCCATCCGGGCGCACATGTTGGTCAGGGAGCAGAAGAAGCCATACCGATAATTGCTGATGCATTAAATCATGCGATCAAACCGGATCAGAGTACCGTTGTATTGCTCGAAACAATGGCAGGCAAGGGCTCGGAAGTCGGAAGAAATTTTGAAGAACTGGAACGTGTCATAGAGCTGGTTGACTGCAAGGATAAGATCGGAGTATGCTTTGATACCTGTCATACATGGGATGGTGGCTATGATCTTGTGGAAGATCTGGATGGTGTGCTTCGTACCTTTGATCAGATCATCGGACTTGACCGCTTAAAGGCTGTTCATCTAAATGACAGCATGAATGTGAGAGATTCACACAAAGACCGACATCAGAAGATCGGAGAGGGTGAGATCGGAGCAGAAGCATTAAAACGGATTGTAACGCATCCGTTGCTTGCCGGTAGACCATTTATCTTAGAGACGCCAAATGATGATGCCGGATATGCAAGAGAGATAGCAATGATAAAGAGCTGGGCGGATGAAAGCATGGAGTAATTGTAAGGATAACAGATAAAATAAAAACGGCCACTATCAGAATGGTTACCCAATAACGGTTTCATTCTGACAGTGGCAGTTTTTAATATTACCAGATAGTTTTTATAATTACTGATGAATTATATTTTTGTAATTATCAATGAATCAGTTTAATCTTATTTCTCTGTTTTCACTAATTCAGATAATGAAGTTGCAAGTCCTGCAACACCCTGAATATCAGATGGAATAATAATCTTGGTTGACTTGCCGTCGGCAGCCTTTGCGAATGCTTCCAGACTCTTGATCGTAAGAACCTGATTCGATGGAGCAGATTCATTTAAGAGACGGATACTGTCTGCATTTGCCTGCTGTACAGCAAGGATAGCCTGTGCCTGACCTTCAGCTTCACGGATCGTTGCTTCCTTCTTAGCTTCTGCGCGAAGGATCTGTGACTGCTTCTCAGCTTCTGCTTCCAGGATAACGGACTGTTTGTTACCTTCTGCAATAAGGATTGCAGATTTCTTTTCACCTTCTGCTTTCAGGATCTGTTCACGTCTTTCACGTTCTGCCTTCATCTGTTTTTCCATGGCATCCTGAATCGCTGCAGGTGGGATAATATTCTTTAGCTCAACACGGTTTACCTTGATGCCCCAAGGATCAGTTGCTTCATCCAGGGTAGCACGCATCTTTGTGTTGATTGTTTCTCTGGATGTCAGTGTCTGGTCAAGCTCGAGATCACCGATGATGTTACGGAGAGTAGTGGCTGTCAGGTTTTCGATTGCCATGATCGGATTTTCAACACCATAGCAGAAAAGCTTTGGATCTGTGATCTGGAAGAAAACGACAGTATCGATTCTCATTGTAACGTTATCTTTCGTGATAACCGGCTGTGGAGCGAAGTCTACAACCTGCTCCTTTAAGGTAACACGACGTGCGATCTTATCGATAACAGGCATCTTCATATGAAGACCTACGGACCATGTGCCGCAGTAGGTTCCCAGACGTTCGATAACGTAAGCATGTGCCTGTGGGACGATCTTGATTGTGCTGCAGATAATAATGATAGCAATGAATGCTAAGATAATTACCAGCCATGTGAGTGGTGAATCCATAATAAGTACCTCCTTTAAGTGGCGACAGATATAGTATCTGTCAAATTAAATAAATTATATTCTGCTGACAATAAGTTTTACGCCGGAAACCTCATTGATCGTGACTTCGGTTCCCTGGGGAATAATATCAGTTTCATCAGCAGCACGTGCGGTCCATTCGAGACCATTTACTTTTACCTGCCCGGTAGCCTTTAGATTATCAATGGTTTCAGATACGATCACCTGTTTGCCGACCAGACTTTCAACATTTGTTTTTTCCATATCGGATAATTTGAAATGTTTTAAAGCCACAGGCCTTGTAGTAAACAGAAGAACTAATGAAATAACTGCAAAGATCAATATCTGGATGATCAGTGATGCACCAAAGAATACAGAGATCGCAGATACCAAAGCTCCTCCCGCGAACCAGATGGTTGTAAGTCCGAGAGTAATGATTTCGATAATTATACAGACCATAAAGATAACGGACCAGATAATTAATTGACAGATTAATTCATTTTCCATAAGAACACCTCCTTTATGCTTCCCCGGTCTTAGGCAAAATAAGTTTTGTGGTTTGTTAAGAACCCTTAAACATGTCACTATTTTACTATGTAACTAAAATATCGACAATGCTTTTTTCAAAAATATAGGGTTATTTAAGGTTCATTTTTTGAACGATTTCGGATTCGGTAAAGTCATGGTTAAATCTATTTAAAATCTATTAAAAATAGGAAATTCTATTGCCTGACTTTTTGAAACAGTATATAATTTTTTCAGGTTGTTTATAATTATATGTAAGAATAAATCCATTGATGTGTTGTTACAGGAATGGAATGAAACGACATATCCGATGTTGGGTTTTGAATGCGGAAAGGGAAAGGTTATCAGACAAAATTGGGAAATGAAAGAAAAAGACGGCTGTTTAAGGCGGGAACGATCATATTTCTGGTAATTGCAGCAGCGCTTGTATTTAATAAGATATTGGAGGAGTGGACAGGCTTTCGGAAGGTACTGGATACGATAACCGGGGCGGCAGCACCGATTATAATTGGTTTTGTGATCGCTTTTTTGTTGAATCCGGTGCTTATCTTTTTTGATCGCCTGTGTCATACGATCTTACAGGATCGGGTGATCAAAGACAAGAAAAAACTGTTTCATGTATCAAGAGCCATATCGATCATTATAACGATCATTTTGTTCCTTGGTCTGCTCACGGGTTTGATCTGGATGGTAGTGCCACAGGTCATCGACAGTATCAATCTTCTTATATCCAATATGGATAATTACTATAATAATATCATGAAGGCGATCAATACCATTTATGATAAATTCAAGAACCTTGGCGAATCCGAAAAAATGGTAATGAATGTCGTAAACACTGTATATGACCGCTTACAGAAATGGGTAAATACAGATGTTGTTCCGAATCTGGATAAGATTGTATTGAATATCAGCTCCGGTGTTGTGGGCGGATTGAAGTTCATTTATAATTTTCTGATCGGTATTGTAGCATCTATCTATGTGATGGCGAATAAGGAATATTTGGCTTCCAGAGGCAAGAAAATCGTCTATGCACTGTTTAAACTGAAAAACGCGAATATCATTCTGGATGGACTTGCAAGTGTAAATAAGATATTCAGTCAGTTTATCAATGGTAAGATCGTGGATTCGATCATAATCGGGATTATAACATTTATTTTGACAACGATCGTAGATATGCCATATGCATTGCTGATCAGTGTTATCATTGGTGTGACAAATGTAATTCCGTTTTTTGGTCCGATCATCGGTGCGATCCCATGTGTGTTTATTGTTCTGATCGCAGATCCGATCAAGAGTATCATATTGCTTATCATGATCCTGTGTATTCAGCAGTTTGATGGAAATATTTTAGGACCAAAGATCCTTGGTGATGTAACGGGACTTTCCAGCTTCTGGGTTCTGACCGCGGTTATCGTAGGCGGTGGTATCTTCGGATTCTACGGAATGTTACTGGGTGTTCCGGTATTTGCATGTATCTACATGTATATCAATAAGACATGTACCGACAAGCTGGAAAAGAAGCATATGGTATCGGTGTCCTCGGAATTTGAGCGGATCAAACGGATCGATGAAGAAACCGGAAAGCCAGTCTATCTGACAGAGGAAGAGGAGGATATCCGTTTTCATAAAAAAACTCCGGAGGAAAAAGCAGCCGCAAAGGCAGAGCGCGAAGCAAAGAGGCATGCGAAGAAGCTTTATCAGCAGATTGAGAAAGTGATGCATGCAGAGAAAGCAGATGATCAGTTGGCTGCAACGAAGCATGAAGCGGAAAAACAGAGCAGTGATGACGACAAAGATGATCAAATGTAGGAAACGTGGCATATTCAGAAATGACAGGGCACATATAGTGTAGCTTTATGTGATAGAATAAGCCGGCAGATTTCTGTGGGGTAAATACCCGGTTAGAGATTTGCCGGCGTTCCTTTTGCAATAGGATAAAATAGTTGTTTTCTTTGAATTAGAAGCATTTTATCAGATAAATCGATTTAATTTTCCATCGTAGTTAAAACCGGCAGATGCCAGTTTTTCGGAAACATCATTTACATTCAGATCCAGATCCGTACATAATTCATCCAGACTTGGATAAAAATCACGAAGCTTCATATTAATAAAGCTGAGGAGCATAACAGGATCTTTTGGAATATTTGGATTAGCCATAGGTGGAAAACCTCCTTTTATGAAAATCTTTTACATATTTTATTTGTAATAAGTATAAAAAACTGGTATATATATAGGGTATTGGAAACGTGTGTCATTTCCGATGTTAGTATAGCAGACGCCGGAAATATGTGCAACCAGATAGAATGGTAGCTGATCGTCTTGTAGTCAGTTACAAAATAATCAGGAGAAACAATCATGCAGAATGATAATGAAAAGAAGAAAATAAAGAAGCCGTCCGGTATAAGAACAAATTTTGCTTTTCAGGCGGCAGTGCTGGCAGGTGCAGGTATATTATCCCGAGTGATCGGTCTCTTATACCGGTCACCGTTATTTCAGATTATCGGAGATGAGGGAAATGGATATTATGGTACAGCGTATGCAATATATTCCATGATATTGATGATCGCTACGTACAGCATTCCAACAGCGGTTTCTAAGATTATTTCAGGAAAGCTGGCCCTGGGAGAATACAGAAATGCGAGACGGGTATTTAAATGTGCTTTTATCTATGTAGTATCTGTCGGATTGGTGGCGGCTGTCCTGACATTTGCATTTGCACCGGCTTTGGTGAAGGAACAGCCAAATGCGATTTTAAGCTTACAGATCCTCGCACCGACAATATTTCTGTCGGGCTTTCTTGCTATCTACAGAGGCTATCTTCAGGCATATAAAACGATGATTCCGACCTCCATATCACAGATTATAGAGCAGATTGCAAATGCAGTTGTCAGCGTTCTGGCTGCTTATCTGATGTCCAGACCATTTGTACCGGGAACCTCTGAACATGCAAAATATGGTGCAGCAGGCAGTGCAATGGGAACAGGGGCAGGTGTTCTCTGTGGAATTATTTATATTCTGATCGCATATGCAGGAAGAAGAAAAGAAATCATGGAGACAGTAGAGTCTGATGTTTCGTCGAATGTAGAATCATATGGAAAGTTATTCCGGCAGATCGTAATGATCGTAACACCGATCATTATTGCTGCATTTGTGTATAATATTACGACCACCGTAGATATGAAGATTTTCTACAATGTCTTAAACAGTAAAAATGTAGATCGTGTTGAATCTGCAAATTTGTACGGTATTTTTTCCGGTCAGTACATGGTGCTGATCAATCTTCCGGTATCGATCGCATCTGCGGTTGGAACAACCCTGATACCAAATATTTCGGGAGCATTTACCAAGGGGGATAAAGCGGAAACGAATCATGTATACAATCAGTCCATGAGTATCACGATGATGGTGACGATACCATGTGCAGTCGGAATCGGTGTACTATCAGAACCGATCATCACACTGTTGTTCCGTGGCGCGGATCCGCTGGTATTTAAGGCATTGACTGCCGGCTGCATATCTGTGGTATTTTATTCATTATCAACACTTACAAACAGTATCTTGCAGGGAATCGGAAAGGTTATGGAGCCGGTGAAGAATGCGACACTTGCATTGTTGATCCATTTAGTATTTCTTGCTGCTATTTTGAAATTTACAGATGCGAAGCTGTTCGGTCTGGTAGCGGCTACGATCCTGTATTCATTACTGGCATGTATCTTTAACCATATATCTGTATCCAAATATATGTCTACAAAGCTTAATGTGAAGAAGATTTATCTTGCTCCTGCTGTTGCATCGATATTTATGGGAATCGTTGCATGGGGTAGTTATCAGATCTTCTACCACCTGATTCATATGAATTCAGTCAGTGTTGTTCTGGCAATCCTGCTTGCAGTTATTTTCTATGCAGCAGCTATTCTGGCAGTCGGTGGATATACGAAGGAAGAAATCCTTGCTATGCCAAAGGGAACCCTGATCCTGAAGCTTGCGGAGAAGTTACATCTGGTGCGAGAATAGAGAAAGGATAGAAGAGTCCGGCAATGAAAGCAGAGATATAAACTAAAAAACTCCATGTCCGGTGTCTATATATTTTATGAAGCAGACCTATCCGGAACGTCGGTTCTTAACGAATTACCAACAGGTGATGAGTTTAGTACCGATACGTTCCGGATCGAACGAAAGTGTTCTGCGAAATAAAGATATAGACACCGGGCATGGAGTTTTTCTGTTATCGTGTGGTGGCTTTGTATGCTTATGCCATCATAGATGTAAGGATCTGGTTGACCAGTTTTCCGTCAGCTTTGCCTTTAACCTTAGGCATCAACTCTTTCATGATCTTACCCTTGTCTTTGGCTGTTGGAGCATCGATACCAAGACCTGCAAGAACTTCTTTGATCGTAGCAGTGATCTCTGCTTCATCCATCATCTTTGGTGCGAATTCTTCGAATACGGTGATTCTTGCCTTGCATTCATCTATGATATCGGTACGATCAGCAGGTGTTGTATCGATTGTTTCCTTTGCGAGCTTGATTTCTCTTAATACAACTTCGTTTTCTTCTTCCTCTGTCAGATCAGCACGTTTGTCTATAAATTTATTTTTCAGGGCTGTAAGGAGTGCGGATAATGCGTCCTTTCTCTCTTTATCATGTGCCTTCATAGCGGCCATCATTTCGCTTCTGACTTCATCAATTTTACTCATTATATTCATACCTCCGTATAAAGTTATATATAGGTAATTGCAAAACTGTCGATGTTTTGTAATTGCTTCACATATTGTGATCGGACAGGTTTACAACTTGTCGCTCCTTATTATAGCACCGGAAAAGCGATAATTTCAATATGGCAACTGTATTTGAATTATCGGTTGCATTTGTCCGGGGGGAAGGTATAATGAGCGCATATGGGTAAATATGACAAATAACAGGAGATGAAAGACTATGTCACTTACTATGAAAATGACAACATTATGTTATATAGAGAAAGACGGAAAACTTGGTCGCAAGGTCGGCTCGGTAAAGACAGTAGAGCAGATGAAAACGGAATATAGGGAAGTAATAAATCTGCTCCGCAAAGGATATTCCATAAGGGATGTGGCAAAGTTGAGTGGCAAGGGTATAAGTACGGTTCAAAGAGTGAAGAAACTGTTTACATGAAGTGTACTATGCAGTAGTGACTCACTTACAACCAAATATTTTATGCTAAAAAAGTGAAAAATATTTGGCAATTTCAGCCAAATTGAATAAATTTGCATTTAAATTAAAATGTTTTACGCTATGGCAAATCTAAACAGGCTAAAAGTAGTGCTTGCAGAACAGCAGTGACTATCACTAGAAAGGCTTGACAGATTTGAGTACGATTAACTAATTCGTTTTACACTCTTAATATAGGTTCACTAATCAACTTTACACTTAATGTTGAGTGAACTAAATCGGTTTACATTTAGCCTTCATTGAACTGAATGGCTTTACAGTAATTTAGACTTAGGACCAAGAACGCCTATCTCCGATATGAACGCAAATTTAATAGCTTAGCCTTGAAACTATAAATAGTTCAAGAAAAAAATATATCTTTGCAGTCATAAGCCGAAGAGGAAACGTGCTCTGCTGAGGAGCAACCCGCCAGCAATAGGCTTAGCACTACACTGAAAGTAGATTCAGACGAGGTTGCTTTATAGGTGATCTCGTCATTTTATTTTCAGGAAGTGCATATGGCTAAGAAAACCTATTCCATAGGACTGGGCAGTTTTGCCTCCCAGGGATTTCTCCAACATCTTTTTTGAGGACCTTCCTGCAAATGTGCAACCTCTGGCGTTTGCATGCCTATACTTCTATGGGGTCGTTCCGTATTGTAAAACAGGATAGTGTAGCAGTAAAATATCTAAATATTTATGGCATAAAGATTTGGGGTAAACAAAAAGATCTAACTTTGTACTCCGAGAATGGAAGTGAGTGTGCTTTCAACAGATAGTCAAAATAGCGGTCATAAACCAGTCTGTTTGCTGCTACATTTCTGCTACACAGACTATCAGTACAAAAGGTAAATATTTAGATAACAGCGATAAGGAAATACCGTGGATTAGTCCTAGCTGGTCCACGCTACGTACTCTGGACAAGAGTAAAACAAGAAAAGATTGAATCAGACAAGAGGTTGTACGGCTGCTCGTTGTGGAGCACATACAGATATTGTATCTCTTTGAACAAACAAGAAAAGGCATCCGTATGACGCGTATTCGTCTCAAAAGAGAAAGAGAGACGCCTGATGCGGCCGGTTTTGCTTGGTCTAACCCGATGTATGAGGCAAGGACTTTGCTATAAATACCAAGAAATAGGTATTGCGGGATCAAATAACTTCAATTAAATTTGCGCAAAATTTAACAAATGATTTAAAATCGACTTATCTGCTTGATGGCAAACAATATTTGGGTGCCATCGTTGAGGCTTGGAGTTCTCAGTGATGAGAAAGCATCATAGGTCTAATAAATTTACTATGCATTATATAAGAAGAATGCTGCTTCTGCTTCTCGCACTGACACCCTTAGGCGTGTGTGCCCAGACGCAACAAAGCACAAAAACAGAGAGAAGAAGTGCGATGACCGATTCGGTGTACAGGTTGACAGAGGTGGTGGTGCGA
>OKSD01000608.1_pt1 | contig 38266 bp, 24 predicted proteins | sample 1601221 | NCBI WGS metagenome assembly OKSD01 (sample SAMEA3541550, study PRJEB24748) | human gut metagenome | biome: human gut; feature: human-associated habitat; material: faeces | place: China | collected 2012
GCCCCGCCGGGTAGGGCCGCTGGATCTGGTGGCCACCCGCTACGGGGTCAAGGTCCAAGGCGCCACCTCCATCGCCCTGACCATGATTGTGCCGCCGGTCAACCTGGGCGGCGTGTATGCCTTCAACTGGCTTAGAAACCGCCTGCGCTGGAGCGAGGCGGCCACGGCCGCGGCGGCGGCGCGTTCGCTCTTGCCGCGGCTCATCTGCGCCGCCACGACGTTGTAGTTCAGGTCGGCGAACCCCAGCAGCCGCGTGGTCATCGTCCGATCCAGCGGGAACGACGAGCCGTAGCCGGCCGCCGACCCCAGCGGATTCTGATTGGCCACGTCGTAGGCGGCCGCCAGCAGTCGCATGTCGTCCACCAGCGTCTCGGCATAGGCGCCGAACCACAACCCGAACGACGAGGGCATCGCCACCTGTAAGTGCGTATAACCGGGCATCAGCACGTCGCGGTAGCGTTCGCTCAGCTCCTGCAAACGGTCGAAGAGCGTGCGCACGCGGTGCGCCGTCTGCCGCAGTTCGTCGCGCAGGAAGAGTTTCAGGTCGACCAACACCTGATCGTTGCGCGAGCGGCCGGCGTGGATCTTCTTGCCCACCTCGCCCAGACGCCGCGTGAGCAGCAGTTCGACCTGCGAGTGGACGTCCTCCGTCCCCTCCTCGATCTCGAACCGTCCCTCCTCGATCTCGCCTCGGATCTGTTCCAGCCCCGCCAGCAGGGTCTTCAACTCGTCGGCCGTCAGCAGGCCGATGTGTTCCAACATCCGGATGTGGGCCATCGACCCTTCGACGTCGTACCTGGCCAGCCGCATGTCGAGCTGACGGTCGTCGCCCACCGTGAAACGTTCGATCATCTCGTCGGGTTCGAAACCCTTGTCCCATAATTTCGCCATCGTCAATATCTTTTCGCCAGTTCGGCAATGTAACGTATGTAACCTTCCACCCCCTGCTCCACTTCGCTGCGGAGCACGTATTCGTCAGCCGTATGCGAGCGCGCCGAATCGCCCGCGCCCATTTTGAGCGACGGGAACGCCATGAGCGCCATGTCCGACGTGGTGGGCGAGACGAAGCGTTCGACGCCGAGCGCCGCGGCCGCCCCGACCAGCGGGTGTTCGGGCGCGACGGCCGAAGCGCGGATGCGCGTCGAGCGCGGCACCGCTTCCGAACGCATGTGCCGGCGCACGATCTCGACCGTCTCTTCGTTCGTATAGGCGTCGGTCGTGCGTACGTCCACCACGAAGCGGCACTCGGCCGGCACGACGTTGTGCTGCGTCCCCGCCTCGATCTGCGTGGCCGTCATGCGGATCGGCCCCAGCAGCGGCGAGCAGCGTTCGAAGCGGTAGCCGCGCAGCCATGCGATGTCGTCCGCAGCGATGTAGAGGGCGTTGATCCCCTCGTCGCGCGCCGCATGGCCGGCGCGGCCGTGCGCCGTGCAGTCCAGCACTACCAGTCCGCGTTCGCCGACGGCCGCCCGCATCCGCGTCGGCTCGCCCACGAGCGCCATGTCGATCGGCCCCAGTGCGGGCAGCAGCGCCCGCGTGCCGTGTTCGCCCATGCACTCCTCCTCGCCCGAGAGGGCCAGCAGCAGGTTGAAAGGCAGCTCTGCATCGTAATAGTGGCGGAAGGCGGCCGTGAGGGCCGCGACCGACGCGCCGGCGTCGTTGGCTCCCAGCCCGTAGAGCCGTTCGCCCTCCCACGTCGCTGCGAAAGGGTCGCGCGTCCACGCCGCCGTGGGACGCACCGTGTCGTGGTGCGAGTTGAGCAGCAGCGTGGGCTTCGCGGCGTCGAAATGCGCCGCGCGCGCGTAGACGTTGTTGTACAGCCGCTCGGCGGCGATGCCGTGCGCCGCGAGGTGGCCCGTCAGCAGATCGGCCGTGCGCGCCTCGTCGCGCGACACCGACGGAGTGGCCACCAGCTTTTCGAGCAGTGCGACCGCCTCGGCCTGCAATTCGTTCAATCTCTCCATAACCGTCTGCGCAATCGTTTCGTCAACCCCGGATCGTCGTGCCGCCCGCGTCGAGCAGCGCCTCGGCCTGCTTGATGACCACGCTCTCCACGCCGCTGGCGACGGCGCGCAGCGCCCCGTCGATCTTGGGCAGCATCCCCGCGCTGATCGCCCCTTCGGCACGCAGCGCGGCGTAGGTGTCGGGCGTGATTTCGGCGATGACGCTCCGTTCGTCCTCCACGTCGCGCAGCACCCCCGCCTTCTCGAAACAGAAGACGAGCTGCGTCGGCGCGATGCGCGAAGCGGCGACCGCCACGGCCGACGCCACGCTGTCGGCGTTCGTATTGAGCAGCGTTCCCCGCCCGTCGCACGTGATGGCCGAGAAGACGGGCGTCAGCCCCGCATCGAGCAGCGTGCGCAGCAATTCGACGTTCACGCCCCCCTCGGCGATGTCGCCCACATAGCCGTAGTCGACGGCTCCGGCCGCACGCCGCACCGAGGTGACGGCATCGCCGTCGGCACCCGACAGCCCGATCGCGCGGCAGCCTGCGGCCGACAAGGCCGCGACGAGCCGCTTGTTTATCAGTCCGGCGTAGACCATCGTCACCACGTCGAGCGTCTCGCGGTCGGTGATGCGCCGCCCGTCGACCATGCGGCTCTCGATACCCAGTTGCGCGGCCAGACGCGTGGCGAGCTTTCCGCCGCCGTGGATGAGCATCTTCGGCCCTTCGAGCGCAGCGAAAGCCTCGACGAAGCGCGCCGTCGCCTCGGGCGAATCGATGACGTTGCCGCCGATCTTGACTACGGTGATCCGTTCCATAGCTATTCCAGTCCCTCCAACAATCGTTTGAGCACCACCTGGGCCGAGATCTCGCGGTTGGCCGCCTCGGGAATCACCAGACTGCGCGGCGACTCGATCACCTCGTCCGTGACGATCATGTTGCGCCGCACGGGCAGGCAGTGCATGAAGAAGGCGTCGTTCGTGAGCGCCATCTTCTCGGCGTCGACCGTCCATTCGCGGTCGCGGCTCAGCACCCGGCCGTAGTTGGGATCGGCATAGGCCGCCCAGTTTTTGGCATAGACGAAATCGGCCCCTTCGAGCGCGCGACGCTGGTCGTGTTCCACACGTGCGCCGCCCACGAAGCGGGGGTCGAGTTCGTACCCTTCGGGATGGGCGATCACGAAGTCGTAGTCCGCGGCGTTCATCCACTCGGCGAACGAGTTGGGCACGGCCTGCGGCAGCGCATTGGGATGCGGCGCCCACGTCATCACCACTTTGGGACGCGCCGTGCGCTTGTGCTCCTCGATCGTGATCAGATCGGCGAAACTCTGCAACGGGTGGCGCGTAGCGGCCTCCATCGAGAAGACCGGACGCCCCGAGTAGCGGATGAACTGTTCGAGCACGCGCTCCTCGTAGTCCTCCGTCTTGTCCTGAAAGCGGGCGAACGACCGCACGCCGATCAGGTCGCAGTAGGAACCCATCACGGGGATCGCTTCCAGCAGATGTTCGGCCTTGTCGCCGTCCATCACCACGCCGCGCTCGGTTTCGAGTTTCCATGCGCCCTGATTCACGTCGAGCACCATGACGTTCATCCCCAGGTTCATCGCCGCCTTCTGCGTCGACAGGCGGGTGCGCAGGCTGGAATTGAAGAAGATCATCAGCAGGGTCTTGTTCCGCCCCAGATGCTGGTAGGCGAAGCGGTCGCGCTTGACTTCGAGCGCTTCGGCCACCGCCGCCGCGAGATCGCCGATGTCGGCGACACAGGTAAATTTCCGCATGGTCGTATCCGTTTTTTAATGAAAATCCTCCAACAATGCTTTCAGGCGCGCGACGAATTCGTCGGCCTGCGCCTCGCTCAGCCCCAGTGCCGGCAGCAGCCGCACGGTATGCGCTCCCGCGCCGCCCGTGAAGACGTGCTGCTCGAAGACGAGCCGGCGCCGCAGCTCCGAAGCCGAACCCTCGACGTCGAAACCGATCATCAGGCCGCGTCCGCGCACGTCGTGCAGCGCGGGCAGCGTGCGCAAACGTTCGAGCAAGCGGTCACCCACCCTGCGGGCGTTCTCGACCAGCCCCTCGGCCGCGATCGTGTCGGCCACGGCGATCGCCGCCGCGCAGGCCAGATGGTTGCCGCCGAAGGTGGTGCCCAGCATCCCCTTGCGGGCCTCGAACTGCGGCGCGATGAGTACGCCGCCGATCGGGAAGCCGTTGCCCATGCCCTTGGCAGTCGTAATCAGATCGGGACGGATGCCCGCCCACTGGTGGGCGAAGAAACGCCCCGTGCGGCCGTACCCCGACTGGATCTCGTCGAGGATCAGCACCGTCCCCGTGCGCTCGGTCGCCTCGCGCAGCGCGCGAAGGAATCCCTCCTCGGGGCAGCGGATGCCCGCCACGCCCTGAATGCCTTCGACGATCACGGCGGCGAACTCGCGCGCGGCGAGCTTGCGCTCGACCGCCCCGATGTCGTTCAGCGGCACGAACTCCACGTTGGCCGTGGCGTTGAAGGGCGAGCGGATCGCGGGATTGTCGGTCACCTCGACGGCGCCCGACGTACGGCCGTGGAAAGCTCCGCCGAAGGCCAGCACCTTGGCCCGCCCCGTGTGGAACGACGCCAGTTTCAGAGCGTTTTCATTGGCTTCGGCGCCCGAGTTGCAGAGGAAAAGCCGGTAGTCGTCGTAACCCGACAATGCTCCCAGCCGCTCGGCCAGCGTGTGCTGCAACGAGTTTTCCACCGAATTGGAGTAGAATCCCAGCCGTGCGGCCTGCTCCGAGATCATCCGCACGTAATGCGGATGCGCATGGCCGATCGAAATGACGGCATGGCCGCCGTAGAGGTCGAGGTACTCCGTGCCTGCTGCATCGTAGACGTAGCTGCCGCTGCCGCGCACCGGCTCGACCGGATATAAGGAATAGACATCGAATAGTTTCATCTTCTTCTTGCGAATTAAAAGAATTAAAAATAGCCGCCGCGCATCTGAGCCGCTGTCGGATGTTCCGCCCGCCGCCCGATGAAGAGGCCTTCGGAAGTCGGCTGCAACATGCTCTCCATAAGACCGTCCGCCTCCGAACCCTCCTCCGCGAGTCTCGCGCGCAGACTGTCGTTCGAAAAGGCCGTCGTCGGGACTCGCCTGCCCCGCCATCGTACAGGCGGCTCCATGAGCCGCACGAGCCGCAGCCTCCGCCGTCGGAGGCTCGCCATGGCTCCCCTCCGCAGGCTGCGACACGCGGCCGACCGCAGGGGGGGGGAATTCGGTTCTTAATTCTCGGCCCTGGCGCCCGGCGTCAGAATGCGCTCGCTTTGAGCCGCAGCCCCTCGCGCTCGTCGAGCCCGAAGAGCAGGTTCATGTTCTGCACGGCCTGCCCCGAAGCCCCTTTGAGCAGGTTGTCGATCGCCGAGACGATATGCAGCTTGCGGCCGTATTTGGCTACCTGCACCACCGCCTTGTTGGTGTTGACCGCCTGTTTGAGGTCGATCGGCCGATCGGCCACGAAGGTGAAGGCCGCATCCGCATAAAAGTCGCGGTACAATGCCTCGGCCTCCTCCTGCCGAAGGTCGCAGTCGGTGTAGACGCTGGCCAGAATGCCGCGGGCGAAGTCGCCGCGCATCGGCACGAAGTTGATTTCGGGCGCCGCGCCCCCCTGCATCGCGCCGAGCGTGCGGCCGATCTCCGAGAGGTGCTGGTGCGTGAAGGCCTTGTAGACCGAGATGTTGTCCGTCCGCCAGCTGAAATGGGTCGTGGCCGAAGGTTTCACCCCCGCACCCGTCGAACCCGTGACGGCCGTCGCGTGCACCTCCTCCCGCAACAATCCCTCACGGGCCAGCGGCAGCAGCGCCAGCTGGATCGCCGTGGCGAAGCAGCCGGGATTGGCCACGCGCCGCGCCGCACGGATGCGGTCGCGGTTCAGTTCGGGAAGTCCGTAGACGAAGCCCTCCGACTCGTCGCGGAAATCCTGCGCCAGATCGATGATCCGCAACCCTTCGGGCAGGGCGTTCGCCGCGAGGAACTCGCGGCTCCGGCCGTGCGCCGAGCAGAGGAACAGCACGTCGATCGCCCCCAGATCGTATTCCGCCGTGAAACGCAGGTCGGTCTCGCCCAGCAGCCCGCCGTGCACGTCGCCGAGGGCGTTGCCCGCGTTGCTGTCGCTGTGGACGAATGCGATCTCGGCCGCCGGATGATTCACCAGCAGCCGCAGCAGTTCGCCGGCCGTGTAGCCGGCGCCGCCGATGACGCCGACCCTCATTTCTTCGCCTTGCCGTTACGTGCCTGCACGTTGTAGTAGATCTTCATCTGGTTGCCCAGAATCTTCGTGAAGCCCTTCACGTCGTCGGCCGTCCACGCCTTGTTGACTTCGCCGTACTCGCCGAAATCGGTCTTCATCAGGTCCAGCGGCGACTGCACGCCCACGAGCGTATAGCCGTAGGGACGCAGCGTCAGTTCCACTTCGCCCGTCACGTTCTCCTGCGAATGGTCGAGGAAGCGCTCGATGTCGCGCATCACGGGTTCGAGGTACTGCGCCTCGTGGAGGAACATGCCGTACCACGTCGAAAGCTGATCCTTCCAGTAGAGCTGCCACTTGGTGAGCGTATGCTTTTCGAGCATCTTGTGCGCGGCGATGATGAGCATCGGTGCGGCGGCCTCGAAGCCCACGCGGCCCTTGATGCCGATGATCGTGTCGCCGATGTGCATGTCGCGGCCGATGCCGTACTTCGCGCCGATGGCCTCCACGGCGCGGATCGCCTCGACCTTGTCGGCGTAGGGCTTGCCGTCGACGGCGGCGATCTCACCCCGCTCGAAGGCGATGCGCAGCGTGCGCGGCTCGTGTTCGGTCACCTGCGAGGGGTAGGCCTCCTCGGGCAGCGTCTCCTCGGAGTGCAATGTCTCCTTGCCGCCGATCGAGGTGCCCCACAGCCCCTTGTTGATCGAGTATTCCAGCTTCTTGAAATCGGCCTCGTAGCCGTGTTTTTTCAGGTAGTCGATCTCGTACTCGCGCGTGAGCGTCATGTCGCGCGTGGGGGTGATGATGCCGATTTCGGGGGCCAGGATTTGGAACGTCAGGTCGAAACGCACCTGATCGTTGCCGGCGCCCGTCGAACCGTGGGCCACATAGTCGGCGCCGATCTTCTTGGCGTACTCGATGATGGCGATGGCCTGGAAGATACGCTCCGAGCTGACCGAAATGGGATAGGTGCCGTTGCGCAGGATATTGCCGAAGACCATGTATTTGATGCTCTTCTCGTAATACTCCTGCTCGATGTCGAGCGTGACGTGGCTCGCGGCGCCCAGCGCGAGCGCCTTCTGCTCGATGACTTTCAGTTCGGCGGGTGAGAAGCCGCCCGTGTTGGCGATGGCGGTATGCACCTCGTAGCCCTTCTCCTCGGAGAGGTATTTCACACAGAACGAGGTATCGAGACCCCCGCTGAACGCCAGTACGACTTTTTCCTTTTTCATGCTATTTCCGTTTTTTGATTTTCTACTTCTTTTTGAGGCTGAACACCTTTTTCAGCCAGTTCCGGAACGCCATCCGGTAGGGTGCCAGACGCGAATGTTCCCGACGCGGCTGCTTCGGGTCGTAGAGCATCCCCGTACAGAGGCACATGCGGCGATGGTTGCGTTGGAGGATGTCGTAGTTGCAGCACCCTTCGCACCCCTTCCAGAAGGTCTCGTCGTCGGTCAGCTCCGAAAAGGTCACGGGCACGTACCCCAGCCGCGAATTGAGCTTCATGACCGGAAGCGATGTCGTGATACTGAATATCTTAGCATACGGGAATCGTCGTCGGGCTAGTTCGAAGGTCTTCTCCTTGATCCGCGCCGCCAAACCCATGTGGCGGTAGTCGGGACTCACGATCAGACCAGAAGTCGCTACATAATCGCCGTGCTCCCAGCACTCGATGTAGCTAAATCCGACCAGCCGGTCGCCGTCGAGGGCGACCACGGCCTTGCCTCCCTTGATCTTGGAGGCAATGTACTCCGGCGAACGCTTGGCGATGCCGGTGCCACGCTGCAATGCCGATTCGTAGATCAGCCGACAGATTTCGTCGGCGAACTTCGCATGATCCTCCTCGGCAAATACCACGTGAATCGAATTCATTCCCATGTCTTGCTAAAATGGTAAAAATAATAATAGTTTACTAACCTGACTGTTGAGTTACGTTCCGGCAAAGTTAAGGGAAATATTCCAAACTTGTCGCCTTCGGCCGGAAAATATCGCGGATCGGGGGCGCTTTCGGCTCGGCGACCGAAAATCGGGGCATCCGTTCCGTCCCTGCCGGCCGGAGTGAGGCGCCGGAGACGCGAACCGCCGCGGGACGCTTCGCGGGCGGAGGCCCGCCGTTTCGGCCGGTCTCCGCGGCCTCTCCCTTCCGCGGAAAATTCCGTTCGCACTTTCTTTTCGGAGAAAGAGCCGGAGAGGATCGCGGAGCGGGAATGCAGGGAGTCCGCCGCCCGCCTCGCTGGGCGATCACGATGGATCGGGGTCTTTTTTCCATCGAAAAAAGCAGCGGCGCGAAACCGATCCGTTCCCCTGCCGGTGCATCCGCTGCGTATGTCCGCGAACGTCGGAAATCGCAGGGTTTGCGCGGCAGCAGACCGCGCCGCTTTTCCCGGGAGGCGGGCGGATCGTCGAACGCAGCGTCGCCGCGACGGTTTCGAGAGGTGCCGGCAGCCCGGCAGGGTAAGGACGCGGGCGTTTTCCCGCGGTTCCGGCTCATCGGAAAGGGGCGTGCAGGTGCGGTTCGGAGAGTCGTAGACGATGCGGACGGCTCCTTTACAAATGGATCGAATCGGGAATCTCCTGCAACCGGCCCTGCGTCAGGTCGCGGTACTGGTTGGGGGTGATGCCCGTCTTCTTCTTGAAGGCGATGTTGAAATGCGAGGGGTATTCGAATCCGCTCTCGAAGGCGATCTCCTGGCAGGTGAGCGCCGAATTGGTCAGCAGCTCCTTGCTTTTGTTGATTTTCAGTTCCAGCAGATATTGCGCCGGGGCGAACCCGACGTACTGCCGGAAGAGCCGGCGGAACCGCGAGTAGCTCATGCAGATGCGCGCGGCGACCTCCTGGCAGGAGAGGTTGCGGTTGAAGTTGTCCTGCATGATGATCTTCGCCTCGTTGAGCTGCGCGGCGACCTGCATGTCTTCGAGTGCGGTCTGCATGTGCTCGGCGTAGGCGAATCCCAGCAGCAGGTTGACGATGCCGGCCAGAATCTGCTGGAAGCCGCTGCCCTGCTCCTGCGCCGTGCGCAACGCCAGTTTGTAGAGATTGATGATATCCTCGTGATAACCGACGTTGAAAAGCGGCCGGTGCGGGTCGAGGAACTTCGCGCCGACCTTGCGGTCGATGTCGGGGCCGGTGAATCCGATCCAGTACTCGTGCCAGCCGGTCTTGGGCGAGGGGCGGTAGCTGTGCCACTCGCCGGGGAAGAGCAGGATGAACTTGCCGCCGCCCTCGAAGGAGGTCTCCTTGTGCGAAGCCGACACGAACTGCCCGTCGCCGCGCGAGATGTAGATCAGCTGGTACTCGTTGAGCAGCCGTCCCTTTTCGACCGAAAAGAGGTAGCGGACAGGATGGTTCGACGGCGGGTAGGAAGTTTGCGGTTCGATGATCTGATAGCCGGTCGTCGTGACGACGACGCCCCAGCGGTTGTCCTGCTCGTTGGCGAGCAGATACTTGATGTGAGCGGAGGTTTCCATCGGTCGGAGAGGTTCGGAGTGGGTTTCAGAGGTAAAGATAGATAATTTATCGGACCGTTGTCCGCCTCCTGTGTTTTTATATAACAATTAGGTCAAAAATCGAAATCGCACGGATGCCGTTTGTATAATCTTTAAATCAAAAACAGAAATCGAAGGGTCTCTATCCGTGCTACTTTTGCATTGAGACAAAAATCGAAAAAGTCATACGGTTTATGAATTCCAACGCAAAAATCGGCCTGTTCGGAACGGGGCTCGATACCTATTGGGGCCAGTTCGACGGCCTGCTCGATGAATTGAAAGGCTATCAGGCGCGCATCCGCGATCGGATGGAGCGCGACGCGGGCGTGCAGGTGGCGGACGCCGGCATGGTGGACAGCCCTGCCCGCGCGCTCGAAGCGGCTTCGCTCTTCGCCCGCGAGCAGGTCGATCTGGTGTTCCTCTATATGGCCACCTACTGTCTGTCGTCGACGATCCTGCCCGTCGTGCAGCGGCTCAACTGTCCGGTGGTGGTGCTCAACCTGCAACCGACGCCGGCCATCGATTACGAGCGGCTCAACGCCCTGGGCGACCGCGGCCGGATGACGGGCATGTGGCTGGCGAACTGCCAGGCCTGCTCGGCGCCCGAAATCGCCAGCGTGCTGGCGCGCAGCCACCGGCGGTGCGCCTTCGTGACGGGATGGCTCGACGATCCGGTCGCCTGGCGGCAGATCGGCGAGTGGATCGCCGCTGCGGGCGTCTGTGCCGGTATGCGTCGGAACCGGCTCGGCGTACTGGGACACTACTACGGGGGGATGCTCGACGTATATACCGACCTCACGCGCCAGTCGGCCGTCTTCGGGACGCACGTCGAACTGCTCGAAATGTGCGAGCTGCACGCCCTGCGAGAGGAGGTGACCGACGCGGAGGTCGCGGGCAAGATCGCGGAGTTCCGCGCGGCTTTCGAGGTGTCGCCCGAATGCGAGCAGGCGGAGCTGGAGCGTGCGGCGCGCACGTCGGTGGCCCTCGACCGCTTGGTGGCGGCGCACGGGCTGGGGGCGATGGCCTATTATTACGAGGGTGCTCCGGGCAACGACTACGAGCGGATCGTCACCTCCGTGATCGCCGGCAATACGCTGCTCACCGGACGGGGAATCCCCGTAGCGGGCGAGTGCGAGGTGAAGAACGCGCAGGCGATGAAGATCCTCTCGCTGCTGGGTGCGGGCGGCTCCTTCTCGGAGTTCTACGCATTGGATTTCGACGACGACATCGTGATGCTGGGGCACGACGGCCCGGCCCATTTCGCCATCGCCGAAGGGGCGGTGGGACTGGTTCCGCTGCCGCTCTACCACGGCAAGCCCGGCAAGGGGCTCTCGATCCAGATGAGCGTCAAGCACGGCCCCGTGACGCTGCTGTCGGTCTGCGAGGGGCGCGACGGGGTCTATCTGCTCATGGCCGAGGGCGAGTCGGTGGAGGGGCCGACGCTGCGCATCGGCAATACCAACAGCCGCTACCGCTTCGCCTGCGGGGCGCGCCGCTTCATCGAGGAGTGGAGCCTGGCCGGCCCGTCGCACCACTGTGCGATCGGTACGGGGCATGTGGGCGACACGCTGCGCAAGGTGGCCTTCCTGCTGGATATTCCGCTTGTCGAGATCAAATAAAACATTTGTAATGAACCGATTCGAAGCTTTGATGCGCCGCGCGGCCCTGGTGCTCGCGCTGCTGCTGACGACCGCCTGCGGAGGCGGTGAAGAGGAACCCCGGACGCCTTCCGCGGAGCCGCCCAGGGAGATCGAGGTCGATGCGTCGAGTACGCTCTACGGATTCGTGGGCGACACGGCGGGGAATCCTGTCGAGGGCGTGGTCGTAAGCGACGGCTTCCAGTGCGTGGCCACCGATGCCGGGGGCGTCTACGAGATGAAGCGCAACGCGGCGGCGGAATACGTCTACTATTCGGTGCCCGCGGAGTTCAAGATCCGCACGGGACACGACGGCTATCCCGATTTCTACGTGCGGCTCGATACCTCGCAGCAGAAGATCCGTCAGGATTTCACGCTCGAACGCCTCGCGGGCGTCGAGCGCAGCTTCCGCCTGATCTGCATCGGCGATCCCCAGCCCGCCAAGGCCGAGGAGGCGACGCGGTTCGAACGCGAGGCGATGGTCGACGTGCGCCGCACGGCGACGGCTTCGGCGGTGCCCTGCTACGGCGTGGCGCTGGGCGACATCACGGGCGAGAAACCCGACCTGCTCGCGGGCGTGCGCCGTTCGCTGGGGACGGCGGGCATTCCGGTCTTCGCGCTGCCGGGCAACCACGACAAATACAAGGTGGACGACGCCACGCCGCGCGACGCCTCCTATTTCCGCTATACGATGGGGCCGGTGGACTACTCGTTCAACCGCGGCGACGTGCACGTGGTCTGCATGGACGACGTGATCTACACCTCGGGCACGGAGTACACCAACGGCTTTACGGACGCCCAGCTGGCCTGGCTGCGTGCCGACCTGAGTTTCGTGCCGAAGCAGAAGATGGTCATCCTCTGCTACCATATCCCGCTGCGCAGCGGTACGGCACGCAACATGGCGGCCGTCAAGGCGCTGCTGTCGGAGTACGCCGAGGCGCATCTCATGGCGGCGCACACCCACTACAACGAGAATTTCATCAATACCGACGCGGACGGAGGACTCTACGAGCATATCCACGGCGCACCCTGCGGGGTGTTCTGGCACTCGGCGCTCAACGGCGACGGCACGCCCAACGGCTATGCGGTCTACGACGTGGAGGGAGCGGCGATCACCGACTGGCGCTACAAATCCAGCCTGCACGACGAGTCGTTCCAGATCCGTCTGCATCGCGGCGGCGACACCCACAGCGGCTTCACCTATCCCTATACGCCGAAGACGGTGATCGCCAACGTCTGGAACGCCGATCCCGAATGGCGGGTTACGCTCTGCGAGAACGGCGTGGAGACCAAGGCGATGACGCTGGTGACGACCTACACCGACGCGTGGTCGGTGGGGTACCATGTGGGCGTGCTGGGGCGCGGCGACAACTACAAGTCGCCCTGCAAGCACATGTACGTGGCCGAGCCGAACGACGTCAGGGCCGCATTGAAGGTGGTGGCCGTCGACCGCTGGGGCAACCGCTACGAGAGCAGTCGGAGTTCACGGCGCCCGACGACTTCACGGATGCCAGGTCGCCCGTGTATTGATGCCGGCCGGAGGCTCCGTGCGTGCGGAGCGGCGACAATGCGAGGAAACGAAAGACAGGAGAACGGGGATCGGAAAAAACTGTTCGAATGTTAATGAATACCTAAAATTACGACAATGTTACTCAAACTGAGAGGAATGTGCGCTGTCCTGTTGGCGGCGCTGGCATTCGCCGGCTGCTCGGACGACGATGCGGCGAGTAGTCTGGCGACGAATTTCGACGAACTGGAATTTTCCTACGAGGAGTCCGACCAGCAGTTGTTGATTCGCTCGACGGTGCCGTGGACGTTGGACTGCACCTATCTGACGGGCGACGGGTGGCTCGCGTTCGACAAGACGAGCGGCCCCGGCGACGAGGGCATCGTTTCGCAGCGCGTGACGATCAAGGCGCTGCACAACACCGGTGTCGAACGCACCGCCGAACTGCACATTACGGGCGCCGGTTTCGACCGCAAGGTGACCGTCGTGCAGGAAGACGGCCAGGTACGCATCGACGGCGTGGAGCTGGAAGGCGACATGGCCAAAGACGAACAGGTCGAGAAGACCTACATCGCCGTGAACTATTCGCGTGCGGTGGGCGGCGAGAAGCTGACCGTCACGCCGACGCTGTCGGGCGAGGGCTCGGACGGCCTGTCGGTGGCTGCGGGCGAGGTGACGCTCGACGCGGGCAGCGGCGTGGCGCGCATGGCCGTGACGGGTACGCCCACGACCTTCGGCGAGGTGCTCTTCAAGGTCGCCGTCGAACTCGGCGACAAGAGCTTCGGCCCCTACGAGGTGAAGAGCGAAACGGCCAACCGCATGGCGGCGCCGACGGGACTCTACGTCTTCCGTGCCGATTCGCACGAGATCATCATGGAGTGGGACAACGACCACAGCACCGTACGCACCAGAAAGTGGGCATGGCAGCTGCTGGATTCCGATGCGGACGACGCCGGGGTGGTGCGCGAGTTCACCTACGAGGTGAACAGCAACGACGACAAGAATCCGAAGTATGTTTACAACCGTTTCATCATCGGGGCGCTCGATCCCGGAACGACCTACTATTTCCGCGTGAAGCGCTGCCCGTCCGAGGGGGTTGCCGACGATGCGGGCAAGATCGACTCGAAGTGGACGGAGCTGTGTCCCGTGACGACGAAGGCTGAACCGGAGGTGCCGGCCGACGCCGTACTCTTCCAGGATTTCCGCTATTTGGCTTACGGCGGGAACAACGTCTATACGGCGTTTGCAGGCGGTGTGAACGACAATCCGACAGGCAAGGCGCTCGATCAGATCTTCGTGCCCTATGAGAAATACTGCAACGCCAACTCGGCGGCGGCCAACCTCTGGACGACCCACAGCGCGGCCTATCGCTCGGCGGTCGGCCTGGACGGCTGGGTAGGCGGCAACAATGCGGCCGGACACACGGGCAACAATTCGGTCTACGGCGCTACGGGGATGCTCAAACTGGGTACCGGATCGGCCGTCGGCTGGATTCAGACGCCGGCGCTGGAAAAACTGACGGGGGCGACCGACATCACCGTGAGCTTCGACGCCTGCTGCTGGTGGGAGGATCCTTCGTCGAGCGCGAAGAGCGACAATCCCGAAATCAAGGTGATCGTCGTGGGCCCGGGTACGATCGACGGCCAGAAGGAGGCGAAGGTACAGATCAGCGAGAAACGGGAGATGAAACCCTGTACGGTGAACGTCGCAGGCGCGACGGCCGAGACGCACATCGAGTTCAGTGCGGTCTTCGCCAAGGAGAACGGGCTTACCAACCGCTGGTTCCTCGACAACGTCCTGATCGTTCCGGCCAAGTGATTCGCGCCGGAGTTTCGGAATCCGGCGCGATGGTAAGAGAGGGGTGCGGCCCGCAGAAGCCGCACCTCTCTTTATTTTGGTAGCTATATACGGCTTCGCACCCCGTCGGATTTCCGATCCGATGCACCCGCCCGACAAGTCGGAGCGTTCGCGGCGGAGTCGCGTTTGCAGATTGGACCCACCCCCAAACCCCCGCCTCGGCGGGGGCTTCGGGCAAGGCCCGCTCGGGTCGTCGGGCTTCGGCGGCGCGGCGGTGCAAAATGGGATATTGCCGCCTGATTCTATCGATTACCCCGGGAGAGTCATTTTTTGAAATCTATAAATCAAAATGCGTAACGACGCCGTTTCCGAACATTCTATATTTGTGTACAATTATGTAACAAAAAGCCGTCAGGCCTCCTTTTTCCGTGCCGCCGGACAGTTCGCGCGGCCGCTGCGAGAAGCGGAAACGGACAGCAGGGAGCCGAAACGGCCGCCGACACCAGCCGATCCCTATCTCCGATAGATGTAAACAAACTTAAAACGAATCATGGATGAACTTAGACCAGTAACGAACCGGTCGAAAGCCTTCGGCTCTCGGCTCGGACTGTTTTGTCTGGCCTGCCTGTCGGCCGGCCTGGCACTGATTTCCCCCCCCCTCGCCTTTGCGGCGCGGCCGGCTGACGAATTGTTGGATATCCGGGGCGTCGTCGTAGATACGAAAGACCCTCCCACGCCGCTGGTGGGCGTGACGGTGCTCGTGCAGGGAACGGTTCGCGGAACGACGACCGACGCCGAAGGATTCTTCTCGATCAAGGCCAAACACGGCGACGTGCTCACCTTTTCGTTTATCGGGTACACGGGCAAAGAGTATCGGGTGAACAAAAGCGTGGCCAACCTTTCGATCGCAATGGAGGAGGAACTGACCAGTATCGACCAGGTCGTGGTGACGGGTATGACTTCGCAGCAGCGCAAGCATATCGCCGCTTCGGTCGGCGCGGTGGCGCCCTCCAATTTCGAAAACAAGCCCATCACCCGTCTGTCGCAGGCCTTGCAGGGCGGAACGACGGGTATCCTGGTGACTCAGAGTTCGGGCCTTCCGGGCGGTGACGGCGCGACGATCAAAATCCGCGGCGTGGCGTCGCTTCTGGGTTCCGACCCGCTGGTGCTGGTCGACGGCTTCGAGTTCGACATGGACAAGCTCGATCCCTCGACCGTCGAGTCGGTGTCGATCCTCAAAGACGCTGCCGCTGCGTCGATCTACGGCGCCAAAGCCGGTAACGGCGTTATCCTCATCACGACCAAACGCGGTTCGGCCGGCAAGGTTTCGGTGTCGTACAACGGTTATTTCGGTATTCAGCAGCCGATCTACCTGCCCGACTTCGTCGACGGAGCCACCTACATGGAGTATATCAACGAGGCCAACCGCAATACCACGGGTGTGGACAAGTATACCCCCGAACAGATTCGGATCACGCGCGAGGGGAGCGACCCGATCCACTATCCCAGCACCGACTGGATGAAGGAGACGATGCGCGAGACGGCCCCGATCCACGAGCACAACTTCACCGTGTCGGGCGGTAATACCACCGCGCGCTTCGCCCTGTCGGCGCAGTATCTCAATCAGGACGGTATGTACAAGGTGATGGACAACGGATTCGAACGTCTGACGGTGCGCGCCAACACGACGGTGAACCTCAACAAGGACATCATGATGTTCGTCGACATGTTCGTCGGCCGCGATACGCAGCGTCAGCCCGAGACGATGAACAAGACCATTCTGGACTACATTTATCTCGCGCCGCCGACGCTCGTCTCGAAATATCCCCGCAAGGAGGGACAGAAGCCCGGATACGACTACTACGGCGTCTATTTCGAGTGGATGAACCCGCTGGCCAACCTCGAACGCGGTACGCAGGTGGAGAGCGTGCGCGACTACGTGACGATCAACGCCCGCCCCACGTGGCATATCATTCCCGGCCTGACGCTCAAAGGACAGGTGGGCTACCGCATCGCATCGGGCATGGACAAGAAGGACCGCAACGCCTACGTCTTCCTCGACTACTTCTCCGGCAACGAGTCGGGAACGTTCGGCGCCGTGAAGTCGGCCACCTATACCACGCGCACGAGCTACTGGATGGTCGGCGCGACGCTCGACTGGACGAAGGAGTTCGGCGACCACCGCATCAACATTCTGGGCGGATGGAACGAAGAGGTCGACCGCCGCAACGGCTGGGACGACGTGGCGCTGCTCTCGTTCTTCGGAAAGGCCTATTACAGCTACAAGGACAAGTATCTGGCCGAGGTCGGCATTCGCCGCGACGGTTCGTCGCTCTTCGGCGACGGGCACAAGTGGGGCAACTTCCCTTCGGTGGCCGTGGGCTGGAACGTCAACCGCGAACCGTGGATGCAGAACGCCCGGTTCATCGACAACTTCAAGATCCGCGCCTCCTACGGTATGCTGGGCAACAACAACGTGGCGCTCTACCGCTATCAGACCATTATCGACAACTCGGGTAACGAAATCGTCAACGGCAACCCCGACCTGACGTGGGAGAAGGTGAAGATTCTCGACGCGGGCGTCGACCTGAGCCTCTTCGGGCAGAAGCTCGAAGTGACCTTCGACTGGTTCCGCAAGGTGACCGACGACATGATCGTCAACGTGCCTTCGACGCCCAGCTCGGGGCTGCTGGCCGCACCGATGAACGTCGGAAAGGCCGAGGTGAAGGGTTACGAGATCGGCGTGGGCTTCAACCACTCCTTTACGAAGGACATCGATTTCAGCATCAATCTGGGTTACTCCTACAACAAGTCGAAGTGGCTCGAAATCACCAACGACGAGCTTATCAACGGCAATACGATCTATCGCAAGGGACACGCCATCAAGGAGTACTACGGCTATCAGGCCGATCACCTGCTCACGCAGGACGACCTCGATTTCCGCGTGCCGATCATCGGCGGCTACGACGGCGCTACGACGGCGCAGCTGCCCGGCGACATCCGCTACGTGGATACCAACGGCGACAAGGTGATTACGACCGACGACCGCGTGCCGCTGGGCGACCAGGATCCGCACAGCGTCTACTACGGCAACCTCTCGTTCCGCTGGAAGAACCTCGACTTCGACATGCAGGTCAACGGCGTGGGATACGTGCCGATCTTCTATCAGGGGTTGATCTCGAACCCGCTCGATCCGGAGTACGGCGGTACGCCCCAGCGCTGGCACCTCGACCACTGGAAGGCCGAGAATCCCGACCGCAACGCCAAACTGCCGCGCGTGACGACCGATCCGGGCAACAATGCGCTGCTGTCGACCTTCTGGAAGGAGAACGGCGCCTTCGTCCGTATCAAGTACATGCAGCTGGGCTACAACTTCAAGGCGCTGGCCAAGAAGATCCATGCCGGTAACTTCCGTGTTTACGTGAACGTGCAGAATCCCTTCACCTTCACCAAGGTCGAGCTGATCGACCCCGAGACGAAGGGCACGCACACCACCTACCCGATGTTCAAGACCTATTCCGTCGGTCTGAATGTGAATTTCTAACCGGTAACACCTAAACAGTAGACAATTATGAACTATATCGATCATATCAAAGGATACCTCTCCCGCGCAGCGCTCCTGCTGCTGATGGCCGGCGGTGCGCTGATGGCCGGATGCGAGGATTTTCTGGTGCGCGACGTGCCCAACCAGACGACCGACGAGGAGTGGTGGCAGAACAAGGGGCAGCTCAACACGGCGCTCAACAACCTCTACAAGCCCATGCCGTCGGGCACCATCACCTATGTCAATCACGATGTCAAGCAGTCGCAGGCGAGCGGCTATCCCAATGCCCGCGTGGAGATGGAGGCACTGACGGACAACGGAGTCGGCTCGGCCAACTATGTCTCCTACAACGCCTTTACGGCGGGAATTACATCGTCGAGCGAAGATGTCTGCAACAAGATATGGAACATGAAATGGACGGTGATACGCCGTTGCTGCCGCTTCATGGAGCACTACCAGCAGGCGACGGTGGCCCCCGACGCGGCGCCGCACGAAGGCATCCAGACCGTCGACCGTTTCGCCGCCGAGGCGCGTGCGCTCAGGGCGTTCTACCATTTGGAGCTCTTCCTCTTCTTCGGCGATATTCCGCTCGTCGACCACTCGACGCTGCCGACCGAGCAGTTCCTCGTGCGCCGTCCGCAGCAGGAGGTCGTCGACTGGATCGCCGGCGAGTTGGAGGGTGCGTCGCACAACCTGCCGGTCGTGCCGCAGACCAAGTCGGAGCGCTGGCGCTGGACGAAGGGCGCCTGCTATGCGTGGATGTCCTACCTCTATCTCTATGTCGGCGACTGGGCCAATGCCAAGAAGTGGGCCGAGGAGGTAATCAAGCTGGGAATTTACGACCTCTATCGCAGCACGGCCGATCCGGCCGACAGTTTCCGCCGGCAGTTCATCCACGAGGCCTACAACAACGACACGAAGGAGTCGATCCTCACCACCGAGCTGGGTATGCGTCAGGTGCAGCGCCGTCTGGCTCCGCCCGACGGCGGTAACGGCCAGACCGGTCTGTCGCCCACGGCGTCGCTCGTCGACGAGTTCGAGTTGCTCGACGGCCGCACGCTCGACGAACTGCCCGCCGACGAGAAACGGGCCTACCAGCTCGACCCGCAGCCCGAAAAGCGCGATCCGCGTCTGGGCATGTCGATCATCTTCCCCACCGAGACCTTCCTCGGCTATACGGCCCATCCGTGGGAGCCTTCGCACAAGGACGCCATCGGCAAGGAGGGTTCGACGAAGACCGGTTACTGGATCAAGAAGTGGGCGAACGAAACCGACCGCACCAATTACAGCAGTACGGACGGCGGCAAGCTCGACTTCCAGAACATGCGCTATGCGGTGGTGCTGCTCAACTACGTCGAAGCTGCCATCGAGCTGAACCAGCTGAGCGATCCGAATATCTACGACTATCTCGACGACATCCGCGACCGTGCGGGAATGCCGCCCGTGGATCGCACAAAGTACGCTACGCAGACGAAGCTGCGCGAACTGGTACGCCGCGAGCGCCGTGTGGAACTGGCCTTCGAGGGACACCGTCTGTTCGATATCCGCCGCTGGCGGATCGCCGAGCAGGTGATGAACGGCGAGGTCTACGGCGCGACGCCTCCGGGTGCCGACGACCGCTACCTGGCCCAGACGCGCGTCTTCAACCCCAACCGCGACTACCTGTGGCCCATTCCGGTCGGTGAGATGAACACTAACACGGCGATGGAGCAGAACCCCGGGTATTGATGCCGCAGATTCGAACGACGGATTTCTCCGCCGACGGCCGGTGACGGCGGCCGGCGGAGAATTCGTAAACGGCAGAGAGAACAAACCAACTATTAATCTGACTTGTTATGCAACCGATGAAACGAACATTCCGAAGTGCGATATGGCCCCTTTTGGGGCTGTTGACCGTCGCCTGCGCTGCGCCGGACGGGCGCAATCTTCCGGCTGCGGAAGATTTCGAGAGCCTGAGCGCGCAGTTCGCGGCACCTTCCAAGGAGTACGGCTCGGCGCCGCTCTTCGTCTGGAACAAGGTCGTGACGCCCGAACGGATCGACGAAGCGATGGCCGACCTCAAAGACAAGGGCTTCGGCGGCGTCTTCGTACACCCCCGTCCGGGCATGGTGACGCAGTATCTCGACGACAACTGGTTCTCGCTCTTCCGCCATACGATGGAGAAGGGCCGCGAACTGGACATGAACGTCTGGATCTACGACGAGAACTCCTATCCGAGCGGTTTCGCGGGCGGCCACGTCAACGAGGCGATGCCCGAGAGCTACGACGAGGGCGTGGCGCTCAAATACCTGCGTGCCGGGGTGCTGCCCGATACGGTCGACCGCTTCTTCTGCTGCCTGCGACGTGAAGGCGACGCCTTCACCGACATTACGGCCGAAGCCGTTTCGCGGCGTGGCGAAAAGGGCGATTACTACCTCTTCTACAAGGCTTACAACCCCACGTCGCCGTGGTACAGCGGCTTCTCGTACGTGGATCTGATGCACGAGGGCGTGGCCGACAAATTCATCGAACTGACGCTTGACGGCTACAAGAAGGTCGTGGGCGAGGAGTTCGGCGGCACCGTTCCGGGCTGGTTCACCGACGAGCCGCAGATCGTGGTGACCGACCGCGAGTCGATCCGCTGGACACCCGACCTGTTCGATGCCTTCCGCGCCCGCTGGGGATACGATCTCGAACCCAATCTGGTCTCGCTCTGGGAGGAGGTCGGTCCGTGGCGGCAGGTGCGGCACAACTACCGCGACGTGCTGATGAATCTCTTCCTGGATCGCTATATCAAGGTCTGCCACGACTATTGCGAGCGCAACAACCTGGTCTTCACCGGCCATTTCTGGGAGCACGGGTGGCCCGACATGGGGCACAACCCCGACAATATGGCCATGTACGCCTGGCAGCAGATGCCGGGCATCGACCTGCTGTACAACAAATTCGACGTCAAATCGCCCAACGCCCACTTCGGCAACGTGCGTTCTGTGAAGGAGGTCAACAGTGCGGCCAACCAGATGGGGCGCGTGCGCAAGCTGAGCGAATCCTACGGCGGCGGCGGTTGGGACATGACGCTGCGCGACTTCAAGCGTCAGGGCGACTGGGAATATGCGCTGGGCGTGAACTTCATGAACCAGCATATCGCACCGCTGAGCATCGCCGGTGCGCGCAAGTACGACTATCCGCCCGCCTTCACGCCCCATTCGCCGTGGTGGGAGTATTACCGCGAGCTGAACCTCCACTTCGCCCGTCTGTCGCTGGCGCTCTCGTCGGGCGGCCAGTACAACGACGTGCTGGTGCTCGAACCCACCACCTCGATCTGGATGTACTACACCTACAACGCGCCGCGCCCGAACCGCTGGCGGACGATGGGCGAGGAGTTCCAGGCCTTCATCACCGCATTGGAACGGCATCAGGTGGAGTTCGATCTGGGGTCGGAGAACATCCTGCTCAACCACGGTTCGGTCAAGGGCGACCGCTTCGTCGTGGGTAAACGCGCCTACGGGACGGTGGTGCTGCCGGCGCAGATGGAGAACGTCGACGCCGCGACGTTCGACCTGCTCGAACGGTTCGCCGCGAAGGGCGGCCGGATCATCGCCTACGGTACGCCGCAGTATGTGGACGGTGCGAGGAGCGCCGAGGCGGAGGCCTTCTTCGCCGATCCGGCGAAGGTGACGCGCGCCGATGCGGGCGAACCGATCGACTACTCGCTCTTCGCCACGCCCGAAATCGCATTCGATGCGCCGGAGGGCAACTACCTCTTCCACCATCGCCGCCGCATGGACGACGGACAGCTGTTGTTCCTCGCCAATTCGAGCCTCACGCGCCCCGTCCGGGGTACGGTGACGCTGCAAGGGCGTCAGGCCGCGCTGCTCGATACCCGCACGGGCGAGATCCGCGGCTACGAGGCGCAGCGCGAGGGCGACCGGCTGACGATCGCCTACGATCTCCATCCGGCCGGCAGCCTGCTGCTCTACGTCTTCGACGAGGAGCGCGAAGGGTTGGCGCCTGCACCTGCGCGGCGCGTGCTGACGGCGGTTCCTGCCGCGGGAGGTCTGACGGCGAAGCCCGACGCGCCCAACGTGATGACGATCGATTTCTGCGATCTGGAACTCGACGGCAAGGTCTATCCGGATCTGAACAGTTACGACGCGGCCAAACTCGCCTACCAGCATCACGGCTTCAAGGCCGGCAATCCGTGGAGCACCTCGGTGCAGTTCCGCGACCATACCGTGCGCCGCGACACCTTCACGATGGGCGGATTCAAGGCGTCGTACCGGTTCACGGTGACGTCCGGTGTCGACCGCAGCCGCTTGCAGGCCGTCGTCGAGCAGCCCGAACTCTACCGCGTGACGCTCAACGGCGTGGAGCTGAAAGCCCTGCCCGACAAGCACTGGATCGATCCCGAAATGCGCTTCATGCCCCTCGGCGATGCCGTGCGCACGGGTGAGAACGTGCTGACGATGGAGTGCTCGCCGATGCGCGTGCTGGCCGAGATCGAACCGATCTACATCTTGGGCGATTTCCGGCTCGAACCGGCTGCCAAAGGGTGGAACATCGTCGCTCCGGGCGATTTCGCCGCCGGCAGCTGGAAGGCGCAGGGCTGGCCCTGCTATCCCGGCAAGGTGACCTATGCGCGGGAGTTCGATGTCGCCGAAAAGGCTCCCTACTACGAAGTGGCGCTGGGCGAGTGGAAGGGTACGGTCTGCGAGGTGCTCGTCAACGGCCGTTCGGCCGGTATCGTCTATGCGGAGCCGTATACGGTCGACGTGACGGAGTGGATCGTGGCAGGCCGCAACCGCGTGGAGGTGAAGGTCGTGGGCAGCAACTACAACCTCATGGGGCCGCTGCACGCCGCGCACTTCAAACGGATCACGCCGGCCTTCTGGCGCGGGGTCAAGGAGTATCCCTCCGGTAAGGACTACGTGCAGCAGGACTACGGTCTGATGGGCGATTTCACCCTCGCGGCGGGTCGTTGACCCCTCTTTCGGACGAATTTGCGACGCGGGACGGCGGAATGCCGTCCCGCTTTTCGTCCGGTTTCGTTTGCGATTGTCGGGCGCTATGTCCGTGAGGAGGGGGATTTTGACATTCGGAAAGGAGGACGGCTCGAAGAAATGTCGGTTTCGTTATGAAATTTTTACGGTTTTATTTTGAAATTTTTCGTTTTATGCGTTCCTTTGTATGCGGAAAATAATCGAAAACGAAAATATCCTATGACAAAGCAATTCGATGTGATTATTATCGGCGGCGGCGCTACGGGTGCGGGTGTGGCCCGCGACTGCTCCCTGCGCGGTATCTGTGCGCTGTTGCTCGAACGAGGCGACATCGCCACGGGTGCGACGGGCCGTAATCACGGTCTGTTGCACAGCGGCGCACGCTATGCCGTGACGGACCGCGAATCGGCCGAGGAGTGCATCAAGGAGAACATGATCCTGCGCCGGATCGCCAGCCATTGCGTCGAGCAGACCGACGGTCTGTTCCTGAGCCTGCCCGAAGACGGGCTGGAATTCCAGGCCAAGTTCGTCGAAGCGTGTCGTGCGGCGGGTATCCGGGCCGACGTGATCGACCCGAAGGAGGCGCTGCGGCTCGAACCGTCGGCCAATCCGGCGATGATCGGCGCGGTGCGCGTTCCCGACGGCGCGGTCGATCCGTTCCGGCTGACGGCCGCCAACGTCATCGATGCCAAGGCGCACGGCGCCGAGGTGCTGACCTACCACGAGGTGCTCGACTTTCTGCGCGAACAGAACCGCATCACGGGCGTCAAGGTGCTCGACCGCAAGACGGGCCAGACGGCCGAATACCGCGCGCAGGTGGTGGTCAACGCGGGCGGCATCTGGGGGCACGACATCGCCCGCAAGGCGGGGGTGACGGTCAACATGCTGCCGGCCAAGGGCTCGCTGCTGATCTTCGGCCACAGGGTGAACAACATCGTGCTCAACCGCTGCCGCAAGCCGGCCGACGCCGACATCCTGGTGCCGGGCGATACGATCTCGCTGATCGGCACCACGTCGAGCAAGGTGCCCTTCGACGAGGTGGACGACATGTACGTGACGGCCGACGAGGTCGACCTGCTGCTGCGCGAGGGAATGAAACTGGCCCCGTCGCTGGAACATACGCGCATCCTGCGCGCCTACGCCGGCGTGCGTCCGCTGGTAGCGTCGGACGACGATCCGAGCGGCCGCAGCGTGAGCCGCGGCATCGTGGTGCTCGACCACGCCACGCGCGACGGGTTGGAGGGCTTCGTGACCATCACGGGCGGCAAGCTGATGACCTACCGTCTGATGGCGGAGTGGACGACCGACTTGATTTGCAAAAAGTTGAATCTTACGGCCAAATGTACCACCGCCGAGGAGAAGTTGCCCGGCTCGCGCGAGCCGGAGGAGGAGGTCAATCGTCGTCTGATCTCGGTGCCGGTGGCGCAGCGCGCCTCGTCGATCCACCGTCACGGCGACATGGCCGGCAAGGTGGCTGCGGGCGATGCCGCCCGGCGTTCGCTGGTGTGCGAATGCGAGGAGGTGTCGGTCGGCGAGGTGGAGTATGCGCTCAATGAGCTGGACGTGAACAATCTGGTCGACCTGCGCCGGCGCACCCGTGTGGGCATGGGTACCTGTCAGGGCGAGTTGTGCGCCTGCCGCGCCGCGGGGCTGATGGCCGAAGCGGGCAAGTACTGCGTGCGGCGCGCCAAGGAGGATCTGACGGCGTTCCTCAACGAACGCTGGAAGGGCATGGCCCCCGTGGCGTGGGGCGATACGCTGCGCGAGAGCGAGTTCACGATGTGGCTCTACGACGGCGTGTGCGGTTTAACGAGTGCTAACAATACGAAATGACGATATGAAATTCGATAGTGTAATCATCGGCGGCGGCCTGGCGGGACTCGTCTGCGGCATCCGCCTTTCGAAAGCGGGGCGGCGCTGCGCCATCATCTCTTCGGGGCAGAGCGCGCTGCACTTCTCGTCGGGGTCGTTCGATCTGCTGGGCGCGCTGCCCGACGGTACGCCCGTGACCGCTCCCGCGGAGTCGGTGGCCGAGACGATCCGGCAGGCTCCCGAACACCCTTACGCCCGCATCGGCGCCGAACGTTTCGGGGCGCTGGCGGCCGAGGCCGCCGCACTGCTCGCGGAGGCGGGCGTCGCCGTCGAGGGCGATGCAGCCCGTAACCACTACCGGCTCACGCCGATGGGCGGGCTGAAACCCGCGTGGCTGACGCTGGCGGGGTATGTGCGCAGCGAAGCGTCCGATGCGCTGCCGTGGCGCAAGGTGGTGCTGTTCAATGCCGAGGGCTTCCTCGATTTCTATACGCAGTTCCTCGCCGAGGGATTCCGCCGCATGGGGACGGAGTGCGCGGTGCGCACGTTCAACATGCCGGCGCTCGAAACGATCCGCAACAATCCTAGCGAGATGCGTTCGGCCAATATCGCCCGCATCTTCGACCGGCAGGAGAATCTCGACGAGTTGGCCCGGATCCTGCGGCGCGAGGCGGGCGATGCCGAAGCGGTGTTGCTGCCCGCCGTGCTGGGGATCGACCGCCGCGATGCGGCGGCGCAACTCGAACGGCAGGCGGGCCGTCCCGTGGCGATGGTGGCCACGCTGCCCCCGTCGGTGCCGGGATTGCAGGCGCAGTTGCAGCTGCGGCGCTACTTCCAACAGTCGGGCGGCGTCTACATGCTGGGCGACACCGCCGTGCGTTACGAGGCCGAAGGCGGCCGCATCACGGCGCTCTACACGGCCGACCACGGCGACATCGCCTTCGAGGCCGACAGCTACGTGCTCGCCACGGGCAGCTATTTCAGTCAGGGATTGGTGGCCGGGATGGACGGCGTGCGCGAACCGCTGTTCGGGCTGGACGTGGCCTGTGCCGCCGACCGCGGCGCATGGTACGACCGCGACCTGTTCGCGGCGCAGCCGTTCGAACTCTTCGGCGTGAAGTGCGACGAGCGTCTGCGCGGCCTGCGCGACGGGCGTGCGGTGGAGAACCTCTACGCGATCGGCGCCGGACTGGCGGGATTCAACCCCGTGAAGGAGGGGTGCGGCGCAGGTGTTTCGATGCTCACGGCGCTGGCCGCCGCCGAACGGATTTTAAACGAGTAAGGTTATGATGACGGAATACAGTGAAAACAATTTCGAGCAGTGCATCAAATGTACTGTCTGCACGGTCTACTGCCCCGCGGCGGCTGCCAATCCGCTCTTCCCGGGGCCGAAGCAGGCGGGGCCCGACGGCGAACGCCTGCGCCTGAAACAGCCCGGCTTCTACGACGAGGCGCTCAAATACTGCCTCAACTGCAAACGCTGCGAAGTGGCCTGCCCGTCGAACGTGCGTATCGGCGACATCATCCAGCTCGCGCGCATCAAGTACAGCAAGAAGCGGCCGGGACTGCGCGAGTTCGTGCTCGCCAACACCGATTTGGTGGGAACGCTCTCGACGCCGCTGGCGCCGATCGTCAACGCCACGGTGGGGCTCAAACCCGTGAAGATGGTCATGGATAAGGTCATGCGCATCGATCATCGCCGCACCTTCCCCAAATACGCCTTCGGCACGTTCGAGGGGTGGATGCGCAAGCAGCGCGAGGCGCAGGCGGCTTTCCCCGAGCAGGTGAGCTATTTCCACGGCTGCTACGTCAACTACAACAACCCGCCGCTGGGCAAGGATTTCGTGCGGGTGATGAACGCGCTGGGCATCGGCGTGCAGCTGTTGAAAAAGGAGAAGTGCTGCGGCGTGGCGCTGATCTCCAACGGACTGATAAATCAGGCCAAACGGCAGGCGGAGGTCAATATCGCTTCGATCCGCGAGTCGGTCGTGGAGCGAGGTGTTCCCGTGCTGGGCACCTCGTCGACCTGCACCTTCACGCTGCGCGACGAGTATCCCCACCTGCTGGGCATCGATACGTCGGACGTGCGCGATAGCGTGGAGCTGGCGACCCGCTATATCTACCGGCTGCTGGAATCGGGCAAGGCGAAGCTGCGCTTCCGCAAGGATGCGCCCAAGGTGAAGGTGGCCTACCATACCCCCTGCCACATGGAGAAGCTCGGGTGGTCGTACTACTCGATCGAACTGTTGAAGATGATCCCTTCGGTGGAGCTGACGGTGCTCGACTCGCAGTGCTGCGGCATCGCGGGAACCTACGGCTTCAAGAAGGAGAACTACGAGACCTCGCAGGCCATCGGCGAGGGACTGTTCCGGCAGATCGAGGCGACGGGCTGCGACGTGGTGGCCACCGATTGCGAGACCTGCAAGTGGCAGATCGAGATGTCGACGTCGAAGCGGGTCGAACATCCGCTTTCGATTCTTGCGGCGGCGCTCGACGTGGAGTGACGCCAGAGGCGAGCGTTCGAACCGGCTCCGGAGAATCTCCGGAGCCGGTTTTTTTGTTCGGAGCCGGGGAGAACGGGTGCGGAGGCGCGACGCGGAGCGGAGCGGTTGCGGACTTTCGGCGGCAGGGGATGCGGCTCGCAAAGCCGTCGGCGCGTTGCGGTCCGCGGGGCGAACCGGCGGCTTCGCGCAGGCGATGTCGGCGGACGTGACGATTTTTTTTTGCCTGATTTTCATTTCCGGTTACGCAATGCGGCCCCGTCGTGCGTATATAGGGTAGAAAGAGTCGATTATGGATAAAAAAGAGATGCGAAACCTCTTCGACGGCGATTGCTCGCCCGCGGAGGAGCAGGCCGCCGGCCGCTGGCTGGCCGAACACGCCGAAACGAAAGAGGCCGACGAATTGCTGTATGCCCTGCTGCGCGAGACGAAGCCTGCGACGGCCGATGCAGAGGGGGCTTTCCGGCGTGTCTGCCGCCGGCTGGGAATCGCGCCGAAGAGCTCGGCATGGCGGCTCGTCGGCCGCTGGACGATGCGGGCCGCCGCCTGTCTGCTGCTGCCCGTCGCGGCGCTGGCGTTCTATCTCTACGGCGAGGCGCAGCGGCCGGGCGAGTGGTTCGAAGCCTATGCACCCTACGGCAAGACGCTGCGCGTGGTGCTGCCCGACGGCTCGGAGGTGGTCATCAATTCGGGATCGAAACTGATCTATCCCGACCGCTTCGGGCCCGATCGCCGGCAGGTCTTTCTGGCGGGCGAGGGCTACGCCACGATTGCGAAGGATCCCGGGCGCCCCTTCGTGATGTCGGCCGGCGAGGTCGACGTGCGGGTGCTGGGCACGAAATTCAATCTGAAATCCTATGCCGAGGATTCGGAGGTCGAGGTGACGCTCGTCGAGGGCAGCGTCGAAATGGAGACCAAACTCGGCGGCGACGACCGCATCGTGCGGCTCCGCCCGGGCGAGCTGGTGAAGCTCGACAAGCGTACGGGATCGACCGAAACCTTCGATGTGCCGACGGATACCTACCGCCCCGTCGTCTGCGGGGGCGGGCTCTTCTTCATGGACAAACGCTTCGACGAGATCGTCGCCTACCTCGAAAAACGCTTCGACGTGAAGATCAACGTCGCCGACCGCGCGCTGGCCGAGCGGCGCTTCATCGCCTCGTTCGTCAACGGCGAGTCGCTCGACGAGATGCTCGCTTCGTTCAATGCCGACGAGGCGATGCGCATTCGCCGCGAAGGCCGCATCGTCAACATCACCAAACGCTAACCCTCAAAAGAAACCGCCCATGGAATAAGATCGATCCTCGTAAAAAAGGCGGAGATATTCGCACTATCCCCGCCCGCAGTTCCGGTCGTGAGCTGTACACTCCAAGCACAGAACCAAAACCTAACAAATGTATGAAAAAACCTGAAAACTTGCTAACGATTCCGAGTATAAAATCGTTTTGTCTCGGAATCGTTGTGTCGGCGGCGCTGTTTCTGCCTTCGCAGGCGTCGGCTGACGACATCTCCCTGAACCTGAAAAACGTAACCGTGAAGCGGGCGATCGCCGCTCTGCAACAGTCGCACTATTCGCTCACGGTCGATGCCAGCCAGATCGACATGGAGCGTCGGATCACGGTCGCGGCGGAGGACGAACCGATCGAGAACGTCCTCGCGCAGATCTTCGCGGGACAGGACGTGAGCTATGAAATAAACGGACGGAGCATCGTCGTCACGCGCCGTGCCGTGCCGCGCGTGGCCGAAAAGGCCGTGTCGCGGACGCTGAGCGGCGTGGTGCGCGACGACAAGGGCGCCACGATCGTGGGGGCGACGGTCGTCGTCAAGGGGACGACCACCGGCGTGACGACCGACATCGACGGCCGCTATTCGCTGCGCGTGTCGGCGGACGATCCCGTGTTGCAGATTTCGTTCGTGGGCTACCGGACGGCCGAAGTGGCGGTCGCACCGGCGCAGACGGTCGTGGACGTGACGCTCGCCGCCTCGTCGATCGACGTGGACGAGGTGGTGGTCGTGGGGTACGGCACGCAGTCGCGCCATACGCTCACGACGGCCGTGTCGAAGATCGCCGGCAGTGCGGTGGCGGCGGCTCCCGTGACCTCGGTGGGCGACGCCCTGAAAGGCAAGGTCGCGGGTATGCAGGTCTCGACGACCAACTCGCTGCCGGGCGAGGCGCCGACGTTCCTCATCCGCGGCGGTTCGTCGATCAACCAGAGCAATGCGCCGATCGTCATCGTCGACGGGATCACGCGTGCCATGAACGACATCAACCCCAACGACATCGAGTCGATCGAGGTGCTGAAAGACGCTGCGGCGGCCGGCATCTACGGCTCGCGGGCGTCGAACGGCGTGATTCTGATCACCACCAAGAAAGGTACGGTGGGCAAGGGGCCGGAGATCGTCTTCGAGGGGCAGATCGGCTGGGAGTCGCCTTCGCGCAAATGGGATTTCATGAATGCCGAGGAGTTCCTGTCGTTCGTGCGTCCGGCGATCGCCGAGTCGTACAACGGCGCGTCGGTGCTCACGTCGGCCACGGCCGCCGGCACGGGCAACGGCGACGGCTCGATCCATACCACGCGCTTCCTGGGCGACGGCGAGGCGGTTCCCGCAGGCTGGCGGAGCATGACCGATCCGGTGACGGGGCGCACGATCGTCTTCACCGATACCGACGAGCAGGGACACTGGTTCCGCGACGCGCTGTGGGCGAAGGCCTACGTGGGCGTGACGGGCGGCAACGAGAACGTGAAATACGCCGCGTCGGTGAGTTATGCCGACGACGGCGGCGTGGTGGCGATGACCGACTACTCGGTCTTCACGATGCACGGCAGCGCCGATTTCAAGATTTCGAAGCGGCTGTCGGCCTCGACGACCTTCGACCTGTCGCGTTCGATCCGCCACCCGCTCGTCGACAACTACTTCAACAGCCTCGGACGCGGTCTGCTGATCGCGCCCACGCACCGCGACTACGACGCCGACGGCAACCTGCTGCGCGGCGGCGACAACAAAAACTGCCACACGGCGATGTGGTACGAGACCTACTACGACCGCGAATGCGCCGACAAGCGCGCCACGGGCAACTTCAACCTCAACTGGGAGATCGTCGACGGGCTGACCGCCACGGCGCAGTACGCCATGCACGACTACAACTACCGCGGCAGCTACTACTACAAGGGCAATTCGCTCGAACAGACTCGCAGCTGCACCGAGACGCGCACGGAGACGCTGCGCGACCAGTTCACGGCCTACCTCAATTTCGACCGCACGTTCAAGCGCCACCAGATCGGCGTGACGGCCGGTTACGACTACATGGCCGAGCGCTACCGCTACCTGACGGCCAATTCGACCTATGCGCCGTCGGACAAGGTGCCCGTGCTCCAATCGGGCGGCAACTTCACGGCCAGCAACAAGGATACGAAGGAGGTGCTGATCTCCTATTTCGGCCGCGTGAACTACAACTTCGACAAGCGCTACATCCTCTCGTTCACGGCCCGTGCCGACGGTTCGTCGAAATTCGCGCCGGGCAACAAGTGGGGCTTCTTTCCCGCCGGCGCCGCCGCATGGAACGTCTCGGACGAGAAGTTCTGGAACGTGCGGCCGATCAACGACCTGAAACTGCGCGTGAGCTACGGCATGACGGGCAACAACGGCATCGGGTTGTACGACGCCTACGGTTCGTACAGCACGGCGCAGAACTACGCCGGCCACTCGACGACGATCGCCTCGGCGATGGCCAACAGTGCGCTGCGCTGGGAGACTACTACGCAGTTCGACATCGGGTTCGATCTGGGGATGTTCCAGAACCGCCTGCGCATCGTGGCCGACTACTACAACAAGGTGACCGACAACATGATCTTCTCGATCACGCTGCCCGACACGTCGGCCTACTCGTCGGTAAAGGCCAACGTCGGTTCGGCGCGCTTCTCCGGTTTCGAACTGGAAGTGCACTCGATCAACGTGCAGAAGAAGAACTTCACGTGGACGACCGACCTGACCTACACCTACAACCGCAACCGGGTGCTGTCGCTGCCCGACGAGTACAAGTATACCGACGTCGACGGCCGCGACGCATGGCGCATCGGCGGCTACACGATGACCGAGAGCGGCTACCGCTTCGGCGGCACGGCCGTGGGCGAACCGCTGGGACGCATCTACGGCTACAAGATCGCGGGCATCATCCAGTCGCAGGCCGAGGCCGACGCGGCGCTCTACGACAGCCAGTCGCACGGCTACCGCCGTTCGGACGGCTTCTCGGAGAATACCGATTCGAAATACAAGGGGCGCAAGGACATCGGCGACTATGAGTGGTGCAACCGCGAGGGTTCGGCGCGCCTGGCCGACGGGCGCGAGCAGATCTCGTCGGAGGATATGTTCTATCTCGGCTCGGTGATCCCGCACTCGGTGGGCGGCATCAACAATACCTTCAAATACAAGAACCTCTCGCTGTCGGTCTATCTCGACTACGCGCTGGGACACTCGATCTACAACTACTTCAAGTCGCGCGTCTTCCAGAACGGCATGGGCAGCAACAACGCCAACCTCGACAAGATGGTCTACGACTGCTGGCGCTATCCGGGCGATACGGAGGCCAAGTACGCGCGCTTCTACGCCAACGATCCCGACTACGGCAACCGCAACTTCTCGCGCATCTCGGACTTCAACGTCGAGAAGGCCGACTATCTCTGCATCCGCGACGTGACGCTCGCATACGACCTGCCCGTGCGCTGGATTAAGAAGCTGGGCATGAAGAAACTCACGGTGAGCGTCACGGGCAATACGCTCTACTACTTCACCAAGGTTTCGGGTTCGATCAGCCCCGAAAGCGGCGCCGGCGCCGACGGCAATCTCTACAAGAGTACGTCGACGGGCGATGCCACGGGCAACATCGCGCCCAATGCCCGCAAGGTGCTCTTCTCGCTCAAATGCGTCTTCTAATGCTTCACTACAACCAAGATAAAACCATGAAATCCAAGAAACTGCTGATCGCGCTGGCGGGATGCGCCGCCTTCGTGGCGACGGCCTGCCACGGCGATCTGGACATCATACAGGACAACCAGCTCACGGCGAGCAACATGTGGACCGAGTCGAGCGACGTCACCACGTCGGCCTACGGCATCTACTACCTCATGCGCGCCAATTTCGTGCAGGACAAGGTCAACGTCTTCTACTGGGGCGAAGCGCGTGTGGGCGAATACATGTGGGGCGCCGGATCGTGGCGCACGGGACACGACAACGACATGTACGGCGTGCAGAACAGCACGATGAACGACTCGAACGCCTCGACGGTCTGGACGAAGCTCTACACGGCCGTCAACGCCGCCAATGCCGTGCTGAAATACGCCCCGACGGTGCCGATGACCGACGCCGACCGCCAGTGGGCGATTGGACAGGCGGCATTCGCCCGTGCCTACCTCTATTTCTGGGCCGTGCGCCTGTGGGGCGACGTGCCGCTGCTGCTCAACCCCGTCGAGTCGGTCGATGCGGAGGAGTGCTATCCCGCGCGTTCGCCCAAAGCCTACGTCTACGAACAGATCGGCCGCGACATCGAGACGGCCGTGGCCTACGTCACCTCGGGCACCGACAAGTACGTCGCCACGCCCGATGCGGTGAACATGCTCAAAGCCGAATACGCGCTGTGGATGTACGCCACGCAGGCGGGCGGCGACGATTACCTCGCGCTGGCCGACGAGGCGTTGAAGGCGATCGGCATCTCGTCGGCGCGCCTTCTCGACGACTACGCCTCGATCTTCGCGGTGGACAACAAGTGCAACGCCGAGGTGATCTTCGCGCTGAACAACAACCAGACCGAGAAGCTCACGGGCGGCTACTACTGGACCTTCTACTGGCCCGCGACCAACGTGGCGCCGGCCTATCAGATGAATCCCGTGCCGATCTACACGACGCAGTGGTGGAACTATTCGGACAACTTCATCTCAGTGCTCAAACGCAGCAAGGCCGAGCACAACGACCGCCGCGTGGACTGCAACTACCTCGAAGGGCCTTACGGCTCGTCGTCGGAGGGGGTGATGAATACGATTTCGTGCCCCAACAAACTCAAAGGCGACTGTTCGACCAACATGATGATCCTCGACTGCGACCTGCTCTACTATCGCTATGCGCAGGCGGTGATGCTGGACGCCGAACTGAAATACTGGCGCAAAGACTATGAGGGGGCTGTCAAGTCGCTGAATCTCATCGCTAAGCGTGCCTACGGCGTGGATAACTTCTACACCGAGGCCACGAAGGAGGCGGTGCTCGATGCGCTGTGTACCGAGACGCTGCTCGAATTCCCGTGCGAAGGGGTGGTGTGGTGGACGCTCATCCGACTGGACAAGATCTGGGACTACAATCCCTCGCTGGCCGAGCGCCGCGCGCTGAACCCCAACATCCTGTTGTGGCCCATTTCGGCGTCGGCGCGCAACAAGAACACCAAGCTCACGCAGACCGAGGGCTGGAACTGATCCGATAACCTAAAACTCAGAGCAGATGAAAACACGAATCATATCTTTCTTGTCGGCGGCGGCGCTCCTTGCGGGATGTTACGAGGATGCCGGGGAATTGGGCGTCGATACGGCTACCCGCATCGCCCTGTCGCCCGCCGAAATCGGGTTCACGGCCGACGGCACGACCGTCGACGGCAAGGTGGCCTATGTGGGTGTCGTGCAGGTGATGCCCTTCGAGAAGGGCCGCTACACGTGGCGCGCCGAGGGCGACGTGGCGTGGGCCACGGTCGGCGAGACCGTCGTCGACGAATCGTTCGCCGATACGTGGACGGGCGCCGTGACGACGACGCGGATGCGGGCCGTGGAGATCATGGCGACGCCCAACACGGAGTACCGCCGTTCGGGCGTGCTGACCGTGACGGCCGAGGACGGCACCGTCGAGACCTTTCCCATTACGCAGGCGGGGTTGAAGGCCGACGCCGAGATCGTCTGCGAACTGGCCGAGACGGGCATCGAGTATGCCTCTGCCGGCGGCGAGACGACGATCGACTACACGACCAACATGGGCGACGTCTACGACTACTCGGTGACCTACGGCGAGCCGGATGCCGGCGAGTGGCTCACGTGGAGCGACGAAGGGGCAGGCCGCGTGGTGCTGCGGGCTGCGGAGTGGACCTCGAAGAGCGACAACCGCACGGCGGTCTTCACCATCCATGTCGGCACGGCCGACACGAGCGAGGCGTCGGCCGAGATCGCCGTCGTGCAGTTGCGTGTGGACGATTACTACTATCTCTACGGCGCGTCGGTACCCCGTTACGAGGCGATCGATGCGGCGTTGCAGATGACCAAGCAGGAGGAGGGAGTCTATACGGCCGAGACCTATTTCGCGGCCGACGGGACGAATCCCGTGCGCATCAATAAGGACAGCCGCACGGCCTCCTATCCCTGCTACGTGCTGGCGGCGGGAGGGACGGTCGCCGAGATCGCATCGGCCGAGGCGCCGCTGCCCGCAGGGCCCGAAATCGACGTCGACGGTCTGCGCACGCTCACGGTCGACTTCAACCGCATGACGTGGCAGTGGGAGCGCATTACGACGCCCAACTGTATGCCCGACGATGAACTGCTCAATTATAAGACCAAGGAGTTCGTGGCCCGCGATGGTAGCATGAAGACATGGATGGTTGAGTTCGTACGTTGGGACGGTGGCGATATCTATCCGAAACTGGGTTCGTTGATGGTGCCCTCTGCTACGGGTTCCGGTACGGCAGGATCGGGCGGATATGCAGCCGGCAGCTTCCCGACATCGTGGAACGATCCGAACATGAATCCGAACTACGAAACGACCGAGGTCGGCGGTAATTTGGCTGGTACGAGTGAACATGGTCGAATCTATCACTTCAACGAAGTCGTTACGGGTAACCCGCGCTTCGGTATCGGTTATGAGCGTTACGAGGCGCTGCCCGACGGTTGGATGGAGGGCAAGACGATCGTCGATGCCATTGGCCGGAGTTTTACGGTTGAGCATATCGTCCACACGGCGGCCGGAACCTTTACGGGTGACAACGCAGCCGATGAAAAGGCGCACCCCATGCTGACCATGCAGGTGCAGGGTATCTGCCCCTACGGCTGGCACGTGGCCAATGCATCCGATTGGCTCGATTTGGCTTATGCGGCAAGTCAGGCTTCGGCGGGACATACTTTTCCCGTTAACGAAAGCCGTGTTACCTACAAGCAGTTCACGACCGTATCAGGTTCGACTCCTCAGGTAGATGAGCCCAATTCTCCGCGCGGCATCGGCAATTTTGCTCCATGGTTGAGAAATTCCGGTTGGGGATCGAATGCCTATGTATCGGACGGTGCTGATGAATTCGGCTTCAACTATTATCCGATCGGATTCCGTTACATGACGCAGGGATTCCAGTGCGCGGGTACACGTTGCCAGACCTTTGTGCCGTTGTGTTACAACAATACGAAATATCCCGGAACGGCCATATTCCGTATCAATGTAATCATCAACAACAAGGTTACTTCCGCCGAGATGACGAATCTCGACAACGGGCAAGCGATCTTCCCGTTCCGTTGCGTGAAGAACTATGACGTGGAGTGATCCGCCGAAGGAGCGGTCGGGAGAGGGCGGAGCACCCTCTTCCCGACCCGTCCCTCCTCGGAAAAGGAGGGGCAGCGACAGAAAACGATTTTAAACCGAAACAGAACAATGAAACTATACCGATTTTTATTGATTTGCGCGGCTGCGGTGACGGCCGCCTGTACGGAGGAGCCGCGCGATTTCGACATGACGCCCGCGGCGCCGCCTGCGCCGGAGGAGCAGTACGCCGCCCCGACCAACCCGCTGGGGAGCATCGTCGTGGCGCATCGCGGCGGTGCGACCGAGTCGGGGCATCCCGACAACTCGCTGGCGGGGCTGAAATACGCCCTCGACCTGAAAGTCTACGCCGTGGAGTGCGACATCTACGCCACGGCCGACAACCGCGTGATCGTGGCCCACGCCACCCAGGGCTGTCTCGTGAACGGGCTCAAGCCGTGGGAGCATACCTACGACGAATTGTGCGCCGCGGGGACGCTGTCGAACGGCGAACGGCTTCCGCTGCTGGAAGATTTTCTGGAAGAGGTGATGCGCGCCGGAACGTCGAAATTGTGGCTCGACGTGAAGAACATCCTCGTCGACGGTTCGTCGGCGGGCTATACGGGCTTCTCGGCGCGTTCGTGCCAGCTGGCTTGTCAGGTGATCGAGCGGATGAAGGCGCGCAATTTCGTGGAATTCATCGTTACGAGCAACAAGACCGTCTGGACGCTCTGCTATTCGGCGGCGCAGAGCGCGGGCGTGCGCGCTGGCTGGATGGGCTACGTCGCTCCGGCAGAGTATCAGACCTACATCGATCCGTGGATCAACATCGACGCCTCGAACATCTGGTTCGACGGCACGGCGGGCAGCGGGCAGTGGGGAATCGACGACTATGCGTCGGCAGGCGTGGAAGTGAGCGTCTTTACCATCGACAAGGACGTCGACGCGGCCTACTATGCGAACTACATCGACCGCCTGCGCGCCATTGCGACGAATTATCCGAAAAAATTGATCGGGACATTCAGAAAGTAACATCGCGGAGAAAACTTTTTTCCGCCGGAACCGTATATATTGAGAACGGGGCAGATCCCCGATGAACCGAAAAAACTGCAAACATGAAGAGACCGATTCTGCTGCTCGCGTTGGCGGCAACACTGTGTGCGACGCAAAATCTCTTTGCGTGGGGGCGTCTGGGCCATGCGACGGTGGCCCGTATCGCCGAAGAGCACCTTACGAAAAAGGCCAGGGCCAATCTGGACAAGTGGCTCGACGGCGAGTCGATCGTCTACTACGCCTCGTGGCTCGACGACTACAAACCGCAGATGCTCGTCGACCTGGGCTACGATCCCGCGAAGGGCGACCGGATGCACCAGCTGCCCCATACCTTCTCGGTCGACGCCGAGGGCGAGGTCGTGCCCGGCAACCGCTGGCCCGGCACCGACAAGTATCTGGCCAATTGCCTCTACTACATCGAGGAGTCGGCCGATATGCTGAAAAACCGCATCCGCGAGCTGGACGACTCGACGCGGCTGGCCCGCATCCAGCTGATCGTCCATTGCGTGGGCGACATGCACTGTCCGGCGCATATCCGCTATCCGGGCAATACGACGATCGGCTACTACAAGGTCGACTATTTCGGCAGGGAGATGCGCTACCACACCATTTGGGATTCGGAGATCGTCCAGCGTCCCCATCCGTGGAGTTTCACCGATCTGGCGTGGCTGCTCGACCGGTATACGGAGGCGGAACAGGCCGAGATCACCTCGGGTACGGTCTACGACTGGGGGCGCGAATCGGCCGCGGCGTCGAAGTGCATCTACGACGTGCAGCCGGGCGAGTCCATTGCCAACGATTTCATAAAAAAGTACAAGCCGCTGGCCGAGAGCCAGATCGCAAAAGCCGGTTATCGGTTGGCAGCGGTACTGAACGACGTTTTCGGGAAGTGACGAAAAGTCTGTTTTAGGGGGCGCTTCTTCAGATCCACGGCGGCGAACTTACCGAGGACATCTTCTTTCTTTGTGATTACATCGGTCGGGAGGTTGTACGAACCAACCGTCACGACTTCGATGTCGGTATCGGAAATCATGTGTCCATGCACCACGTCGCCCGTGAGTCTTACGATGTCGGTCCTGTTGTCGGCAAGCTTGTTGACGAGGGGCGCGACGGCAAACGTGACAACGAGTGCAAGGACGATACAGATGATTCCGATGATAGTTCTGTTTTTCATTCTGTTTTTCCTCCGATTATATCATGAATACCGCCATAGCCCGTCGAACGGATCGAACGGATGATCCTGCTGCACGACCTGACGCTCTCGAAAA
>OKSD01000625.1_pt1 | contig 37931 bp, 50 predicted proteins | sample 1601221 | NCBI WGS metagenome assembly OKSD01 (sample SAMEA3541550, study PRJEB24748) | human gut metagenome | biome: human gut; feature: human-associated habitat; material: faeces | place: China | collected 2012
TCTTCCCAATCAACTTGCTCTTTTATATATTCAACGCCAGCTTTTATAATTCCGGCAATTCCAATTTCTGCTTTTACGGAAATTTTCTTTCCAACTCTCTTGCTATCATCAGATGATTTCTGGCCATTCTCTTCAAGCTCAACTTCACAATATCTGGAATCTGAAGGAGGATAATAACCGAATACATCCATCGGAAATTCGCAAGCATGGAATCCACAATTACAAATGTCTGCTTTTTCTTCTGTGTATTCTTTTCCAATTTCATACTGGAAATCTCTACACTTTAAATCTTTGTCAAAGCCTTTAAAGCATTTCATTCTTTCTTTTCCTCCTTTGATTTTTCTGCATCAAGCCCAAGCATTCTAAATGCCATTTTCTTTGTGAAATCATAATCGTTCACGCTATTCGCCCAAGCTTCAAATGCCTTTAACCTTCCAACCAGAAGTGCGTATTCCTCATTGGCGTTCTCTGGAATATAATCTGTGCTTTTGGTTTCTCCCATGATTAGTCCTCCTTATCTTTTGCTCCAAATGTTTTAAGCATTTCTTCCAGAAGCGAAACAATCGGAATAATTGCATCTACCTGTTTGAACTTTTCCTTGATTTCTTTGTCAAATTCTTCCTCATTCATAAGACCATGCTCGAAAGAATGTCTAAGCTGCTCTTTTACGTCTTTCTCTTCTCCACCATTTTTTACGAACATCTCTTTAATTTCATGGGTGATAACTGCATACTCTGAAAGAATATCAATCCCTTTACCAGAAATATTAACTAAGCCGTTTTCAAATTTAATCATTGTTTTTCCTCCCTATTTTCTTTTATTATCTCCCTCTGAATGGTATAATGTGTTCAGAAAGGAGGTGTGTTAAAATGTTTCTCAAATTAAAAGTTTCCTGTACTTGTCATTGTGATTACTATATAAGTGAAAGAATAAGTACAGACAAGGTTGTGTGCCCGAATTGCGGAAAGGAACATCCTTATTCTCATAAAATAATTTCAATGCTTCATGCCGCAAATGAGATTGATGATGGCAATGTTCCCGGAGCAGAAACAATAAAAACTTCCGTTATTTCTGAATGGGAAGATGTGACTGAGCGTCAATAACAATCTTCATGTACTCTAAAAAGCCTTTCGCTTCAGTGGCGGACAGACCGCATTCGGCAATTTCGTTTTTTACTTTTTCTACAAGGTCGCTTGCCTTCTGTCCGTTTTTGTGGCGATATAACTGATATATTTTGGAATCATAATCGGATAACCTTTCAGCAACGTAATCATCTGCTAACATTCTTTGTTCACCTCCCCTATTCAATAATTGTAAGATCTTCATCCACCGCAAATGGTTCAGTAACAAATATTCCATCTTCTTTAAAGAGAAGATCAATTTCAACATGTTGCTTATTTGCACACTTCACAACAACTACATTCTCATTTTCTTCTTTGGTATGTGTGAACAAAATATCTGCAATTTCAAAACCTACAAGAGAATGAAAAATTTCTGGATTATCTCCATAAAATTCGTAGCTTTTAATATCTTTCACTGTTTTACCCTCATTTTCTTTCTGAATTAATATCATAATTGCAATCGCGAATCTGCATTTTTGTATTTGTACACGGTTGCCATCCCTTGATGTACTTCACAGCTTCCTCATATCTTAATTTTGGAATGTTGTTTCTTGCGTTTACACCGAAATAAGATTTCACATCTCGATTACATTCTGCGAATACTTTCTTTCCGATTTCTGAATAGGCATTGGAATTCTTTCCGCCTATCACTTCAATAACCACTATTGAAACCAAATCCCCAAGATATTTTTGCTGACCATAGTCAATTGTCATTGTGTTTTCAAGTTTTTCGATTCTTTCCTCATGGTCTGCTGTACCCTGGGCGAGAAGTTGAATTTGTTCGGCAACTGTTAATGGTTTTCGAGATCCTTTATCAAAATATTCATCTACCAATCTGTCATATACTTCCCACGCTTTATCTGTGTTCAGAGACTTAGCGTGGAGAAATGCTCCTTTTTCTGTCCAGAGGTAGAGTTTATTGATTCTTGACGATTCATCAAAATGATGATTCGTTTTAAATATCTTCAATTCTTCACCTTCAAGACAAATAAAATGCTTTCCTTCGATATATCTCTCTTTATTTCTATTGAAATTATTTGAGATAACTTTTACGTCAGCTTCATATGCTTCCGCAATCTGCTGTGTTGTAAGAACTCGAATGTTCTTATACTCTGTTACTGTTAAGTTATTCATGTTTCTCCTTTCTCAGTCTTTTTCTCAACTTTTTCTTCTTTGCCATTGTTTTTGTATTTGGCAATTGTCTCGCCAACTCCAAGGAAATATCCTTTGTCAAATTCAGACATATTCGGAACGGCTTTAGCGATTGATTCAATGATTTTTTTTTCTTTTTCTGACATAATTTCACCTCACTTTATGTTGAAAATATTTTTCCTATGTGTTAAAATTATTTCATCCCCTGATAATGGGCAATGAAAGGAGTGGATTGTTATGACCAAACTTTTGGATTTGCCCTGTTCCTTATTGTAGGTCGCAGGCAGAGTGAACTGCGTTACCAAAGTACGTTAAGCAATTTCGTTCAATGAGGTGAACGAAATTCCTACATTCGCCAACTAATGGGCAGCTAAACTTTTTAACTCAATCGCAGAACCAAAACTGCGTAAGTGGCGAAGTGTTTCAAGGAAACATTTTGTGCTGAGAATGTGGCTGAAAGCAAGTACGCAATCAGTCTGCAAAACACATAGGGTAAACAAATTTAGGCAAAAGTCGATAGGACAGCACTCCTGTCGACTTTTTGTTATTCATCTCTGAATAAGTATTCCATGTCATATTCTGGAAAAAGTTCTTTTTTCGCAATTACCACTTCTGGATAAGTAAAAGGTGTTTTCCCCTTTATCTTGTTCTGAATAGTCCTTTCATCAACACCAAGAACCTTTGCAAACGCTCTGATTGTAATTCCTTTATCATCAAGAGCTTTTTTTAAATGAATTAACATTAATACCTCCTGTCGCATTATTGCGACTACTGTGTAAAAAAAATATCTATTGCTTCTTCCCTACTTAAAGGAACTGCGCTTACAATTCCGTGAATTTCACCAATTGTAAACTTTTCGCCTCCATCTTTCAGCTTACGGTAAAAAGTGCTTCTATCCATACCAATTGCGCTTGCAACAGCTTCTTGTGTATTTCCATGTTCAACAATTTTACCTTTAAGCCTTGCTATATTTACAACCACAAGCGTTACCTCCTTTCTAGTAGCATTTATGCGACTTTGTGATTATATATTACCTCTTGCAGTCGCATTTGTCAATATAAAAATTCGCATTTTTGCAATTATTTTTGTTGCATTTTTGCAACATTAATGATATTATATATTTCAGAAAGGAGGTGTACAAAATGTCGAAAACTGGCGAACAAATAAAAAAGAGAAGAAAACAGCTTGGTATGAGCGCTGATGAACTTGCTGAAAAGTTGGGCGTATCAAGATCTACTATATTTAGATATGAAAAAGGAGATATTGACAAGGTACCAGCAGAATATGCAAAGCCATTGGCGGATGCGCTCTGCACTACTCCAGCATATTTGATGGGGTGGGAAGATAATTTAGAAACCGAAACAGATTTTATCCCAAAACTTATGACTGACACAATATCTGTAGAACATGTTAAGCTGTTGCTTGAACTGAGTGACACTGATAAAAAGAGTGTTTTCGACATGATTGAATTTCTTTACAAAAAAAGCAGGGATTAATCTCCCTGCTTTTTTTAATAGCCCCATTGTTTTTTAAATGAAATAATCATGTTATACAAAAACTTCATAAACTTTTCGCTATGTATATTTTCAAGCATCTCAATAATTTCTTTCTTGTAATCCACGTAAATCCCTCCCAATATTCCAAACATCTGTTCTTATTTATTAAATTATATTATGTTTTCATAACCATATAATGGGATAGAATTGTTTCCGCTTAAATCTTTCCTGGCAAGCTGGTTTCTTCTGATTTTTCTATGAATTATAAGTTTTTTTGTGTAAATATTATGATTTTCGCTTTTCCAAATCGTAATAATAATAGATAGAAATAAAGGGGCTGGATGCTTGTCAGTGAGGGATTTATAGCGCTCATGGACAACCTGTTTTACCTCTGTTTTTGCAATTGCGATAGTTTTACCCCTCCCAAAGATAATACTACGCTCCGGGCAGAAGGAAACATATTGAATCAAGAGCACATGCACGAATATCAGTATAAACACAATTATGATTTTTTTATGTTTCTCCATGAATCCATCCCCTTTACACTATCATCTTAATGTATTACAATAACATTGTATCAAAAAATATACAATTACACAGGAAATGGCGAAATTAGCACCTCTGGTGGCGAATTTTACATGAAAAGGGATGATTTGAATGCGAATTGCAATATGTGATGATAACGAAATCCAGATTGATATATTTATGCATCGGATTAATAATTTTCTCAAACGAAATGGTGATATAAAAGCATTGATTACTCCGTATGATAAAGGGCAGCCGCTTATTGATGATGTGGCAGATGGCGAGTGGTATGATATTGTGGTTTTGGATATCGTTTTGAGAGAAGAAAATGGAATTGAAGTTGCAAAGGAATTGAGATCCAGCGGATATAACGGAAATATTATTTTCTGGACAGCCCATAAAGAGTATGTTTTTGAAGCTCTTGATATACTCCCGGTTCACTATATCATAAAAGGATCTGAAAACGGCAGAATGTATACTGCTTTCAATCATGCTCTGGAACATATCAGCAAAAGCACTCTTATGATAAAAGGAAAAGACTTTATTCATCGGGTGGAATTTCAAAATATCGAATATATTGAGAGTCGAAACAAATACATCATTATTCACTGCACTTGCGGTATAGTTTATACGGAACGATGTAAACTATCCGATATTGAAGAATTACTAGATTCCAGATTTTTGAGATGTCACCAGAGCTACATAATAAACATGGACGAGGTAAAAGAAATAAACGATTCGTTCCTTATGTTTTCTGGAACTACGGTGCCAATCAGAAGAAAAGACTTTGCAAAAATAAGAAACGAATTTGAAGAATATACTATTTTTAAGTAGCTCCCGGGAAAACCCCGGGAGTGTTTTTGTTATTTAAGAAGTTTGTTTACTGCATTCTGCACTTCTGTGTAATTGTAGCCAGCAGCTTCCAGGCGGTCTTTTCTGTCCTGTCCATTTCCCCATTCGCCGTTAATTACCTCTTTTGCTACCTTGGCCACACTTTTCTTTGCTGTCACGGAATACACTGCTTTTCCATTCCAGTCAAAAACAGAATAACCGGCTTTGCAAGCTTTCTTTGCATTTTTGAGTGACTTGTACGCCCCGATCTGGCTCTTGGAATCCTTCCAGGTCTTACGGACACGGTAATACTTATCAACTTTTACAGTCGGCTTTGTGGTTGGCGCTGTCACGGTTTCACTGGAAATGAGCTTCTTGAATCTATCCCAGTCACCATTTTTACGGATAACGGATGGACAATTCTTAGCGCACACATCGTAATGCTGCACTACTCGGAATGCCGGGATATTGTACTTTTTCATCAATTGCTTGCATACATCAACGGTATTCTGGTATGCTTTTTCGTAGTTATATCCGGCATTCATGCACATTTCAATTCCAATAGAGTTGTGATTGTTCACAGTTCCAAAAAGCTTACCACCGTAATTTACCCCAACATGCCATGCTCCACGATTATACGGCAAGGCTTGGTATGCTGATTTATCGTCCACGAATACATGGGCTGAATAGCCATGAAAATTGCCATTATGCTGTGCAGTGGCGTGTGCTTTGGCATCTGCTGTCTTGGCGATATTATCTGTATTGTGAATGACAATATACCGAGGTGTTTGTCCTGCGTAGCTGTTGTTGTTGCTGATTAATGAGGTGTTAATATTCATGTATGTTCTCCTTTCATTATTGAGGTTAAAAAGTGCATAATAAAAAGCACCCCATTTGGAGTGCTCTTTAGCATAAACTCTTTATATAATATATCTCTCATGATTAAATTTCACAGAATCGTGGCTGATTTTAGCATAAATCATTGTGGTATCAATTCTTTATATCTCCAAATATAGCCGTTTGCAGTTTTACGTATTCCTTTGCATACATTATTAATTTCTTTTCTATCTACTTTTGCTTTCTTGGATGCTTCTAACACTGATTCAAATTCAGCTATATAATTCATATCTTCATCAAATTGAATAACTGCTTTTCTCTGATGGTGTATTGTGTGTGCTTCTTTAACAATATTATTTATTACACTATTATTACCTCTTATTTCTTCATACTCTTCTTCATATATCCAAATGTATCCACCAGAAGTTTTTAATTTATGAATACAGTTATAATTAATTCCATTTCTTCTTACACCTGTTGTTTTTGATGCTTTACAAATATTATCGAATCTAGCAATAAAATTCATTTGAAGATCAAGTTGGACTACAGGTCTTGCATTTGGATGTTCAAATTCCTTATTAACCAAACTTAATATTTTCTCTTTATTATAGCGGTTACTCAAGTATTCGTTTTCGTGTAGCCAAATATATCCTCCGGCAGTATAGTATCCTTCTCTATGCTTACACACAAGTGAAATTTTACTTAAATCTATATCGTTTGCTTCACTTGCTTCTTTTATAGAGTCATAGCGGTTTAAGTAATTAAAACTTTTGTCAAACTGAACAACCGGAACCATAAGAGATAAATTTTTAGCGCCTTCACCGCCAGTGCAAATATTATAACCGTATTTAGAATCAGTTGTCTTTAATTCTGAAATTGTTTTAATTTCAAATTTATTTGCTTCTTCTAGGCTTAAATTATCATACAATATTTTTGCTTCGAAATTTTCAATTCCATATTTTTGAATAGCATTATAAAAACGTATGCAATGTTTATATCCTTGCCCCTTTTTACTCCCAGCTCTAATTTTTAATATTCTGCAAGTCTGACCAACATACTTTTTCCCGTTTATTTTATTGGTATAAACATACACTTTATAATTATTCTTCTTTAAAATTCTTTGTTCCATTTTATTTTCCCTATTATTTTCCATAAAAATACCCTCCTTTTGGGTTCACAAAGGGAAGGTACTATGCTATAATATAGTCGTACCCTTTGTGGTGCTTGGAGCTGAGTTTTTTGATTGGTAGTCGGGAACTCAGCTCCCTTTTTGTTGTTCCGATTTTGATATACTGATTATATCATATTCATTTTATGTTTGGTAGTGTTTTGTTATTTTTTCTTGTTTCTCCAATAAACTCTATAGTGATAAGACGAAATTATGCATTGATTCTAATATAAGTAATCTTAATGATTTTGGAAAAGATCAAACTCAAATGCTTAGTGGAATCGCATATAATTCAGCATTAAATTATATGCCCAGCGAAGAGTATTTTGCCAATGTTTTTTATATTCCGTCTTGGAAAAAATATGGGGTACAGCTTGCATGTGTACCAGATTCAGGAAATATTTATGTACGTATGAATAAAGACGGTAAATGGGATTCTTGGATAAAGTTAAATTAAAACAAAATTATGAAATAATGATACTATTTTGTATAGACTTGAGCAATAACTGTATTAGAAGTCTGGCATTTCATAGTTAATGTATTGTTATTACAATAAGCATAAAAGCCTGTTCCAACACTGTTGCCGGCAGCTGAGAACACTTCTTTTTCATAAACAATATTTATCGGAGTGACACGCATGATATACGATTTGCCACCATATACTTGCTGCTTGTTTTTTGACCCTACAAACAATAGTATTTCTTTTGCATTGCTAGGAATTTGAACTGTTATACCTGTATCGCTTGCTGGAATATCATATGTTCCAATGCTATCCCAGGTCTCACTATTTAGTGCATTTATCGCCCCGATAACTGTCTTGTTTTCGGTTTCCAATTTACCGATAACAGCCGTTGCCATTTTATCAACTACATAATCCCAAAACTTGCTCATCAGTCCACGTTTATTCGCTCTCGCAGTTGCGTCATACAACATTACTTCGTCATTATCCGCTAACGTATTTTTTGATGTGTATTCAGTCCATTTTGGCATGTTGTTGCCCTCCTTTAATTATTGGTTTTGATGTTTGATCTACTAAAAAAGAGGATGATTTCTCACCCTCTTTATACCGATTTGCTTAAAATTTTTTTGATTTCTGCAAGTTCTTCTTTAATGCTTTTTAATTCAGATTTCAATTCTTCATTCTCGCATTTGAGTTCCTTGATTTTCTCGTGATTGAATTTTATCATAGCGAACATGGATGGAATCATAATTCTGTAATTCCAATCCTCTGGCTTTCCATCTGGTAGATGATTTACTGCAATTGGAAAACGCCTTTCCATGTCCTCTGCAAGAAACATTGGCATTAATTTATCATATCGGCTATCGTTTTTATCCAAATACCCTTCTTTGTATTTCGCCCAAACAACCTTTACACGATAAAGTTCTTCCAGTTCTTCTTCTTTAACAGTTGTCCGAATTGACTTATACCGCCAGGAAGATGATGGAACCTTAATAACCATGCCTTGACTGTTAACTCCTAAGTGTGTTCCGTCTGTAATTGATCCAAGGTTTTCTATACAAAAGAAATTACTTTCATCTCCAAATTCACTAGATTTAGGACTGTTTTTAATTTTTACACCGCCATCAATAACAAATCCGTTTCCATTTGCTTTTAGATCAACGCCATTTATGGTTACCATGTTGTTTTTCGCATCAAGTACAATGGCACCGTTTGCAGAGGTTAATTTTCCATTTGTTTTATCAATCTGCCAGTTTCCAATTTCTCCAGTTAGTGACTTTACGCTTCCAGAAAATTCACCTTGGTTAAAATGAACCCCCGTATTGTCAATATATCCAACCTGTGAGCCATTTGCGTCCAGAATGGAAAGCAATCCGTTCCCGTTATTTGAACCGCCAAGCTTCAATGTACCTCCATGTGCATAGGTGAATGAAAAATACAATTCTCCATTTTCCATGTACATGCCCTTTATTGCGCCGTTGTTTGTAAGCATATTGAACACTTGCTCATTTGTGTAAGCATATTCAAGCTTTGGCATGTAAATATAGGTATCAAATTTTACGCTAGACCCAACTGATGATGTCAAGATTCTCAAACTGTTTAAACTATCATTTGGTAAGCTAGATAAAGTTGTTGTTACTTGCAGTCTTTGCCATTCAGTTGTAGTTTTAGCATTTAATATTGTTTTACTTCCAAGATACGCATATACTTGTGTTGCAACACTAGTTTTTATCCAAAACGAAAAAGTATAATTTCCAGTAACTTTTATTGGCTTATAATTTTTCGTTCCAAATTGTGCTCCAGTTCCGTTTATTTTGATTGCATTTTTACCGCCATCTACATCCTGAACTCCATACTCATATGTATATGCACTCTGTGTAGACCAATAATCTTTAACATTTTGTTCTGTTAGATAATAGCCTTTAATAATATTGTCCGATGTAATATCTTGGACTTGTTTTACGACTTCTTCCTGTGCTATATCAGTAACGCTTTTATCTCCTAATGTAAACTGTGAAGCTGCTATTGTTACTGCACCAGTAGTTTTGTCAATGGCAAAAGTGGTTTTTCCATTGCTATCAACAACCCTAATTCCTTTGGCTTGCACGTATTCTCCATTTACATAGACATTTCCGTTTTCATCCAAGTAAATCCCTTGTGCCTTGCCACCATTGGTAAGTTTGTTAAAAATATCAGCTTGTGTCTGTCCAGAAACTGCGGTACTGGCAGAAGAATCTGCAATTTCCTTTACTGTTTTCCCTTGTAAGGAAAAAGTTTTTGGAGCTAAGATGACGTTTCCTTTGCTGTCGATTTCTAAGGTTACGTTCTTGTTATCATCAATGACTTTTAATCCTTTACCGTTAATTCTCTCACCGGCAAGTAATCCAGCTAAAATGTATTTTGCATTGATATATACTTTTCCGTCTTGAATGTAGATTCCCTGTTCCGTTCCGCCTTTTGTAAGCTTATTAAACACTTCATCCTGTCCAAGACTGGTATCGTAATTGTCAATTGCATTTTTGATATCGTCTTTGTCTGCATACTTGAAATCTATCCAATCAGATGCGTCAAAATTTCCATCAACACGATTTACAGTGGAGGTTTTGAGGGAAGCCTTTCCTTCATTATTGGTTGTTACCCACAAGTCGCCTTCGTAATATGGTGGTTTCGGCTGAACCATATAGACAGATGATTTACCATCTATCTTGTCCAGCAATTCATTTGGTATGGATTGTGGTTGCCATTCACCAGATTTGTATATCCATTGCGTGTTATCAGAAGTATTGTGCCAAAGGTCGCCCTCGTGCTCTGCTTTTTCTGATTCCCATACCAAGACGATTTCATTCCCGGATTCATCCAGAATCTTGTTTCCGTCAATATCACACCACGGATATTCCTCTGTTTTTATCCATTTTACGGATGGATCGTTTGGCTGATACCAGGTTTCAATTTTCCCATCAATCTGTGTCTTTAAAGAATTAAGAGAATCTTTAAAAACACCATTGATAAATAAATTTAAAGAACTATCATCTGTATATTTTGAAGCTTTTTCCCAATCGGAAGAATCATAAGAGCCGCTTGCTCTTGCAACCCTACATCTCATCAAGTCACCAGTTTCGCCTTGTGTCCATAAGTCCCCAATATCGTAAGGCGGTTCTGGCTGAACTACAAATACTCTGCGCTTATGATCTGCTGTGTCCTGTGCTTTTTCTGCGGCGGCAAGCGCTAACGTGATATCGGTATCTTGTACCAATTGCCATTTCCAAGTTGCCCCATCTTGCATAAAACGGTACGCATATCCCTTGGATTTCCAGTAAAATAAGTCACCCTCATGTTTCTTTCGTTCTTCGTTGGTAGTCCATCCAGAAGCCGGGATATTCTGCAAGGTCGGTTCATAGTCATAAAAAAAAGTCTCAATCTGTCCGTCGATTTGAGACTGTAAATTATTGATATCAGTTGTGTATGTATTGCTTATAAAATTATTTACTTCTGTTTCTGCTTTTTCCTTTGCAATTGCATTGACATCTTTTCCTTTGATTTGTATAGAATCTGCATTGATAATAACTCTTCCTGTTGTTACATCAACCAGGAAAGTTGTATTTCCGTCTTTGTCAATTGCTTTAATAGTTCCTGTATTAATCCAGTCAGCATTAATACCTGTAGCAGTAAGGATTCTGGCAATTACATCACCATCAACCGTCATGCCGCCATTCCAATGTTGTCCACCATCTGTGGATACAGCCCACGCTTCCGCAGTCATTTTCCATATAATGTCAGAATCGGATAACTGCGGCTTATTATGAAGATAATAGATGTTACTTCCGTCCGGCTGTGTTTCCACAGTAGTATATGTACCGGAAGATTCAGACAATCTTTGAGACAATTCTTCAATTGCCTTTTCTCTTGCGGTGCGTTCATCTTTTAAGTTCTTTTTGCTTTCGGCTTGCACCTGTTGGCTTAGTGTATACTGCTTTTGCTTATTCCTAGATACGCTTTTAGCACTGCACTCAAGTTGCTCAAATGCGCCTGGATTCAAAGTAACAGAAGTTAGGTAACTCTTATACTGTTTTCCGTTTCTATCGGAAATCGCAATGGTGTCACCAGCTTCCCATGCTATATTAGTCAATGCGCCTGTGGTAAATGGTCTGAATTTCAGCCCCACGCACCTGTCTGCGATAATCTGGCAGATTTTCTCCCCGGAGCCCTCTTGGATTAGCTTATTATCACTGATTTCGATAACATAGCCAGATTTCCCCGACTGATATGTTTTTGCTTCATTTTGAGAAGAATTTTCAACGTATTCTGTAACTTTTATACCTGTTATTTCAAGATCATACAGCCACGGAGTAAATCCGTTTGTTTGAATTGCTGTAATCCCAGTCTGCATGATAGTAATGATTTGTTCACCAGTGGTATCTAATATGTCGTTACCTTCTACATCTTTCCATGGAGTTTCCACCAAATCATAAAAATTATCCGGGACTTCACGTTCGTACCATTCAAAGCATAAGCGACCATATTCGTCACATTTCGCCCACTGGCAGCCCATCTGTGCTACCCATGCAATTACCTGTCGGAAAGTAATGCTGCTATCGTCTGGTCGATTCTGGATTATGAAATCATCGTTATCAAATCTTGTAGATTGAAGTGTTACTCCGCACACCTCGCAAGCATCTTGGATAATTTGTAATCTGGTTGCCGGATAAGTTAGTTTACTTTCTGAATAATCGCGATCAAATAATCGCATTGAATCTTCGCAAGTTAGGCTGATAATTGCAGTGCTTTGATATGGCGCATCTGTTACCGTCATAGTACAGATACGGATTTTTTCAATACCAGTAGATAATTCAAGCCCAATATGGCAAACAACCCTTGCTCCGTCCCAGATGTAATCTGTGTACTTTCCAGAAAAGTTGTTGATCTGCAATGTCAGCTTATTTACGATAGCTGCGCCGATATCAAAAGAACCGCTTTGCGATACTGCATCCTCAAATTTAAAGCCATTAGACCATAAATCTTTGTCGGTAATGGATAATGTGCTTCCGTCCGTAAAGGTAAAATCTGCATATTTCAGATAGTTACGGTTCCCACTATTCTGTTGTTCTTTAAATTCCGTTGATAAATTTCGCATATCTTACCTCTCGATAAAGTCAAAACTAAGTCCTTCCATGCGCTCATTGCCAACCCACCAGCACTTAAAAGGTGATTCCCTGTCACCAACATAAAATGTTCTGGTTTCGTGCTTGTTCGCAGACAGCAAGTCTGGATATGTGACCTGTATGTACTCTGGATTTACTGCCTGTATAATTTTGCAAGCAGTGTCCCAATCTGGGCCATTCCAACCTACAGACAGCTTTCGTTTCTGCCCAACTCTATTTTTATGCATGGTCGTATCGTCTGTTCTGCCGGATTCTGATGCCGATATATCCTGTAATCCCCATGTAAAAGAAGAAGGACAGGGCAATGCTACCCCATCCACTTTAAGAAATACTTCTGCCATATATTCACCTACTTTAGCACTCTGATTTCAAATTAGAGTGCTCTCAAGCAATCATTTTAGTTGCTTCACTTTGAACAAATTCTTTAATTTGCTGATATCCCCATCCGCAATTAATAAGGCTGCTTACAAGCATTTCCATATTTTGTACTTTTGCTAAGTCATCACCTGTGAAGAAATCTCTAAGATTTTCTTTTGCTTTTACCCCATAATCACTTTCAAGCTCTTTGGCTGTTTTTCCGAATAAATTACGATAAATTAAATTTGTGTAATTTGGATAAGCAAATCTTTTATTTTGGCTTTCCGTTATTTTCATCTTAATTGTATCTGTTAGGATATGTCGAATAACAACACCCTTGTCACGCTCGATTTGCCATTGCTGACGTTCTGTATGAATTCTTTTTAATTCAGATTCCATTTTATTAAAAGCGTCAATGTATTTAAGTTTCCACTGTAATGCTTTTTCACCATTAAATCCCATGGCTAACAAGGAAAATCCATCTCTTGTTATAAGGTATTCGGTATACTCACGATTGTTTTCTCCGATATAAGAAGTTTTTATAAAATAATCAGAAAGGGGGATATCTCCCCTTTGAGAAATCTGTGTTACAAGACCTAAATGTTTGGTTTTACCCTCTGCGTCAACTTGTCCTTCAATTGCCCTTATTACTTCCTTGTGCTCTTTTTCGAAAGATTCTGCGATTTTTCTTGACGTAGTAAGTAACTTTTCTTCGTATCTTTTTCCAACGATTTCTACCAGCATAAATTCATATCTCCTTTATGATTTATTTTTTGGCAACAAAAAAGCGCCTACCCCGAAAGGTAAACGCTTTAAAATTTGCTTATTATGATTTTATATCATAGCATAGGTGGTTGGTATCATTCAGTATATTTTGGTATCATTCATGGTTTTCATATTCAACCATTGTCTTAACCACGCCGTAAAGCATATTGATATTTTTCTCTTTTGTGATTTTTTCAATCAGTTCTAAAATCTCTTCCTTACGTGTCATTCTACAATTCCTCCCAACACTCTAATCAATTTCTGTTTGCGGTTATACTTCAAAATCTCGGAAATCTGCCCCATCATATCATCCATTGTCATATTACTCTTCATGCTGTTGCAACGCTTACACGCCAGTTGCAGATTCTTAATATCATTGGTGCCGCCACGAGACAACGGCATAATGTGGTCGATTGTCATTTTCTTAAATTTGACGGGCTTACCGCATATCGCACATTTTCCGTTGCACTTGGCGTACACGCTCTTTTTCTGAAAGTCATTGAACTGGATTCTGTTTGCCATACGATCACGCTTTCTGCTCCATAGATTCAAGAGCCTTAAATTTCTGTCTTGCTTTATTGGCATAATCGCATAAAATCAACAATTTCATTGTCATAAATTGCTTGTTATATGCAAACTGCCATTTTTTCAGTTCGTCCATTTTTTCTGTGCTATTAAATCCGTACTGTTCCATGAAATCGTCCAAAAGAAACTTGATTTTATCAATAGTGTCCTCTACTTCGAACATTGTGTCTTCTCTATCCATATTTTCTGTCATTTTATTTTCCTCCTGTGTATCCCTGTAAAAATCTAATTAAAAGAATCTCTGCTGTGCATTTTCTGTATCAATCTCATTCTTCAAGAAAACTGGCGGTTTGTATTCTCCAATAATCTTGACTGCCTGTTCTACCTGGCTTCTCTTAATTGCCTTGTAGCTTTTGACCTGGAACTGGTAGCGCAGATTGGAATGAATGTTACTGTAAATCTTCTGGCGAATGGAACGGCTATTGTAAGCATTAGATTCCTTACCGCCAAGCACAAGTGTTCCTTTTCTCTTTACGGCTTCCGTGATTTTCTCCGCTTCAATCGGGAGAATCGGCAAATCCATTTTCAAAGTCTCAAACTCTATCTGAATATCGTCAATTCGCTTATTCAGTTCTACGTTTCCCTGTGCTAGAAGCTGAATCTGTTCGGGGATGGTCATTGGTACTGGGTGGCGAACTGTTTCTTTTAATTTGTCCTCTACTTTGAGAAAATATTGTCTGGCTTGTTCACCTTTGGCACTCTTTGACTGCATAGAAAGTTTCTTTGCAAAGCTGGCAGAAAGCTTGTAATCTTCTCTCTGAATAACACCACCTGTCGGCGTCTCGTCATTAATGACGAATGCCCAATAATCAACGTTTTCCTCTGCAAATTCATTTCCTGTAATGTTGCTCTTGCACCATCTTGAATAATTGCTAGAATCCAATTCTAAAAAGGCATATAACTTTCTGGCAGTAGTCATGCCCTCTTCATCAATTCCAAGTGCGATTTCGATAGGTGTCCGGTTTGCTGTGTTAATTGTGATTTCGTTCATATAAAAAAATACTCCTTTTCTCTTGAAAAGAAGTCTCACAAATGATAAGATATTGATTACCAGATGTGAGACTTCTGGTTGCTTAAACAGTCGTTTGTGCTTTGGTCGGTGCTACGGCTGTTTTTCAGTTGCGAGAATCTTTATCTACTAATTCGATTCCCTTTGTGATAACTTTTGTCTTTGTGACTTGAAGTCTTTTTGCACATTCTTCCAATAGTGCATTTTCTTCCTGTGTAAGTCTGACTTCCAATCTTACGTTTCTAGGATTGTCCGTCAACTTTTGCCCCATTTTGGGAGACATTTTATCACTCCTTTCAGATTGTGTGTACATTTTGTACATCTTTAATATATCAGTTTGTACGTACAATGTCAAGAGTATTTTTCATTTTTTTGTGAAAAAACAGCTCCATAAATTTGTGGAACAGCTATTAACCGTCTTGAAATTCACGACAGTTTTTTTACTGACGATTCGTCATTTTGATGAATCGTTATTTTTTTCAAATTTCCTATTCCACTATTCATTTTGGAGTGGTAAAATACAGATATCATACTGATTTAGGGAGGAAAACGCATATGAAAAAATCCAAAAAGTTACTGGCAGTTTTGACCATAATGTTACTGATTGTCTGTATGGTAGTTCCAGTATCGGCGGCTGGCAAAATCAACAAGAAAAAAGCCACTTTGAAAGTCGGTCAGACATTACAATTAAAAGTAACTGGAACAAAAAGAAAAGTAAAATGGACAAGTAGCAAGAAGTCTGTTGCAACGGTATCTTCTAAAGGACGAGTAAAAGCTAAGAAAAAAGGATCCGCAACGATTACTGCAAAGGTCGGCAAAAAGAAATACACTTGTAAAGTTACCGTGAAAAAGGCTTCTAACGGCAATGGTGGTTTTGAAGGAAATCCTAGCACTAACAGTAGCGGTAAGAAGAATATTGTTACATATCATGCAGAATCTACACCGTATGGAGCGGTGGCAATTCTTGAAAATCATTATGATTATGCAGTACGTGTTAGAGTTGAGTTTGTTTATTTTTTGAATGGTTCTATGATTGGAACGGATTCTGATAGTATATACGCTTTTGCTCCACATTCAAAATGTGCGCTTCAAGGTTGGAACGCTGACAAGACCTGGGATTCTTTCAAAGTTAATTTAAAAATTGAAAAAGCTTCTTCAAGCCTTATTTTGAACAATTCCGGAATACACTATTCAGCTAATTTTGGAGCTGGAAATGTTATGGTAAAAGTAACTAATAATGGAAAAAGAAACTCTTACACAACTATTGCAGTCGTATTTTACAAAGATGGAAGAATAGTTGGATATGATTATCAATTTGCTCACGTTGAAAATCCAGGCTCAACAGCCTATCTTGAATTTAGCTTTCCTTACGACAGAAATTATGATACAATAACGCCAGATAAATTTGAAGTATATGTAAATGATTCTTACACATATGACTGGATGAACTAAAATAAAGGCTAGGGATTTCTCCCTAGCCTAAGTTTATCAGTTAATGTATTCAACATCTATACTTGGCAATGTTACTTGTTTCCCAAGAAGTGTTGTAGAATTTGATGTTCCGCTACAAGTTCCGTATACGGTTATCCAATCTCCTTCCAGGTAATGTGTTTCGCCATCCTCATATCTGTATGAACAATCCCATTTATTACCGTTTCCATCAACGATATATAACGTATATCCACCAAACATTCCTTCTAATGACTGATCTATTGTTCCAGAGACAACACAATGTTTTTTGTCGTAACTGTCTGGATTTCTCAATATATCATTATAATCTAACGTCTTGCAAAGCTCCTTGTATTCGTCCTCTGAAACTTCTTTTGAATTAGCAACTTCTTCTGTCACTACAAAATACTGTGATAAACTATCATCTGAAGCATTCTTTTTATAGCTTTTAGCTTCATCCCCTTTGGCAAATACCATACAATTCTCTAAATTTATGGAATCTCCCATAAATCCCCAAGAATCTACACTTGATACCGTTCCGAGAATAGCAACCACATCATCATCTTGAAGACCACTTTCATATTTTGTATACAATTTACTATCCGATACATTAAAATTACTCATCATGTATTTATCACCAATAGTAACTTGTACCTTATTGTCTTTAATCTCACTTATTGTTGCTACAGTATAAATTTTAGCTCCGCTCATATTGACTGCATATTTATATAAATCGCTGTCAGTGATATAAGCATATTCACCGGAATTAAATGTTTCCAATTCATCATCAAAAGTAATTGGAGCCACATTCTGTTTTTTCTCTTCTACTGTAGGAGTTGCTTTTCTTTCGTAACTACTGGATTTTTCTGTCTGCGTTTTAGTAGTATCTTCTTTTTTCTCTGTTTTAGATGAATACCAGCCAATTAGAATAAATACAAGGCAGATAAAACCAAAATAGTTTGCACATCCCCCTTTTTTCTTTTTCTTGGTAGCTGTTGGCTGTGGTGTGTACTGTGGTTCTGGCGCAGAATATGTTTTAGGTTTTTCGATATTCTCAATAGTTGTTCTGGTCTTGTTTGCTTCACCCCTGTCGCAATTATCCATTACACTCTTGTCTAGCATATACCATTCAACAACATATTGTTTTTTGAAGTACCGCTCCGCAATCTCTGTTGTAAATTCCTTTACCTGTTCATATGTGGAAGAGCCTGTTGATAAGCAAATTTTGAAAGGCTTTGCGTATTTCGGAATTGAAAAAGCAACTTTTAACTGTACTCTCCCTAAATCGTCTGTTTCTTCCTTGTCATAATTCAATACAAAATCCATAGGATTTGCTTCAAGTAACAAATTTCCTTTGTAGTAAACCTCAATATTTGCTTTTGAAGCCTTGATTCTCATGGAATCTAACATCTCAATGTCGTATTCCTTTTGCTTTTGTGGCGGTTCCTGTGTTACATTTCCCTGTGTTATCGGGAATCCACAGTTCGGGCAGCTTGCCGCTTTATCACTTATTTCCTTGCCGCATTCTGGACATTTAATCAGTGCCATAAATATCCCCCTCCTTAGTATGATACCCATATTGTACCACCTTTGGACGTATTCTGGAAGCACTATTTCGCTTTTCTATCAATTTCCGCAGTTACGGCAACCAAAAGAGCTTCAGCAAATTTCGCACCGACCGAATCAGCGTATTTATCGTGAATCCGGCTTGCTTCCACGGTGAGATTTTCCCACTTAGGAATATCATCCTTTGAGATAAAAGCATACTTCTTGTGGAGATTCCATATATCTTGCCAGATAGAGAAATAAGTCTGTTTAAAGTCCATCAATACCACTTCTCCTTCAGCTGATTAATTGGTGTGCCGGCAACTCCGGCGCTTTCTCCGCTGTCTGTTGCCTTGAAGTATGCTCCTTGAATCTGCGGATACATAAACTCAAACATTAGATAATTAGCAGCGTCACAAAGATATTCTGTATTTCCGGTCTTTCTGTATTTTTCAATGCACAAATCATGTGATTCCAATGCATTAACCAGTTTCTCCCCGAAATTATCCTTTGCTGTGCCATATTTGTAAAAACTCATCTCAGCCCGATTTTGACGCAATTTATCAAAACGGTCTGAATATTCTGTTGGAAGTTCTGTTCCTATTTTGCTCATATGTTTTAATTCTCCACAATTATTTGGCTTTTTTGGCGAAAAATCAATTTTATTTGATTTCGCCTATATTTTATCTGGTAAAAGGTTTTAAAACAAATTTGGCTATTTTATTGCAGTAATTCTTTATCAATAATCTGGAAATTTGCCCTGTGGATATAAAGAGCTTTTCCGTCAATCATTAGCTTTGTCATTTTAGGCAGATCGTCCGGGATTTTCCAGAACACCTCGTCACCAGAATATGCGGCTATTGGCTGTCCAAGTTGGGATTTGATTACTACAACCCTAGATTTCCCGAAATAATTTTTATAACAATTCAAAATCCCGGCTATGTATGTGTTCTCTGAAATCTTTCCGGTTGAATGGCTGTTAATATCTTCCTGAGTAAAATCAACTTCTGGATTCAATCCTTTTTGTTCAAAAATACAAGTATCGCCACAACTTTCAATTTCTTTGCCATCAATCAGAATTGTAATGACGGAAGATACATCGTAGCTGGTTGTTTCATTTCCCTCACTATCGTAGCCCTTGGATTTGGTTTTATTCCCGGCAATGTTGATCTTGTCCCCAGTGGTAGTCATAACCTTTTGACCGTAGTTGTCGTAGGTATAGATTGTGTAGCTGTTACCAGAAAGATTTCCTTTCACGTCATTCATGTAATCGTCATTCGCTGCACAGCCTGTTAGCCCTGTGATAACGCAAATACAGATAATGGTTGCCAGTAGTGCTTTGATTCTTTTCATAGTGTGTCCTCCCTTTTTTGTTTCACTCTTTGATATAGCATATTTTGTGTGGTGTCCTTAAAGAATAACATGATTCTATAATCAAAATCTCCACCGTTTCTTTTTCCCCAATTTGTCTTAAAATGTTCCTCCATCATGTCAAGGTAGAACAGTGGTTCTTCTTTATCGTCTACTAAATCATCTTTTGCCATATCTGTATCTGGATTGCGTACCATTTTCAGAATATTTTCGGCTTGGCTTGGCGTAACCATTGGATGTTTCTCTTCACGGTACTTTTGATATTTCTTGAAAAACTCTGTAATCAAGAATATAGACAGGCAAATGTCGTGGTCTTCAAAAATATTCTCTTTGGCTCCGTAAATGCTTTCGTATATTTCAGTTACCAAGTTTTCAACATCCTCGTCTTTATAATTCAAGAGAGATGATTGGTTCCTAGAATTATATCGGTTGGCTTTCTGCTCCTTGGTTCTAGGAGGTATATTATATAAATTTAATTTATTATAATTATTAGTAGCAGAAGTCTGATTATCTTTATCTGTATAAGATAAAGTCTTTTTTTCTTTATTATCAATAAAGTCTTGTTCTGTTTTCTCTTGAGAGTAATCATTGTTATTATGATAATCATTGTCAGTAGGTAATGTAAAAGGAGTGCTTCCTTCTGTAATTCCCGAATTACATTTTTCGTCATTCCCTTGGGAATTACATTTTTCGTTATTCCCGTTTGCTTCATTTTGAAATTCAGAAACAATTTCTTTTTCAAGTTCACTTTCCCAAACAGCAACAGCCTTATTGATATTTTCCCACAATGGGCGAATATGTACTGTAGGCATGGAATTAAACTTGTATTTTGCCAGTTCAACAAACCCTCTATTTTTCAGTTCTTTAATTGCCTTATCATATTGGCGTTCGGTAATTCTAATTTCTTCTTGCCAATCTTTTCTCTGCTTTGCAATCCAATAATGACCGTCCTTGAAAATGCGTACTTTTCTTCTTTTATTCTTATCCTCGGAAAACCAGTATAATATTCTTGATAAGAGTGTACCTTCAATTAATCCGCCAGCGATATCAATATATTTGTGTGGTGTATGGTTGCATTTAGCAGATGAAAGAAACGCCACTCTCGCTTTTATTTCTTCTTGGGATATTTCTCTGATTTCAGAATTCATATAGATAACCTCCTTGTTGGTCGTAGGCACTCTACGTATTGCGCCAGAATCCTTGATTTATAAAAACAGTGGACAGGCGTATCAAGGTTTACGCTTTTCGGCGGCCAACCTAGCCCACTGGTTTTACCGAATTAATTAATCAAACATTTTGAATGTTTCCTTGCAAAATTCCTCATAGTCGGTTTTCCCGACCAGTGGCATTTTATTCCTCAGTTTTTCCATGGCTCTAAAAAACTTGCCTTGGTCTTTATTCCAGATTTTACAGGAAATTAGAAGATACTTCTCTTCTGTATGTCCAAATTCTTTTCCGAAATTCACTCTAATTTTCTCATTCTTAAAAAGTTGATCTGCCAGATACTCTTCTGTATCTGCGAAAATGTATTCACTGCGGAATAAATGCTTTTGGATTAAGATGTAATTTTTATATGACATGATATTCCTCCTAAAATTTAAGCTACTTCCAAATAAGCAATATCCTTGAACATTTCCAGACCTCATTTTAAATGCGGGCTGTCTAAAAATTCAAAATTATGCCGCAATTTTATTAATTCCTTTATTCAGAATAAATTCTTTAATTTCGTTATCCCCCCAGCCATATCCGACCAACGCACTTACAAGCATTTCAGCATTTTGTATTTTCACAAGATCTTCTTCCGAAAAACAATCTCTCATATTTTCTTTTCTGGAGATTCCAAAATCTTCTCTCAGCTGCTTGGCGTTTTTACCAAATATGGACTTGTAAATAACGTCTGTATATGTAGAATAGGCATGTCCGTGCATTCTTTCATTTTCAGAAGATTGTTGAATTGCCTTGGTAAACGCTTGCCTTACTGCAATTCCTTTTTCACGTTCTTTGATTTTTCCAATAAGGAGCTTTTCCATTGCATTGAACTGCCGAATATAGCCCTCTTTGAATTTCATTGCTTTTTCGCCAGTATAGCCCATAGCTAAAAGTGTAAATCCATCTCTGGTTACATAGTACATTGGCTGTTTCTTATTTTGACAATTGACGTAAGAGGACTGCACGAAATTGTGCCTTCTAAAATCCTCACTGCATTCAAGTTCTCTTATATCTTGCAAAACCCTTTTATGTTCTTTCCCAAATGTCTCCGCAATATCTAGGCTTGTTACAATACTGGTTTCTACTTTTCCAATCATCATAACTTCTACCAACATTCTCCATTCCTCCTTATATTGATGGATAAAATAAAAAAGAGCCGCCAAGTAAGATAAAAATTCCTCAAAATCGAGAAATATTAATTTCTTCTTAGCGGCTCAAAAATCAAGACCGTGTGTACTTCTTCATTGAGAAAATTATACCACACAATCAGTCAAAAATCAATATGCCGGGGACGGTTTGAAACGGCTATCCGTATCATTCTGGGCTTTTGTTACAGCCTTTGCAATCTCGCTTCCGTCCAGAATAATGCTGTTCATGATATACTGCGGATTGTTATTTCCGCTGTTCATGCTCATTGCCATTGCAACTCCCTGGGCTACTGCTTTTGTCATTTCTTCTTTTGTAAGTCCCATGCTTCCGTCAGAACTGGAAACAATGCTGTCTGCAATCTTCTTCATGGTTCGTGGATTTTCCAGTGGAAGAACGGCTTCGGAACCGGCTTCACCGATACCAATTACCTGTGCACCATTGAAAAGGCCACCTTTGGCGTACCAATTTGGATAATACCAATTAGGACTATATACAGGAGTGGAACTAGTCTTTCCTCCTCCAAGATTGTGTTTTTTCCACTCAGAAATTTTGTATGACAGCGTTGGAAAGCTAACGAGCTTCATCCCATTGACATAAGATTGTGCCGCTTGCTGACCAGCAGAGGTTAGATCAACACTAAATAAGCCTTTTATTTTATCGGAAATTCCAGATAGGTTATTTTCTGTATAGGTCTTCATTTTTTGAGTCTCGGTGTCAACTTTACCAGAAGCCTTTTCCCAAATCTGGTTTGTATTGATAAGGACAGAAGACCAATAGCTTTGAATGGTTGTCATAACCTTTCCCATTACATCTTTGGTATCGGTGTCCATGGTTCCGAGGGCTGTCGATACAGCACTTGCGGAATTTCCCCAGTTTGTTTTAGAGTTGGTTTCAACATCATCATTCGTGTTCTTTATCTTCGACCAAATGGAAGGCATTGTGCTTTCTGTGCTTTTTTTCATTCCAGCCATTGCCGTGCTTACTGCAGTATTGGCGAGACCAAAGCCAGTTTTTGTCTTGGATGATACGGAGCTAGAAGCATTTGCAACAGCGGTAGTAATACCTCCCACTGCTGTTTTCACAGATGTATTCATTCCATCGAAAGAATTCTTTGCACTTGTTTCCATTGTGACAACTGCATTCGGAAAATCTTTTCTAAGTTTTTCGTCTAATTCATCTAACGGAACGCCAGCATTTTTTAATGACGTATAAACTGCGTCTAGTGCTTCTTCTGTATTAGCATATGTTCTTCCAGATATTGCACTATCAAGAGCATCTTTAGCAGTTAAGTAGTCTCCACTAAATTGCTCGGAACTAAGACTTAAAAGATAAAGTTCGTCTTTCAAATCAGATATACTGATTTTGGTTGTGTCAAATTTTCCAGCTGATTCAGATACACCATCTCCAAGGGCTACGGCTTTATCAGTCATATCTTCCAAAAATCCAGTTGATACCCCCGCCTGTGCGCCGTATTTTTCGAGAATTTTTCTTGCATCTTCGGTTGATACGCCAAATTCTCCAAGTTTCTGAATGAAACTATCGTACATTTCAGAATTTGATTTTCCAGCACTTTCATCTGCTTCAATTAACTTCCAGAGCTCTTCTGCTTGGTCTTGTGTTATTTTATGCGCGCTTTCCATCTCGCCTGTATAATCATGGAGATAACCACCTGTTTGTGTGAGAATACCATTTCCACCTTGCGCAGCTTCTGTAATACTTGCAATTCCTTTAGCAAGTTTAACAGATAATGCCGTTGCAACAAATACAATCCCAGCGGTTCCAAATATAGTACCAAGCGTTGAAGAAAATGAAGATAATCCACCTGTAGCCGCCGTTTTCGCTGCTCCACCAATATCACCGATGATAGTAGGAAGAGAAGATGCGGTATCAAGTGGGAAATTTAAAAGTTTTGAAGCTAATGAACCGATTCCACTTGCAAAGGAAAAGATTTTGGTGGCAATATCCTTGGCTATTTTGATTGCAAACAATGTTCCGAATGCAGCACCAACTTGTTTTATAAATTCTGGATCAACTCCACTTAATTTTTCAGCCAGCCAATTAATAGCATTTGCAATACCATTAATTAAGTCCGCTCCGATATTAATTATTCCTTCAAGTCCGGTAATCAACGCATCTGCAAATCCCTCTGCGAATGGTTGGAATGCAGACCATAAATTTCCAAGAGCAGTTCCAATAGCATTCCAATCAACCTTATCAATAAAATTCTGTATTGAGGTTTTTACACGGTCAATGCTACTCCAAATCCACTCCCAGTCAACATCAATAACTCCGAAATTATCAAGTGCAAGTACGATTCCACCGATGCCAAGTGCCATTGCTGCATAAGGATGTTTTGCCAATAAAGCAAGTCCTTTTCCTAATGGGCTGTCTTTTCCGATGATTCCACTAATAAAGGTTAATCCTTTGAATCCAAGGATTGCAATGGAGATTTGTCCAAGTCCTTTTCCAATTGCCTGTGCAGTTTCCGGGCTGATATTCTTTATTGCATCGGCAATTGAGTTCAAGCCTACAGGAAGCGTTGTATTGATGAAATTTTCTCCAACATCGAGCAAATCTTTGAAGAAGTCAACAATTCCCTGTCCAACATTTTGTGCAAATGGCGCAAGTGCATCCCAGAAGTTTTTCAATGCCGAATTAAGTTCGTCCCAGTGAATGTTGTTTCCGAAATTTGTTAATGCGTCAACAAGTTCCGGGATTGCACTATTCATTGTCCATGTACCTACCGGCACTAAGAATTTCTCATAGAAATCCATGAGACCAGTCCAAACAAATTTTGTTGGCTTTTGAAGCATTGTAAAGAAACTGGAAAGCGAGCTATTCAGTTTACCCCAATTGATTTTATTCAGTAAATCATTCGTAATATTAAAGAACCGTGGAAGCCCGGAATTATCAGATAACATCCATAATCCAATTGGTTTCAGATAATTATTCCACAAATCTTTCAGAGCTGTAATAGAGAAGTTTCCAAGCTTGCTAAGACCTTCACTGTACAGTTTCTTGATTGATTCTGTGGTTGGTTTAGCTGCTTTACGAATTTTCTTAAATACAGCTACAATCTGATCAGCGGTATCATTTGCCTTATTATTCATTTCTTCAAAAGCTTTATCCCATGCAGCTTGATACTCTGATAGGGCTTTATCTAATGCAGCATCCAATTCTGGAAGGTGTGTACTCCCACCGCCTCCACTTCCGGAAGAACTGGAAGAATTGCTAACTTTTGCATCATTTAATTGATTTAATTCATCAAATGAAAGCACAGAAAGACTTTTTTGTAATTTCTTCGCATTGTCATTTGTTTTGTCAAGCCCGGAAGCTGCATCTTCTGTACTATCTGCAATACTTCCCATATCAACTGCGGCACTTCCTGTTGAGGCAACATAGTCGGACATTTTGATGCCTAAAAGTCTTCCAATCCACGAAAAAGCTCTCTGAATTGCAATAACAAAGGCGTTCATATATGGAAGAACCTTTGAGATAATTGGAATGAATAATGAACCGATAGTTCTTGAAAGTGCTGAAAAATTAGATTGCAGTAATCTTAATTGGTTTGCCGGCTGATTTATCGTATTAGCCAGGTCACCCCATGCATACTTTGAACTATTCAAGATTGTTATAGTTCTCAGAATAGCCTTGTCTGATTGACTTAGACTTGATACAGTAGCGTCAATTCCAAGGTTATAAAGTTCCTGTTGTAAATTTGCTACACGAATATTAATACCGTATTTATCAAGTGCCCTACTCATTCCGGTTATGCCGGATGCCATATCGTTCCAAACATCTTCAAATTCAAGGTTCTTTACAGAAGCAAGGTCTGCCCCGATTTCTGTTAAAGCTTGTGAAACCTTAGTTGATGCATCTGCTGTTGCCCCCATAGATGATGCCATCTGAGCATAGGTAGCTTGATAATTCATCGTTTGGTTCGGATCAAGTCCGAGGCTCGTGCCTTTTGTTCTAGTCAGATCACCTGCATCTGATACTTCAAATCCAGTCATTTTTTTTGTCAGTTCTTTTGCACGTTTTTCAAAAGAACCCACATATTCCTCTGCGGATTTTACTCCTGCATTCTTCCACTTGCTCACGTCCAATCCGTCTGTAACTTGTTCAAACGCAGAATTGAAATAGTTCAATGTTTCAACATAATCAGATGCAGACTTTACAGAATTCCAAAGTGCTTTAATTCCTCTTGTCACAGTAAAAAATTTTGCATATAAACTAGCAAGCTGTGAAGTTAATGAGCCAGTCTTTCTTGTGGTTACAGTTGCGGTATTTCCAAAATTAGCTAGTGCAGAGCTTGCAGAGCCAATCATGGAAGCTAATTTTCTTCCTGCATTTCCAAGTCCATTTGCGGCATTTGATAATCTCGAAAATGAATTCGTAAGAGAATTTGTGGCTTTATTTATTTTCCCACTTGCAGTAGCTAACTGTGCCAAAGCTTCTGTCATTCTTACTGTGTTTTCGTTGATTTTTGGTGCGGTTTTCATTACATTGAAGAATGACAATACTTCATTTGCTAGTGTTCCAAGTTGTCCAGAAGATTGAGAAATTTTACCGCCAGCACTTGCCAATTGTGCAATTGACTGAACAAACCTATTTACGGAATCTGAAATTCCATCAACACCAATAAAGCTTTCTGTGATAAATTTCAAGCTACTTCCCAATGCAGGTAATTCAGTCGATACATTTGCAATATATTCGCCGGAATTGGCTAGTCTAGCCATTGAATTAACAAAACGATTAACACTTGCAGATACATCCGGTATTGCCGATAATCCAGATAACTGAGTGATTATCTCGCCAAGTTTCATAGAATTAAAATTACTAATATCTACCTGGCTAAATCTGCTAATGGAATTAATGATTGCGTTCAAACCGGAAGCTTTATAATTAACATTTCCCATGGCTCTTAAAGAATCTGAAAACTGTTTCATTCCATCGGCAATGCTTGTCATCTGTCCTGCATCAATTTCTTTAAGTTTTCCGGTAACTGCATCTTTAATTCCTGTAGTATCTACATCCAGAGTGACTTTTACAGCGTTATATTTCAGTTCAGCAACTTTATTGATTGCCTTCTGAATATCCATTGTTATCTTATCCGTATTGATTTTTACATCAATAGGGAGCTGACCGTCCGTACCTTTTAATGCGTCATTAAGTCTTGTTTTTACCTGTTCAGCGAGCTGCTGAGTGGAATCGACAGCCATTCCCCACACTTTGTCCGATGCTTTTGAAGCGTTTTCTCCATAAAGCGATTCTATTGATACTGGCTTTATTGATTCTCTAACTTTTTTGATATTTTCAAGTATGGTAATCAGCTGATCTGCTGCATTTATAGTATCTCTTGGTACAAGAGTTGGGAATCTATCTGCTAATTCTTGCCAGGATTTGTCAAGTGTAATGCCTTTGGTTGCATCTGTAACAACCTTATTCAGATTGTTTTTCAGAATCTCAGAAAATTCGCCTTTACCAAGGTCGGCTTTTAGCATATCGGAAACATAGATTTTCTTGTTTTTGAAGTAATTATTGAAATCAATCCATTCTTGTTCTGCTCCATCTAAGTAGCTTCCAAGATTAGCTTTTACTACACTTCCGCTTTTGAGAATCGTATTTCCAATTTCTTCAACAATGCTTCCAACATTTCCAGAGATTTCTTTTCCGTCAAAAGACTGTGCCATTTCCTTTGCAAGTTCGTTCATTTGAGAACGAACTTTTGAAGCAGCACCGCCTTTTAAGTTAAATGCTTCAATTAATTGCTTTGAAATGGAAGAGGTATCAATTTTAATATCACGTACTGTTTTATCAATGGCGTATTGCAGTTTTTGTGTTTGATCTCCACCCTTGATATCCAAATCAATACTAATCTTTTGATTCTGAAGATTGCTAAGGTTGATTTTACTAAGTGTGTTTAATTTTGAAATAGCACTATCAAGCCCAGAAGTACGGACATTTCCTAGAGAATTAAAGGCAGACGTAACCCTTCCAAGTTCCCTTGCATAACTACGTAATCCATTTGTATTAACTCCGCTTAATGCGGAATTAACTTTTGTGAGTTTATTTGAAAGATTAGTCAGCGCACGTACTGCTTTTTCTGTACTACTGCTAATTTGTATATCAAGGGTATCAATGGTATTTTCAGCCATTTTATTTATCCCTCCTTTTTTACAAAAAAATAAAGGGCAGACAAGTTATTCATCCTGCCTGCCCTTTTCATGGTTAAGCTCAAAGTTCGCCTGCATGAGTTGCAAGCTTGCCAAAAGTGCGTTTCTCTGTTTTTTCTTTTCTTCTTCGGAAAGTATGCCTTCCTGTTTACGCTTTTCTTCCTCCGCTGATTCCAGTAAAGGTTTCTTCAAATACTCTGCTTTGGATTTTTTCCCAATTAAAGCATTTGCAACAGCCGTAAATGTAGCCGATGTTTGATAAATACCAGCTTGCCAGAGTTCAGCGTCTTTCCTTTTTTGGCGTATCTTTTCAGCTTCGAGATAAGGTTTCAATTCAGCTGGCGTAGAATCCATAAATTCTTCTTTGGATACACCGATAGAGAGGTATAAAGGAAGAATCTCTTGGTAAACAGCTTCTCGAAAAGTTAATTTTTCTTTTTGTGATCCTGTGGGAGCTTCGTTGCATTCTTCTCCACTGCCTGTGCTTCTGCTACTGCATTCAGAAGACCGGATAAAAAACCATTTTTCTCCAATTCTTTGTCAAGAAGTTGGTATAAATCAAATCCACTTTTTGGATTTTCCTCAGTTCCTTCATCTTCGTAATCATCCAAAAGGTCACAGACTTTATTAAGAACAGCTTCTTTTTCAGAATCACTTTCATACCCAAACTCTTCCTTGTGCTTCTTTTGAAGTCCGGCAAGAAGCAGTTCCGGGAGAAGAGAAATCATCTTATGAAGACTTCTCTCTTTTCCATCTGTAATCCCCTGCACCTTGTCCAGCACATCTGTTTTTGTAAGAAGTCCGTATCCAAATACAACCTTATATTCTTTTCCATGTACATTAAAAGTTACCATTTTATAATCCTCCCATTAAAAACATCATTCTGATTTTGTAAGAGCAACCTTTGTTTCAAGTCCCTTGTAATCTGTGATAATAAGGGAAATGGACATTGTTGCAGCTTCATTCTGTCCAACTTCTGGAAGTGGAATCTCACGTCCACACTCAGCTGTAACAAAGAATGCATCTGCCATATCCGGGAAAACAACCTCAAACCATGTTGCAAGTCCAGTTTCTTTTGCTGTCTTAGATGCACTATAAAGTTCCTTAATCTGCTTAACAGATTTATCTGGATCCATGATAAATTCGATTTCCCATGTACCACCAGTATCCTGTCTACCAGCTGCATATTTTGTGATATAATCTTCCAATGCTGATACGTCAATCTGCTCTGTATCAAGTGAAATTCCACCAATAGAGCTTGCAAGCTCAAGTTGCTTAAAAGTTGTAGGCTTTACGCCTTTTTCGGTTTCAACTCCATAACCAAAAGTCACGCCTAATGTTGTTAAACGGCTCATTATTTCTCCTTTCTACCTTTAACTTTTTAAGGTCAGCAATTTTTTTCAAACAAAAAATCGGTAATATGCACATAACCCTGTGCCGGGAGATAGCGGATCACCGCCTTTCTACTCTTCTTTGTCTGTTTTCAGTTCTGGTAATCCTGCTACAGATGTAAGCAGTGATAAAAAGCCGGAAAGTAAAGACGCGGATAAAACCATTTTCCAGTCAACACTGCCAATTACAGTTGCGGTTCCGATGGTTGCTATTGCTGTTTGTGCGACTGTTTTTACAGCTCTAATTCCTGCTGCTTTCAGCCAAAGTAATTTATCTGCTTTCATTCGGCATTCTCCTTTCATATTTTTGGATAAAAAAATAGAAGCATTTCTGCTCCTAATCTAATAAAGTTCCTGTATATATTCGGCTGTATCGGCTCACAAGCTTTTTGATTCCACTGTCACCAAAAAACATAGGCTCCGGTCCGTATGTGCGATGGAACCCCATGCTCACCATAGCTTTGTGACTTATCTTATCTAATTCATACACTCTGGTTAGTGCTTTGCTCCCAGAGGTGAAGCAATTTACTTGAAATGATGGCATTGTTGCGCATTCATCCCCTTCAAGGTCACCTCTTGTAATTGGATTCCCGAGCATATAAAGCTGTGCATATGCTTTTTTGCCGGAAGCATTTGTCTCGCTCCCATCCATGGAATAATTGTCTGCGCCGGTAATCTTAGAAACAGCCGCTCCCCACCTTGAAAAAACTTCCAATACAGGAGATTCTATTGTGTCCGGCATATCTGTCACCTCACAATAAAAAAATGCACTCACCTTTATGGTGAACGCATTGCATGTTATGCTACAATTTAACACTGTAATCATAACATAATTGGTTAGTATCATTCAGTATATTATGGTATCTTCTTTAAGAAGAGAATACCTCTTTGGCAATTTTGCGGATATTCTGAATGATTTCTACGCTTGCTTTATACATTGGCATTGTGGCTTCTGTACCGTAAGAACGTACCCATTCTCCAGAATCAGAAACATATACCCAGGAATCGTTTTTTCCTTTTCCCTGTCCGTAAGAACCGATTGTATAACCAAATTCTTCACCTTTTGGATGTGGGCTAGAACCAGCTGCACCATTGTAGTGAATACCTGCACCGAACTCTATAAACAAAAGGTCTATTCCTTCACATATTAAATGGGCTTCTGCATAATTACCAAAACTGTTAATTTTGATGTAAATATTGTGGTTCTTATCAGAATCACCTTGTGCTGCTAAAATATTTTGGTCAATAACTGGAATCCCTAATTCACATAATCTTTTTATGAAGATTTCATTTTTGCTCCTTAAAGATTTTTGATAATTTTTTAATTCATCAATAGCTTTTTGGATTGATTTCTGAGATAAGGTACACTTTATTGTTTTACCCATCTTCATTCCCTCTCTTAGAAATTCCGTATCTGGCAATATTGCCTTTTTGTGTGTCTAAAATCTTCTTTAGAGTGTAGTCTGGCAATACTGTGGGCTCTCCATTTTCATTTAAAATAAGGCTTCCGTCCTCTCTTATTTGTGGGATTCTGTCTATCCAAAATATATCTGCTTCCTGTGGATGGAAATTTCGATTAAAGCTTGTAATATACCTATCATAATCCGGTACTATTCCGGCTGCGATTTCTTCTGGCGTTCCGGCTGTAGATGATACAGAAAAAGAGTATAGAACTGGTTTCTCATAAACTTTAATACGGTCTAATCCTTCTGTTTTTTCTGTTATTCGTGACCAATATACTTTTTGCTTTTGACGGACTAATCCTCTCATATTTCCTCTCTTTCTTAAATTTGGTTGCTTAACTAAAGCCCTCTTTGGTTAAACGCTAGCCAATTCTGGAAAATCTGCTAGCGCTTGTAAATATAATGTCATAGCGCCTTTTTCAGTAGGGTGCACATTATCACTCGACAGCATACCGTCATACCACGAATCTCCCTTGTGTTCAGCACCCACTGATTTTGCGAAATCTATATATTTAATTCCTGCATTTCTAACAACGTTATTTTTGTAGCTATTAAACTGTGTTGGTGTATTCGGAATTGTACATCCGATAAGTGTTATATCATTTTCTTCACACAGCTTCTTTACATCATTAAATCTATTATTCCAGTTTTTATTAACAGATGATTCATTATCGGGGTTATTCATACCCATAGCCCATAATATATATTTGGGTTTGCCATGTTTTAATGTAGTTTGTAATGAATTATATGCATCATCAGAACCTCTACCTGGATAACCGTCAATTAACATATCTGTACCATATCCATTACTTAACAACTGAGCAATCCAACGTGCCTTATTTGTCATGCCGAAATAGCTATCTCCATATGCCCATATTTTTGATGAATAATTTTTGCAAGTCCAAGATACGGCGCAATTTACTAATTCTGTATTAACACTATTTACAAAAATATTTCCAATGTTTCCGTCCCAATCTTGCTCTGTATTGTATTTTTCTCCATTAGATAATAATGTAATTTTTGCCTTATAGTTTGCGCCTACTTCAATTATAAGCTGAATTGTATTCTTAATAGATAACCCGTGCGCAAGTGTTACTTTATTGGTAGGTGTTGAGTATACCGTGATATTTTCATTATCCACAACCACCCAACTTGATGGAGAATTTGTTTTTGTACCATGCCCCATTTCAAGTGTTAAAAATGAGCTTACAATTCCACTTAAAACAAACACCTTTCTTGCCATAATATTATTATTTTCCAATACCCATGATTCATTCCTATGAAGTGTTCCGCTCCTTTGTGCTAGTTCATATGTTTTTTTTGGCAAGAATGATTCTTTTAATTGTTTAATGCCATACGGAACATAGTCATTTAAACCAAAAGAATAATTTTTAGTAACCATAACATCTAATGTTGGATATAGGGATGTAAATTTTTCTGTAAAACGTAAACGTCTTGCATTTTTAGGTGCTGTTACATCACCAGTTATAATTGCACCGTTTATATACTTTCCATTTTCATCAAACCAATGCACTCTTACTTCCAACTCATATATATTATCCTTGGCTGTATTCCATCTATAAAACCTCCATACATCCCCCTCATTTGTGTCAAAATATCCAGTTGTAATTGCATTTACTGTTGTAGAATCTGCGTACTCTGTACCATCAGCAATAGTTAATGCTATACCCTTTGTATTTGTAAATGAATGTGGGTTATATAGATTTTCCGTCACGTTAAATGCTTTGGTAACATCATCTTTAAAATACTCTATATCTTCCTTTAGCGAACCAATAGCTTCTCCCGTTGCTTTTGCTTCTGCAAGCCCACCTTCTATAGTCAATGTAGTGTCTGGCTGTGATACACTCTGGATGTCCTTAATAGCTTGTTCTTTTGCGGAATTTACATTTTGAACAGCTTCCGCAGATGTGTTTTTAGTAAGCTCCAAAAGCTGATTTATAACATCTTTTTCTTCCTGTCCTATCTGTGGTTGATCAATCTCGATACCCTCTAGCACTGGTACTTCCGCTATTGCGGTATTCCATTCAACACTAATATTTGAATCGGAATCCGTTTTAACAGCGCAAACAATAAAACGTACCGTTCCCATATTCCTTGCTGCATTTCTTCCAATCAACCAAGAAAAAGTTACATTTTCTCCATCTACAGCTACATCATCACAAATGTATTGGTCTTTGATAGAAACATTAAAATCCACACTGCTTACGTTTTCAAAGTTAATTCTGACTGAAAATTTGGATAAATCAAGATTATCTCCTACAATTTTGGGACATGAAAATTTAATACGTTCTGCATTCTTGTCAGATTGTACCCCACCAACTACGATTGTAGAGGGCACGAAAATAATCCTTGTCTTAGCATCAATCGTGCATATATCGGATTGTTCAGAAAGCAAATTAACATCTTCTTTTGCGCTCATAAGTAAATCAAGTGCTGTTGCCATGTTCTACCCCCTCTGTGATACTTTGGTTTTACCAGTAGTTATAATGTATTTTCCGTTATCTTTCACTCCGGTGACAGATACAGAAAAATAATCCCAAGTAAGGGATTCTGGCGGAATTTCACATTGATTGTTTTTCAGTATTACTGGGTATTCTCTTTCCATTCTCCAAAATGAAGCAGCTATTTTACATCCGTTCCACTCTGGTGAAAAGATAAACAATGCTTTAAGATATCCAGTCGTGCCCTTTACCAGTCCAGAGAAATCACACTTCGGATCTGGATAAATTCTTTGATTATTTACAATAAATCTTAATACTCTCATGCAGTCATCCTTTCCATTCCAACAGGGGCTACATATGTAAATTGGTTTCCCAAAATATCTCTGGCTGTGCCAATTACGAAATGGCTGTAGTCTGCCAGAATATTGCATATAAATTCCTCTGCGTCAACCCAATATCGTTTCTTGACCATGCGGTGGAGCTCTGGTAATAGACCATAGCTGAACATTACACAATGTCCTAACTCATGGATAAATACACGGTTTAGAAGTTCTCCATGTAGGTTGTTCACAATCGAAATAATATGGGTGGAATAATCCGATACTCCAAGTGTTCTATTTCCAGTGCGGTCAATTAACACGTTATCGTGTGGGGATACGAACTGTACTCTCCATAGGTCACCGTTCATGTAAAATTGTCTTAGCATGGCTTATCACCATCCTTTTCTCAACTAAAAAGCCCCTGCCGCACTACTGCAACAAGGGCTTAATCAATAATTTAATCATGTCATCTGCTGAACCAAACGGCTCAGGTCAGTTTTCATCTGCTGTCTGAGCGTTGCATCTGCATCCGACCACATTTCCGTAAGGTTACGAATAATATCTGATGTGTATTCTTTCATGGAATCATCCATTTTTCTCTTGGATTCAGAATCCTTAGAATCATGATAGTGTCTACGATTCTCATCGTATTTATCATAAGATTCTCCGTATCTGGACTTCTTCCAATTCATATTCATACCATCATTTTCCATATCACTACGCTCTGGATGATATCCCATGCGGTACATATTACGCTCAAACTCTGGATTGTTTAAATACTCATCCATCCAGTCATCATCCTGCATATACAGATACGGTCTATATCCTTTTCTGGTTCCCCTACCTTTTGGAGCGAAACGCCCATTTGAATAGCGGTAACGGTCATATCCCATGCGTCCAAGATACTTTTCTTCCTGTTCGCATTCATCCATAGCTTCCACAATACGATAATCTTTATCAGCGCAAATCGCACATTTTACTGCTTCCATGCAGTCTTTCAAATCGTCCCAGTCTTGAGCACTAAGATTATCAAAGCCATGTGTTTTGGCTTTTTCCATAGCCCATTTTCCCATTTCCATTGCAACTTTATGCATTACAGTGCCCCCTTTCTAACAGCCTGCGTAACAGGTGCTTCTGTCGTTGGGGCTGTACCATTGATTGCAGTCAGATTGTTATTCGGGCTACATGCCGGGTTTCCTAACATTTTGAACACTCCACCAGTAGCACTTGTTACAACTCTGGTTGCGTATTTTGTTCTTGTTCTGACACCACATGCTGTTACCTGTGCGCAGCAACGATTCTCTAACGGATACAAGGTTGTTCCTGTTCCTATCTGAATCATAACTGGGGCAGTAATTGTGGTTGCATTTGGAATAGATTGTGCTAAAACAATGCAGTATTTTTCTCCATTATTGTAGCTTCCTTCTGGAATAGTAACCACAAGATTTCCACCTGTGAATGCAATTGCGGTAGACAACACAAGGTGATTGCAGAGTTTACAAACATTCTTACATGCCATATCTCTTACCTCTCAATCAAATAAGAGGTGAGCCGCAACCCACCTCTTAGAATTTAGTCAACCTCTAAGGGTGAGTTACTTAGCAACAACCGTTACCATATGTATTACATCCTGCGTATGCATATGGAGCTGGAACCTGGAATGCAGGAATCGGAGCAGGATTGATTGCATTGATTAACTGCTGTGTCTGAGAAGCCATTGCAGTTGTAAGCAATGCAGACTGGCGATCCTGGGAAGCAGCACGTTTCAGATCAGAGTTCTCTGCCTGTAATGTTGCAATCTTATCGTTAGTCAGGAAGTCAAGGATTGCTCTTGTGTTGCTGTTCTGGTTTTCCAGAAGGTCTCTGGTGTTGTTGTTCATTGTGTTCTGGAGAGCACAAGTGTTGGTAGCAAGGTTGTAATTGATGCCCTGGATTGCTTCTCTTGTTTCACAGCAACAGTTTGCTAACTGAGACTGTAATGCATTGGTATTCTGCATACCGGCTACAGTATCAGCATTGATTGCCTGCTGAACGCCGTTGAAGCCTTGAAGCATTCCGACATTCATGCCATTAAAGCCACTCTGCATGGTATTGTTAAGAGAATATGTGCTGTCACAGATACCCTGCTGAATACCTCTGATACCATTCTGAATATCATTCAGAGCAAAGCCCTCGTTGATATCCGCTCTGGTAGCCCATCCTTGGAAGCCGGCACCATTTGTACCATTGCCACCCCAGCCACCAAAGCCGCCGAAACCGCCCCAGCCAAAGATAAGCAATATTATAATCCACCATGCCCAGCCACCGCCAAAGCCATAGCCTTCATCGGCACGGTTATTAGAGCCGCTTAATACAGCGACATCGCTTGCTGATAATCCACCATTCATCATAGCGATTACCTCCTTATTGATTTTTGTAATTTATACAAAATCAAAAGACCGCGGCTCTTTTAATTATTGTAGCGAATTTATTTTATTCCAAACTGGTTCTTAACCTGCGACAGTATATCGTCTGGATTAATATTTCTTTCTTTACAAAGATTTCTTGCAAGTTTTTCAATTCCTGCATTATCACCTTTTTCCATCATGTTAATTGCATTGTCAATTACAGGATTATTTCCAGATTGCTGTTTCATCATATTGATTATGGCTTGTTGAGGATTCCCTCCACCACGTATCATCTGCATAAGTTGCATTGGATTCATCATCTCTGTTTACCTCCATTCTGCTTGGGTTCCGGTGTTCCCGACATTTGTGTCGGAAACATACTCTTTATTTCGGAAATTTCTGAACAAACATCGTTCCGAAGCTGATTAAACATAGCTTCTATGTCAATCGGTTTTTCTTCTGCCTTTGGTTGCTGTTGTTCTTCCGGATTTATAAGTCGATAAACAAAAATTCTACTTCTTCCATCTGCCTGTAATTGTTTTCTATATATTTCTGTACCGTCAGTTTTTGGATAATAGACAGGGTTTCCAGACATATCTACATCTTTTGCCTTTACAGTATCAATGCCATCAACCATCTGTCCTTGCAACATGGGGATTTGTGGCACTTGTTGCATTGGTTGTTGAATTTGTGCCTGTCCGTATGGCATTGCCTGCTGATAACTATTCTGCAATTGTGCTAATCTATCTTGATACGGCTGTATTTGCTGAAATGGTTGCGCAAAATAAGGACTTCCATACTGCATATCTCAAACCTCCCTTGTTTTTATAACTATATTTTACAATAATAAGAGGTTGATTAACACGCCATGATAACGCCATAAATACGCCATTTTCTATGAATACAAAGAAAAGCCCCGACAATACATCGGGGCGACTTTCATAATTTTCTTCTTTAATTTTCTGTTTATGCGGTCTACGGTTCTTGTGCTGTAGCCCATGATTTCTGAAGCTTCTGCAAGTGTTTTTTCTTCGTAAACGCGCAATCGGAATAACTCTTTTTCTCTGGAATCAAATCCAGCTTCACGCAAATAGAAGATTCTTTCATCTTCCGAAAAGTCTTTATAATCATCCATTCCACTGTCCTCCCTGTAGTGGAATCAATATTTACACCGGGAAAATGCCTTTAAGGGCAAAGCCTAAAACAATACCGATTATGCCAGTTATGACATAAGCAATAATTTTGTCCTGTAATTTTCCTGGCTTTTCCATGAGTGCTTTTAAATTGTCGTTCATTTCGTCAACTGTATCTTTGATGTGTCCCAGATCGTTGTTGTATAAAGCAATTTTCTGTTCTAGCGCATTGATACGATTAAAAAAGCCTTCATCCCTTTTGGAATGCTTTTCTTTCATCTCATGGACGGCACTTTCCAATTCTTTCAAGCGGTGTTCGTTGATACACTCGTGTTCACATCCCATCGCTATTCCTTTCCATCACTCCCATTTTTTAAGATATTGCTTCTACCCACCTAACTTGAAGCACCC
>OKSD01000627.1_pt1 | contig 37906 bp, 32 predicted proteins | sample 1601221 | NCBI WGS metagenome assembly OKSD01 (sample SAMEA3541550, study PRJEB24748) | human gut metagenome | biome: human gut; feature: human-associated habitat; material: faeces | place: China | collected 2012
GCAGGCCCGGCGGCGGAGCCGCCGACACGGGCGCAGCCCGTGTGCCCGCCGGGACGGCGGGCGACCTGCGGCCCGATCCTGTTCCTTGCGGAAATTTTTGAAGGGGAATAACAGTGCGGCAGCACTTAATGGCAGTGAGCCGGCCTTACAGCAGGAAGGCCAGCGAGGTGGCCAGCAGGATAAGGTTCCACACCAGGGTGGCAGTGTGGGCGGCAGTGGGCCAGCGCCGGGTAAAGCGGGCCAGCAGCGGGCTTACCGCGCCGCTGCATAGGAACACGCTGGCGGCTAGCAGCAGCCAGTGGGTCTGCAGCAGGTACAGGCAGCTTTGGTTGGCGGCAGCGGCCCCGCCCAACCCCAGCATCACCCGCAGGGAAGCGGCCGAAGCCGCCAGGCTATCGCCGCAGTACCAGCAGAAGGAAATGAGTATGGCAATGAAGGTATACATCCGGCACAGGTAGGGTGGGATCTTTTCCACATGGCGCTCGATGTACAGCACCTCGAAGATGATGAACAACCCCAAAAAGGCGCCCCACACCAGGTAATTAAGGTTGATACCATACCACAGGCCCATCAGCATAGTGATGAGCAGGATATTGACCGAGGTGGAAAGGGGACCGTTATCCTCTGCGCCCAGCGCCTGGTAAACATACTTGCGCACAAAGCGATTGGCGGAGATATTGAACCGGCCAAAGAAATCCGCCACCGAGGAGCTTTGCAGCGGGTGGTGGAAGTTTTCCGGCAGATCCAGCCCAAAGACGGCACCGGTGCCCCGGGCCATATCGCTGTACCCCGAAAGGGTAAAATAGATATAAAAGATGTAGCACAAGACATGCAGCCAGGTGCCCAGGATGGTGACCTCCAGCGAAAGCAGCGTTTCCCACTGGGTGATGAGTTCCTGCAGGGAACCGGCCAGAATGACGATCTTGGCGAGGCCCCGCAGATACTGTACCATTCCCCGGGTAACGCCCTCGGCGGTCATTTGGGGATCATCCAGCTGGGGGACGAACTGCTGCGCCGAAACGATGGGGCCGATATACAGCTTGCCGAAGAAGCTGCAGAATACCCCGTAGCGGATGGGATCATCGATGGGGTCACATTCACCGTGGTACAGGTCGATGAGGTAGCCCACCGAGGTGAAGGCGGCGATAGAGATGCCCACCGGGAGGATGAGCTTATCCAGTTCGGTAAGGATAGAGCAGACCACTGCCAGAGAGATGTCCTTGATGACGCAGCCCAGCAGGATGGACCGGGCCCGTGGGTGGGCCATGGCGATATACCGGGCCAGCAGGTAATCCGGTACCATAACGGCCAGCAGCAACAGCAGGCATAATGGGGAAAGCAGCCCCACAAAAAGCAGGGAATACCCCAGCAGGAACCGCCGCCGACTGGCCCCGCGCAGGAAATAGTAGATAAGGCCGCCGACCGGCAGCAATACAAACAAAAACCCCAGCGATGTAAGCTGCATGGCAGCAGCCTCCTTTCCTTGGTATGGTGGGTGCAGGATCCTGGCTCCGGGGCGCCCCAAACCGGATTCCCGCGAAAATTCAAAAATCAATTGACCGCGGGAGCGTTACAGGCCAGCCGCAAGCGTTTCCAATTCCTCCGGGCTGACCAGCCGGGCCAGTACGCCCGGCAGGGCGTTGGCACTCAGCCCCTGTGGTAAATTGAGCCTGCGGCACAGAGCCCGGCGCTTTTCGGCGCTGCCCGGCCCACCGCTCAGGCCCATCCGGTACAGGTCGGCCTTGGTAATGGCGGCAGGGCGGGGGATTTCACTATCCTCCAGCAGCCCGGCCTGTTCCAAAATGCCCAGTAATATTTCGGGCGGCATGCCCTCCACCCCCAGCTTGCCCTCGGCACTGGGGGCTGTCTTACGCCGCTCCTTGCCGTATATTTCGGGGATATATACCTGGATCAGCCGCTCCGGAGGAATGGCCCCGGCCAGATGCCCGCGGATGGCAAAGCCCGCCCGGTCGCTGTCGGTAAGGATGGCCACGGGTCCGTTTTGGGCCAGCTGCCGGAGAAGCGAAAGCATTTCTTTGTTTTTGTAGATGTGAAAGCCGTCGGTGAGGAGGATCTCCCCCTCCACCAAATTACTGAGGGTCGCTTTATCATATTTTCCCTCCACGATAAGAGGATACTTCAACCGCCGCTTCATGCCCGTTCCCTCCGCAGCAGTTCTATCAGCCGCAGAATGGTGACCTCCAGTACGGTGCGGCCATCGGCAGCGCTTTGCTTCATGCGGGCATCAGCATCCGCCAGAATCTCCAGCGAGCCTTCCAATGCGGGGCGGCTCAGCCGGCCGCATTGCTCCAGTGCTTTGGTAAAGCGGTAGCTGCCGCCGTAGCCCAGCTCCTTGCGGGCGGTGGCATCCGCTACCCCGGCCCGGCGTACCGCGGCCGCCCGGTAGTAATCCACAAAGGACATGGTAAGAATGGTGAGAATACTTTCCGGCCGCTCCTGCAAAAAGAGCAGATCATCCACGATTGCCATAGCCCCGTTAAAATCCCCGCGCAGCACCTTATCCCCCAGCTGGAATACATTCGCATCCACGGTAGGGGCCACCAGCGCCTCGATGTCCTCCTTGAGGATCTTGCCGGTGTAGCCGTGGTAGGCTGCCAGCTTTTCCACCTCCTGCCGCAGCCGCAGGCTGTCCAGATTGCAATAATCCGCCAGCAAGGCGGCTTCCTCCGGTTCCAGTACGCAGCCCAGCCGCAGCGCGGTCTGCCGGGCAAATTTTCCCACATCGCCGCGGGTCATGGCGGCAAAGCGGCACACGCCGCCCGCTTTATCGCACAGGTTCAGCAGCTTGGTGGCTGCCGCTTCCTTTTTGGCAAATTGCCTGGCGCTGCCCCGTACCGTCAGGATCAGCACCCCGTCCTCCGTCGGTTGGGCCAGCAGCTCCGAGAGCTTGCTCATGCCGGTGCTGCCCAGGCCGGAGGGATTTAGGTCATCCACCACGGCGCACTTGCGCCCGGGGGTAAAGCTCATCGACCATAGCAGGTCGGCAATGCCGTCCCAGTCTACCTCGCCGCCGCTGCCGTCGCAGCGCAGCAGGTTCATGCTGTCCCCCTCCGGTACGATGGTTTTCACCAGCCGGTCCCGTGCCGCTTCGATCTGCCGGTTTTCCTCGCCGTACAGCAGATAGACCGGCAGCAGGGCTCCGGCCTTGATATGGGTATCCAGCGCGCGCAGATCGGGAAAGATCACAGGGCAGTGTCCTCCTTTGGCAGGGTGATGGTCAGCTCTCCGCCCCGGTACAGCCGCCAGCGGCAGCCGGGGGCCAGCCACAGGCGGCCCTCCCGGTCTATCACGGCGGTGATATCGGCGGGGATGTCCTCTGCGGTTATTATATCATAGCCTGCCCAACATTTCAGCACTTTTTGCGTGCCGAATTGCAATACTGTTCCTACGCCGTCCAGGCTATAAAGCGTATAATTCGACAATATATTACGAACTGTATCACAATTCGGCAGCAGGATGACATTTTCCGGGAGCTGTCCTTCGCCCAAAAGCGCCGTTTCCTCGCTGCACAGCATCAGCTCCGGCTCCAGCAGGCGGGCAAGGCGCAGCTCGGCGGAAAGGTCATGCTGTTCCTCCGGCTGTACCAGCACCGTGATGCGCGGGCTGCCGCACCGCTGCAAAAACCGCCCCAGCATCTGGAGCTCGTAGCCATCCTGCGCCCCGCTGATCAGCAGGCCTTCGCCATTCTTTTGTACTAGGACGCTGCCGGTGGCGGCATCGGTGGTCAAGGTCAGGGCACTTTGCAGGGTCAGGGCACTGCCCAGCAGTACGATTCCAGCGGCGCATCCCAAAAGCAGCAGACGCAGTCGGGCCCGTTTGGTGCGCAGCAGCGCGGCTGCCAGCAGCAGTACCGCGAAAATAGCCGGCACAGTCCATTGCCAAGGAGCCACACAGGGCAGCACCGCGCCGGGCAGCCCGGCGATACCGCGGGCCAAGGCCGCTATGCCGCCCGCAAAGCACCTGGCAACGGTAAAGGGATAGACCCCCACACCCAGCAGCAGGCAGGGGAGGGTGAGAAAGGCGAACACCATGACGCCATACACCAGCGGCAGCACCAGCAGGTTGCTAAGCAGGCTGTATGCGGGCAGATAGCCGAAGCTGAGCGCCGTGATGGGCAGGGTGCCCAGCTGCGCCGCCAGTGAAACGCAGGCGCTTTCCCACAGCAGGCTGCCCCACCGGCTGCGGCGGGCGGCAGGCCACAGGCGGGCCAATGGCCGGGCCAGCAGCAGGATACCCAGGGTAGCTCCGCAGGAGAGCAGAAAGCTCAGCTCCCACACGGCGGCGGGGTTGCACAGCAGCAGAATCGCTGCCGCAAAGCCCAGTCCGGTCAGGCCATCGCCCCGGCGGCCCCGCAGGGGCGCACCCAGCGCCAAGCCGGCCATCAGGGCGGCACGCAGCACGCTGGCGCTAAACCCAGCCAAAACGATCATGGTAAGACAGCACAGTCCGCTGTAAAGGGCTTTCCTTTTACGGCTCCACAGCAGCAGGTCGCCCAGTTTACCGCATACCGCCAGCAGAATGGAAAGATGCAGCCCCGAAACCGCCAGCAGGTGACTGATGCCCGCCCTAGAAAGGGCGGTGCGCAGCCCAGCCGGCAGGTCGGCGGTATCGGCTGTCAGCATAGCGGTGACCAAAGCGGCGCTTTCGCCCTCGCCCAGTGCGTTTAGCTGCTCAATGGCTTGGCGGCGCAGTTGCAGCAGCCACCCCAGCGGGGAAAAGCCCTCGGTTGGTTCGGTCGTCCGCTGGCGGGCGGTCAGGGCTATCCCGCCGGAAAGCAGCAGGGTGTCTCCCTCGCTTTCCGCCCCGGTAATGGTCAGTGTGCCGGCAATGCGTTCCCCGGCCAATGGGGTCTCCTCCTCCGGCAGGTAGGCGGTCAGGTCGATGACACGGTGCTGCCCGCCCACCCTGGCATAAACCGTGCTGCGGTGGGCGGTGTAGGGGCTTACCTCCAGCACCGTCCCGGTGAAGGACAATTCGCAGCCGGTCAGCTGCTCCGCGGCGGTATACCGCCAGGCGTAAAGGCCGCCCATCAGTGCTGCGGCCAGCAGCCCGCACAGCAGGGGCCGCCACAGCGGGCGCAGGGCTTTGATGATCCCCAGGGCAAGGCAAAGCCCCAGCAAAACAGCCAGTGCTGTGCCGCCTGCCCGCAGGAATACCGCAAGCCCCACGGTCAGCGCTGCCGCGCCGATGGCTAGGTACCGCCGGATGACCATTTTTTTGCCCCCTGTCACTTTTTGTCGATACCATCATTATACAAGATAGAGGGACCATTGGCAATTTGTTTTGCTGCCGCATAGCATATAGCACCGCATTTTATTAGATCTGCCCGCTCCCCGCAGGGAATCCGGGCGGGCACCCCTCTGCTATGGCTGGGCCGTTCCTCCGCTTCTCTGCGGGCGGCCCTCCCCACGCGCCGGGGTGCCCGCCCGCCTGGCGGACTGGGGCAGGCCGAAAGGGAGGAAAACCAATGATCTGTGATGCCACCCTTATTTTTCAGCTTTCCACCGCCCGCAGCGCCCTGCCGGTACAGGGGGCCAGTGTCCTTGTCACCGATCCCATCACCGGGCGCAATACCCGCCTGACCACCGACCAAAGCGGCCGTACCCGGGTGCTGTGTGTCACCGCGCCGCCCCTTTCCTGGAGCCAGACCCCCGGCAGCGATGGCCGGCCGTACAGCATCTATCACGCCAATATCCGGGCGGAGGGCTATGTGCCGGTGCGCCTGACGGGGATTCAGGTCTTTGCCGGGCAGCAGTCGCTGCAAATGGTAGAGATGATCCCCTGCGAGGGGGGGAAGAGCATAACCAATACGCCGGAGGAGACCATTGGGGAGCCGGAGGACCCGCTGAAAAGCGAGCAGCCCGGCCGCTTTGCCCAAAGCCCGCAGGAGGACGCCCAGCCGCCCGGGTCTTTGCAGGGGGCGGAGCCGGGCCCCGCCGCGAATTTGCCCGAAGCGGAGCCATCCACCGCCGATTTGGCAGCCCTGCCTGATGAGCAGGAACTGGCCCTGCCCCGCGCAGTCCCGGTTTTAGCGGCAGCCGGGGAGGACGATGAGAGTGATAATGACGATGAGCTCACCGCCCCGCCTGTCACCCGCAACCTGGCGGAAGAGAGCGGCAACACCCGCGCCGCCGAGGCGTTGACCGGCCCCCGGGCCGCTTCGCAGGTATATGTGCCGGAATACATCACCGTGCACCTGGGGGCTCCCAATGATACCTCCGCCCGCAATGTCACTGTCAGCTTCCGGGATTACATCAAGAATGTCGCCTCCAGCGAGATCTATCCCACCTGGCCGGAGGCCGCCCTGCGGGCCAATATCCTGGCGCAGATCACCTTTGCCCAGAACCGCATTTTTACCGAATGGTACCCCAGCCGCGGCTACAATTTCAATATCACCAATAATACCGCCTACGACCAGTACTTCGTCTACGGGCGCAATATCTTTACCAATATCAGCCGCCTGGTGGATGAACTATTCGATCAGTACATCCGCCGCCGCGGCGCGGTCAACCCCATCTTTGCACAGTACTGCAATGGCACCACCGTCACCTGCGGGGGACTTTCCCAGTGGGGTACCGTTGCCCTGGCCAATAACGGCTACACGCCGCTGGGCATTCTGCGTTATTACTACGGCGACGACATCGTCATTGATACCGCCACGGTACAGCGCCGCATCACCTCCTCTTATCCGGGTTCGCCGCTTACCATCGGCAGCCGCGGAGAGGATGTCCGCACCATCCGCACCTGGCTCAACCGCATCCGCCGCAATTATCCGGCCATTCCCGCCATCAGCACCACCAGCGGCGATACCTACAATGCCGAAATGCAGCGTTCGGTGTGGGCCTTCCAGCGCATCTTCAATCTGACCCCCGATGGTATTGTCGGCCCCGCCACCTGGAATAAGATCGCCTATATCTATGTAGCGGTCATGCGCTTGGCGGAGCTGGGCGGCGAGGATATTCCCCTGCCGGCCGAGCGTCCCAGCGGCACCCTGCGCCGGGGCAGCAGCGGAGAAACGGTGCGCCTGGCGCAGTACTTCCTGCGGGTCATTGCCCTGTACGATGATGAGATCCCGCCCATCACCATCGATGGCTCCTATGGCCCGGCCACCGAAAACGCCGTCCGCGCCTTCCAGAAGATGCAGGGCCTTACCGTGGATGGCATCATTGGCCCCGCCACCTGGAATGCCCTGTACGAGCGCTTCCTCGGCATCACCCAAACCACCGGTCTGGCTGTCACCTACCCCGGCACCCCATTGAGAAGCGGCAGCCGCGGGGATAATGTCCGGGTGGTGCAGGAGTACCTGAATACCCTGGCCCGTGCCTATCCGCTGCCCCGTGTTGCCGTGGATGGCATCTACGGCCCCGCGACGGAAAACGCCGTGCAGGCCTTCCAGCGGCTCTTCGGCCTCACCGCCGATGGCATTGTGGGCCCCCGCACCTGGGAACGCCTGGTGGGTACCCGCCTGCTGCTGCGGTAGGTTTCAGCAGGGTCCGGGGCCGGGGCCCGCAGGGCGCCCCGGCTTCGCCGGGGCTGGGGGCTTCGCCCCCTACGGCCTTCCCCTATGGGGGACGGCCGGCCCTGCGGGCCCCATCCCGCACCTCGCGCTTTCCCGCAAAGACCGCCAAAAAGGCCCGCTGCAAACCACAGCGAGCCTTGTCTTTATATCATTCAGTTTTCTTCGGTGGGCGTTTCCTCGGCTGCCGCGGCCGCCAGCTGCGCCGCCAGCCGGTGGGTCATGCGGCGCAGCCGCCGTCCCGCCAGGAAGCAGAGGCCCAATACCAGCACCGCCAGCGCCGCTATCCCCGCGATGCCAAAGCTCGCGCCCTCCACAAAGAGCAAACTCAGCGGATTGGCGGTATTGCACAGGGTGTTGAATTCTCCTGCGCCATAGGTCGCCGCATCCATGGCCTTGGCCGCCGCCGTAAAGAGATAAGTCAGCAGCGTGCCGCTGTACAGCATGACAATGGCGCTGATGAGCCCGGTCACCAAACTGCGCAGCAGGCAGCCGCCGCTCATCGCCGTCACAAAGATCATTAGGTACAGCAGCATGGCCACATCGCCCTGGGGCAGCACCAGGTTGCCCGGCAGTACCGCCGCCAGCGCCACCGTCACCGGCACCAGTATGATGGCCGAAAGCAGCGTAGTGGCATTGGCGGTGCCCACTACGGCGTTCACCGCCACATTCAGCGGCAGCCGACCGTGATAGGTCTTTCTGGCCGCCAGCGGCTCCAGCACTGAGGCCGCCGCGCGTCCGAATACCCGCAGCAGGCGGGGCAGGGCAAATAGGCACCCGGCCGCCACCAGCGCAAAGGAGACTGCGTCGTAGAGGGGCAGCCCAGCCGCCATGCCCATGATAAAGCCCAGGATCAGGCCCCACAGGCTCGGCTCCAGCAGGAAGTTCCCCCGGCGGGATTGCTCCAGCGAAACACGCCGGTCCCGCAGACCGGGGATCAGATTGATGAGAAAATTGCAAAGCCACGCCAATGGGGCCGTCCCCACGGCAAAGCTTTGGGTAAAGGTGATGTGGGATGTCCCGGTCAGCCGGCTCACCGGTGCGGTAAAGACATCTGCCAGGATGATCTGCAGCACAACCATCAGCAGGGCGGCCGTCAGGCCGTACCACATTTCGCCGGTCAGCTGCTGCACCAGTACCCCCGCAAAGGCCGCCTGCCACAGGCTCCACAGGTCCATATTCAGCACACGGGTCACCCGGCAGGCCAGCATCAGCAGGTTCAGCAGCACGGCGCCCGGCAGCACCCAGTACAGGATATCGCTGTTCAGTGTCACCTCGGCCGCTTTCTGCCAGTGCAGGTTGGCCGCCCCGGTGGAAAGGGAATAGGTATCGATCATGGTATTCACCAGTGTCACTAGCTGGCCGCCCAGCGTGCTGATGAGCAGCTGGATGGCCACGGTGCTGCCCAGCACCGCCAGCGCGCACTGGCCGGAGCGCTGAACGCCCGCACGGCTGGCCAGCCCCAGCAAAAAGAAGAATACCGGAATGAGCAGAAAGCTGCCCAGCCCGCTTACGATATCATAAAGGGAATGGAGTATATCCAAGGTTGTACCTCCTTTGGGGGAATGCCCGTCCCAACCATTATAACCGGGGAATGTGACGATAGTATGAAGAAAAAGCATAAAAACCCAATATATTAGCCTACTTATTTTCCCATACCGGCGGCGTAAAGTCAAGAGCGGCAGCCCGAAGGCCCCCCTTGCGGGGTCGTCCCTGTTATGGTATAATGCAGCGGGCCCATTCGGAAGGCACACCGCCCCGTGCAGGACAGGACAGACCGGAAGCCGCAAAGGAGTGTGACAGCATGAAGAACTATTGGTTTTTGTTTTTTCTCGGTATTTTCAGCGCTATCTTTTCAAAACAGATCGACACGATCATAGCCCGTGCGATCAAGAGCGAGCGGAACAGGGCGATATTCAAGGGCGTACTATTTGCAGTCCTGCTCGGCATAATAGGGATTCTTATCTGGAAAAACCGGGTATAAACGCCGCCGAAGCAGCCGTTGCTCCGGTTGGGGATTTATAATATCATAATGAAAATAAAGGGAGGCACCACCATCATGGAAGAACTCATTCTGAACAATATCCTTGAAACACTGAGGGAGATCCAAAGAGAAATGGAGCGCCAGACCGAGCTGCTGCAGCGCATCGAGCAGAACACAAGAGACTGACCCCCGCCCCGGCGGGCGGCCGGAACCGCAAAAGGGAGCCCCCGAAAAGAGGCTCCCGCTTTTCTTTTTTTTTCAGCCCTGCGCCGCCATCTCCCGCAGCAGGTCATACAGCGCGGCATCCCGGCCCGCATACCGGTGGTTCCCCACCGTCAGCCACAGGGTGCCGTCCTCCATGCAGTACAGGATGGTCTGTGCTTTCCGGTCATCAAAGAACACGGTGATGTGCTCCATGTATAAGGTGGTGGAGCCGGAGGCCCGGATATTGAACTTCACCCCGGCCAGCCGTTCGGCAAGGGCATCGCTTTCCCCGGCGGTCATCGGGCGGCTGCCCCCGTCCCATTGCAGGGACTCCGCCCGGCTGTGCGGCAGCCCGGTATGGGGAGGGAAATCACCCCGAAGAAGATAAGAGCCGCAGCCAGAATGAAAATTGCAGGCAGCCATTTTTTCATGTTGTTTTCTCCTTTGTGCTTATTTATGATGCAGCAGCCAGCCGAAATAGCGAACGATCAGACAGATCATCATCGGACCGAACCGGAAAAAGCCAAGCGGCTGCGCTTTCTCTTCGGATATTTTTTTGACCTGCCGGAACCAGACCTCCGAAAGCCCTGCCAGCAGTACGCCTGCTGCCCAGTACCAAACCGTTCCGCGAAGATCATGGGTAATCATCCCCCACGCAGTAAAGGTGACGAAGCTCAATACAAAAAAGATAGTGTATCGGGTTGCTTCAGACATGTTGTTTTCTCCCCTTTTGCAAAGTGTTTTTTTGCTGCTTCCATTATAGCAGGGAACCGTGCGCCCCACCATTGGCGACTTCCACATTTTTTCCGCCCTGCGTTTGGCAGTAATGCCTTCACCCTATATAACGGCCCACGGGCGGCATTTTGCAACAGCTTCCTTGACATTTTTTTTGCGCTATTGTAAGATGGGAAAGGTTTCATCTTAAATCATTACGCCGCTGTGGCGGAACAGGCAGACGCAAGGGACTTAAAATCCCTCGGTGGCAACACCGTACGGGTTCGATTCCCGTCAGCGGCACCACAAAGGGAGCAGCCACCAGCCGCAGGTTGGTGGCTGTTTTCTTTTTGGCTATGACAGCTGGGAATCGAACAGGGCGGCGCCTGCAAATTTCCTATCAGTGTGCCCCGCGGCCCTTGACAAATCCCCTCCCTCCGCCTTATAATACTTTGGTAAATAGCACAAACGGCTATGACAGGGTCAGTTTTGTACCGCCGCCCCCAGAGAGAAAGCCCCTGGCTGAAAGGCTTTCGGCATCCCGGTGCATCACAGCCGCCCCCGAGCCATCGGCGTGAAGAACGCCGGCGTCCCCGGTGCGTTAAACCGGCAAAAAGCGGCAGCGTCCTTTCGGCGCTGCAAACTGGGTGGTACCACGGAAGATTTGGCTTTCGTCCCTACGGCTTCGTAAAAAATGAAGCAGGGGAGGAGAGCTGTTTTTTTGTGTTCTCACCCTTACCAAAAGAAAGGAATCAACCCACTATGAAATGGACAGGACTCAATGAACTGCGCGAAACCTTCCTCGAATTCTTTGTCAGCAAGGGGCATACCCGCCTGCCCTCGGCGCCGCTGGTGCCGCAGGATGAGGCCAGCCTTCTGCTCATCAATTCCGGCATGGCCCCCCTCAAAAAATACTTCACCCGGCGGAAGTTCCTGCCGAACGGCAGCTTCCGCGCCACCAGCTGCCAGAAGTGCATCCGTACCCCGGATATCGAAAATGTAGGCAAGACCGCCCGCCACGGCACCTACTTCGAGATGCTGGGCAACTTCTCCTTCGGCGATTACTTCAAGGAGGACGCCACCCGCTGGGCCTGGGAATTCATCACCGAGAAGCTGGAGCTGCCGGTCGATAAGCTCTATGTCTCAGTCTATCAGGACGATGATGAGGCATATGAGATCTGGACCAAGCGCCGTGGCGTTGCCCCCGATCATATGGTTCGTCTGGGCAAGGAGGATAACTTCTGGGAGATCGGCTCCGGCCCCTGCGGCCCCTGCTCCGAGATCTACTTTGACCGCGGGCCCGAAAAGGGCTGCGGCCGTCCCGATTGCCATGTCGGCTGTGACTGCGACCGCTATGTTGAGTTCTGGAACCTGGTATTCACCCAGTTCAATTCCGACGGCGAGGGTCATTACACCCCCTTGGAGCACAAGAACATCGATACCGGCATGGGCCTGGAGCGCCTGGCCTGCATCATGCAGGGCGTCGATAACCTCTTCGAGGTCGATACCGTCCAGAACATCATGAAGAAGATCTGCGAGATCGCCGGCGTGACCTATAAGCAGGATGAGAAAAAGGATGTTTCCATCCGTGTGGTCACCGACCACATCCGCTCCACCGTCTTTATGATCGGCGACGGCGTTGTCCCGCAGAATGAGGGCCGTGGCTATGTGCTGCGCCGCCTGCTGCGCCGTGCCGCCCGTCATGGCCGTCTCCTTGGCGTCCGCGAGCCGTTCCTGTATAAGGTCGCCGATACCGTCATCCACGAAAATGAGAGCGCCTATCCTGAGCTCGTCCAGCGCCGGGACTATATCGTAAAGACCATCCGTGTGGAGGAGGAGCGCTTTGCCCGCACCATCGATGCCGGCCTCGATCAGGTCAATTCCATCCTGGAAAAGCTGGCCGCCGAGGGCAAGACCGTCTTCTCCGGCGAGGATGCCTTCCGCCTGTATGATACCTTCGGCTTCCCCATCGATCTGACCCGTGAGCTGTGCGAGGAGCGCGGCATCACCGTAGATGAGGAAAGCTACAAGACGCTGATGGAAAAGCAGCGTGCAACCGCGCGGGAAGCCACTGCCCGCAATGTCGGCGATGTGGCCTGGGTCGAGGATGTCCTCAAGGGCGTTGAGGGCGGCGAAGATTTCGTTGGCTACGAGAGCCTGACCGCCGAAAGCGAGATCCTCGGCATTGTCTATGAGGGCGAGCGGGTTGAGGCCATCGGTGAGGGCGATGCCGCCCAGATCGTGCTCACCCGCACTCCCTTCTATGCCGAAATGGGCGGCCAGGTGGGCGATAGCGGCACCATCACCTGCGGCGAGAATGTCTTTACCGTCACCGATACCCGCAAATCCGGCTCCGGCCACTTCATTCATGTCGGCACCGTCACCCACGGCACCTTCCAAATGGGCGATACCGTCACCGCCGCCGTGGATGAAAACCGCCGCATGAGCATCATGCGCAACCACACCGCCTGCCACCTGCTGCAAAAGGCGCTGCAGGAGGTCCTGGGCGATCATGTCCATCAGGCCGGTTCCCTGGTGGATGATAAGGTCTGCCGCTTCGATTTCAGCCACTTCTCCGCCGTGACTCCCGAGGAGCTGGCCAAGGTGGAAGCCCGTGTCAACGAGCTGATCTTGGAGGCGAACCCCGTCACCACCACCGAGATGCCGATTGAAGAAGCCAAGAAGATGGGCGCTATGGCCCTCTTTGGCGAAAAGTACGGCGATACCGTCCGGGTGGTCAATGCCAATAATAAATCCATCGAGCTGTGCGGCGGCACCCATGTGGATAATACCGCCAAGCTCGGTCTATTCAAGATCCTCAAGGAATCCAGCGTGGCCGCCGGTATCCGCCGTATCGAGGCCGTGACCGGCCGCGGTGTGCTGGAATACATGGCGGAAAGCCAGGCGATGATGAACACCGCCGCCCAGAACCTCAAGCTGGGCAACCCCGCCGAGCTGCCCCAGAAGACCGCCCAGGTGATGGCGGAGCTGAAGGCCAAGGAAAAGGCACTCTCCGACCTCGAAAATAAGATGGCGGCCAGTGCTGCGGCCGATCTCTTCAAGAACGCCGTCACCGTCAAGGGCCTGCAGGTCGTCACCGGGATGCCCGGCGAAATGAAGCCTGATGCCCTCCGCCTCATGATCGATGAGGCCCGCGGCAACCACCCCGATGCCGTTATCGCTTTGGGCAGTGTATTCGGCGGCAAGGGTACCATTGCTGTAGCTTGCGGCGCCGAGGCCGTGAAAGCCGGTGTCAACGCCGGTAAGCTTGTCCGCGCCCTCTGCCAGCTCACCGGCGGCAATGGCGGCGGCCGTCCCGATAGCGCCATGGGCGGTGCCGGCGATCCCGAAAAGATCGCCGAAGCCCTCACCCATCTGCCCGAACTGATCTGATTTTTGCGGCGTCTTTTTACGGCGCTCCTCCGTGGAAAGCACCCCCGGCGTCGTCGCTGCCCTTGACAGGCATAAGTACGATTTCATCGTACAACAGCCTGCCTGCGGGCGCTTCTTGCCGGGAGCCCTCTCCCTCCGTCGCGCCCGTCCGTTTTTCCCCAGTTCCATAAATCCCCGGAAAGGAGTATTCCCTCATGTGTGTTTTCTGCAAGATCGCATCCGGCGAGATCCCATCGAACAAGCTGTACGAGGATGATAAGGTCCTCGCCTTCTATGATCTCGATCCTCAAGCGCCCACCCACTTCCTGGTCATCCCCAAGGAGCACATCGCCTCCGCGGCCGAGATCACCCCGGAAAATGCCGGGATGGTGGCCCATATTTTCGCCACCATCGCCCGCATCTGCGCCGAGCATGGCTGGGAAAGCTACCGTGTGGTGACCAACTGCGGTGAGCAGGCCGGCCAGACGGTGCAGCACCTGCATTTCCATGTGCTCTCCGGCCGGGATATGACCTGGCCCCCTGGCTAAACCGATCGCATTTTCCTGTCCCCGCTTTTCGGCGGGGACTTTTTCTTGCAAATGCCGCCGCACCATGATATAATTTATCCAGATTTTCGTTTGATGGGGAGAGGGAACATGGCAAAAACCAATAGAAAAGAATCCAGAAAGATCTACGAGGGCTATAAAAAACGCCAAAGACTTTGGAACACTATTTTCATCGTCTTCTTTGCCGTCATCGGCATCGGTTCTGCAGTGCTCAATGGCACCATGGAGCTGGATCCGCAGATCGTCATTGGCAAATACGAGTTTACCTGGTTCCACCTGGTCATTCTGGCCGTCCTGGTGGTGCTGCTGGGCTTCGGCATCGTGGCGCTCAAACGCGACAGCAGCGAGGAGCAGCAGGAGATCTACCGCCAGGAGCGCGAGGAAGCCATCCGTCTGCGGCAGGAGGTCATGGCCGAGCGCAAGCAGGAGATGCAGGATGCCTACAATGCCATGAAGCGCCGCCGCGCCGAGCGCCTGGCCGCCCAGGGCATGGCCACCACCACCGCCCAGGCCGATGTGGTGGATGCCGTGGAAACGGTGGAGGCCGTGGAGGCCGAGGCCGCCGAAGCGGTGGAGATGGCGGAGCAAGCCGATGGCGAAAAAGAGGAGAAAACCTCTTGACATCTCCGGCCGAAAGGACTACAATAACCGCATAAATCCCAAAGCGTTACGAGAAAAGTTACCCACGCCCCAGCACTCCTGCCAGAGAGCGGACGGCACAGGCTGCAACCGTCCGCAGGAGAATGAGGAATTGCGGACCGCCTTTTCCAGCGCGGTGCCAAATCACCGCCGGTCCGGCCCCGTTACCCGCCGCAATGAAGTGGATCGCTTTAGCCGATCCGATTCGGGTGGAACCGTGGGATATTTTGTCTCACCCCGGCTGTTTTCTTCGCAGGAAGAAAGCAGCCGTTTTTATTTTCCCTTTTTCGGCGGCGGTGAAAACCGGCGCTGGCTGTGTCGGGGGTTCGCCATACATCAGTCCGATTTCATCGGACAAGAGTATGCCGTCACCCGCCTCCTTGCCATCATCCGATTTTCCCTCGCCGCCCCTTTGGGATCTTCCGCATCAATTCATCAATGACCAGAAATGGAGGAAATTTATCATGATCAAAATTACCCTGAAAGATGGCTCGGTCAAGGAGCTGGCCGCTCCCCAGTCCATCGCCGATTTTACCAAGGATCTGAGCATGGGCCTGTACCGCAATGCCTGCTGCGCCCTGGTGGATGGCAAGGTCGCGGATCTCTGCGATCTGCTGGATCACGACTGCGCCGTGGAGATCCTCACCTTTGAGGATGAGCAGGGCCAGCGCGCCTTCAATCACACCGCTTCCCACATCCTGGCCCAGGCGGTGCAGCACCTGTTCCCCGGCGCCAAGCTTGCCATCGGCCCCGCCATCGAGGATGGCTTCTACTACGATTTCGATGTTCCCACCCCCTTCACCCCGGAGGACCTGGAAAAGCTGGAGGCCGAAATGGCTGCCATCGCCAAGCAGGATCTGCCCATTGAGCGCTTCTCCCTGCCGGTGGAGGAGGCCAAAAAGCTGATGGCCGATCAGCCCTATAAGCTGGAGCTCATTGAGGAGCACGCCGGCAAGGGCGAAGCCATCGCTTTCCGCCGCCAGGGCGATTTTACCGACCTGTGCGCCGGCCCCCACCTCATGTCCACCGGCCCCGTCAAGGCGGTCAAGCTGACCAGCTGCACCGGCGCCTATTGGCGCGGCAGCGAAAAGAATAAGATGCTCAGCCGTGTTTACGGCTGCGCCTTCCCCAAGCGCAGTATGCTGGAAGAACACCTGGCCCGGCTGGAGGAAGCCCGCCGCCGCGACCACAATAAGCTGGGCCGTGAGCTGGAATACTTCACCACCGTTGATGTCATCGGCCAGGGCCTGCCGGTCCTGCTGCCCAAGGGCGCCCGGGTGGTCCAGCTGATGCAGCGCTGGGTGGAGGATACCGAGCAGCAGCGCGGCTACCTCCTCACCAAGACCCCCCTGATGGCCAAGCGCGAGCTCTATAAGATCTCCGGCCACTGGGATCATTACCTGGACGGCATGTTTGTGCTGGGCGATCCCCACGATGAGACCAAGGAATGCTTTGCCCTGCGCCCCATGACCTGCCCGTTCCAGTACCAGGTATTCCTCAACCGCGCCCGCAGCTACCGCGATCTCCCCATGCGCCTGGGTGAGACCTCCACCCTGTTCCGCAATGAGGATTCCGGCGAGATGCACGGTCTCATCCGTGTGCGCCAGTTCACCATTTCGGAGGGCCATATCATCCTGCGCCCCGATCAGCTGGAGGAGGAATTCCGCCACTGCCTGGAGCTGGCTAAGTACTGCCTCGAAACCGTCGGTCTGCTGGAGGACTGCACCTTCCGCTTCTCCCAGTGGGATCCCAACAATACCGAAAAGTACATCGGTACTCCGGAGCAGTGGGATGAGGCCCAGGGCATCATGGGAAAAATCCTCGATCACCTTGGCATCAAGTACACCATCGGCATCGATGAAGCCGCCTTCTACGGCCCCAAGCTGGATATCCAGTACAAGAATGTCTTTGGCAAGGAAGATACCCTCGTCACCATCCAGATCGACCAGCTGCTGGCCGAGCAGTTCGATATGTCCTACATCGACCAGAACGGGCAGAAGGTGCGGCCCTACATCATCCACCGCACCTCCCTCGGCTGCTACGAGCGCACCCTGGCCTACCTCATCGAGAAGTACGCCGGCGCCCTGCCCACCTGGCTTTCTCCCACCCAGGTGGCCCTGCTGCCCATCGCCGACCGTCACCTCGACTATGTCAATGAGATCAAGAAGGCCCTGGAGCAGCGCGGCGTGCGCGTAACGGTGGACGACCGCAACGAGAAGATCAACAAGAAGATCCGCGACAGCCAGATGGAGAAGATCCCCTATATGCTGGTTATCGGCGACCGCGATGTGGAAAACGGCACCGTTTCGGTCCGCTCCCGCAAGGACGGCGACCTGGGCGCCATGGCCCCCGCCGATTTCTACGCGAACCTCACCGAGGAGATCACCACCCGCGCCCGCTGATCCGAACCCCCTACAAACGGCAGGCCCCCACCGGGCCCGGCGCCTTCGGCACCGGGCCCTTTTGCACCCATCCGCAGGCCCCTGCAAGGGGCAGAATCGGGCCGCAGGCAGGGCCGCCCTCCGGGCGGCCTCAGCGGGCTTCGCCCGCTGGTTCCGGCTGTGCCGGAACGGCCTGCGGCCCGCCCCTTTTTGCTAAATTTGCGGCTTGCAGCGGCCTGCTGCCGGCCCCGGCCCCTCACCCAGTTTTCCCCCAATCGTCACATTCCGTTTACAAAAGCAACAAGAAATCCCCCGCCCATGGTGGTATACTGGCAGCATCGGCAGTCCGCCCTTGGCTCCACCCAAAAGCCCCGGGCTGGACAAAACCGTAAATCTTTGCTATAATACTAAGCTGTGTTAATACGCAAGGAAGGAGGATGCCCCATGACAGAAGAAAATAAGAGCCTGCAATCCCCGCAGAATGAGCCGGAACCCGAAGCCGAGCCGGTGGATACCGCCGCTGCCATGCAGTACTTCGAGGCCTCGGAAGCCGCCGCGGAAGTCGGCCGGGAGATCCTCGCTTCCCGCAAGCCCAAAAAACAGAAGCAGAAAAAGCCCAAAAAGCAAAAGAGTCCTGTACAGCAGGAACCCGAAACTGCCCCCGCCCCGGAACCCGTCGAGGAACCGGCGGAGCAACCCGCTCCGGAAGCGACGGAAACCAACGGCTGGCAGCCCTCCCAGCGGGAGGAACCCGCCGCGGAGCCGGCAGCCGAGCCGGCCCCTGCCGAACCCCAGGAATCCCCGGAATCCCAGGAGCCAAAGGCCCCCAAGAAGCCGAAGAAAAAGAAGAAAAAATCCCGGCCGAAGCAGGGGAAGAAAGCCCCCGCCAAGGCAAAGAATGCAAAGCCCAGGGAAAAACGCCCCACTTTGGCGGAATCCTTCGAGAGCATGGAGCGCGGCTGCGCCTACATCGGCATGCAGCTGCTGCGGGAATACTATGCCATTCGCCGGGGCATCGGTCATGTGTACGGCCGTATCCGGGCCCGGGTGCCCATCCTGTGGCGGAGCCTGCGCTTTAAGGTCGTCCGCCGGACGGAGCACTTCGCCGATGAGGTGCTGTTCCCCTACCGCATCCTGCACGATGAAACAGCCGAGCTGGCCGCCGCCCTGCGGGATAAGACCCCGGAAGGGAAAGCCGGCCGCCGGGAGGCCTGGCGGGATTACAGCCGGGCAGTGGCCCGCCCCTTAAACCGCATCGCCAATTTCTTTGCACCCATCTTCGGCCTGGCCATTCTGGCCGGCGCCATCGCCTTCTTCAATCAGTTTACCTTTGCCCTTCGGGTGGAGTATAACGGCGAGTCCATCGGCTACATCGCCCAGGAAAGCGACTTTTACGAGGCACGGGATGCCATGCTGGCTCGCCTCATCAATGAGGAATACATCCCGCCGGAGGATACCATCCCCACCCTTTCTTTGGCTGTTGCCAAGGAAAAGGACCTCCTAACCAAGGAAGAACTTACCGATGCCATCATGCGCTCCTCCGGCAATGAGCTGGTGGATGCCTCCGGCTTCTATCTCGAGGGCAAGTTCCTCGGCGCCTTGGAGGACGGCAATGAGTTCCTGCTCTACATGGATAAGGTGCTGAATAACTACCGCACCGGGGAAGAGCACGAAACGGTGCGGTTCACCAAAAATATCCGGCTGGAGGACGGCGTTTATCCCGTTAGCTCGCTCATGACCGTTTCCAATCTGCAAAGTTACCTGCGCAGCAATAAGGAGCTGCGCCGCAGCTACACCGCCCGCCCCGGCGAGACCATCGAAGCCATCGCCAAGCGCTACGGCCTGACGCTGGAGGAGATGTACGACCTCAATACGGAGCTGGAGGAGTATCTCACCGCCCTGCGGCAGCAGCAGCTGGGCTACGATCCCGATTCGGTCATCCTGCCCGATTCCGGTACCCCGGCCGAGGAGTGGAACGCCCGGCTGGAGGATATTTCCGTCAGTGGCGAAACTCCGCTGGAAACCGCCATCAATAACGGCATGGTGCTGTATATGGGCCTGCTGTACTGGCCGGAGGACCTGCCGGATGGCGCCGCCGAGGAGCTGGCAGCCGCCGCCGGGGATAACAACGCCCTGTACCGTCTGCAATATGGCATCACCGATGAAACGGTGGAAGCCCCTGCCGATGAGGACCCGACGGATGCCGCTACCGGCGATACAGCCGATTCGACCGATTCCACCACGCCGGCGGAGGACGCCGAAAGCGGCGAAACCACCACCGGCACCCCCATGCAGACCATCAGCCTCATCCCGTTGGAGCAGGTGCCCCTGCAGGGCGATGAGGAACTGCTGGTGGTGCAGATGGATGTGGAGCTGGGCATCCAGGTGACCCGCCGGGAAACCTATATGGCCAATGTCCAGTTCGGCACCACCTATCAGGATAATAACAAGAAGCCCGTCGGTGATGACCGGGTCATTTCCGCCGGTATTTACGGCCAGGATGAAGTGGTGGCCGATGTCACCTACATTGACGGCGTAAGAGTGGGCGAAACGGTGCTGAGCCGTACCCGCCTCAAGGACCCGGTCAATCAGGTTATTGCCCGCGGCACCCAGACCATTGATGACTATTTTGCGAGCACCGGCGGCCGGTTCATCTGGCCCGCCGATGGCGGCTTCTTCTATGGCTCGCTGGGCAGCTACGGCGGCCACACCGGCATGGATATCGCCTGTCCCATGGGCACCACCGTCCGTGCCTCCAAGGCGGGTACCGTTACCACCGCCCTCAATTACGGCTGGAACTACGGCTACGGCAGAACGGTGGTCATCAACCACGGCTACGGCCAGATCACCCGCTATGCCCATATGTCCAATGTCACCGTTACGGTCGGCCAGTATGTCAAGCAGGGCCAGGTCATCGGTTACAGCGGCAGTTCCGGTAATTCCACCGGTCCGCACCTGCACTTCGAGATCCGTATCGATGGTGCCATCAAGGCGCCGGAGAACTATATCGGAAAGGTTTACAACCGCTAAGCCAAAGAAAAATACAAGCCTTACAGTCCCCCCCAACGGAGTACTCCGCTGGGGGGACTTTTTGGGGGAAAGAGGCAAGGCCCACAGTGTTTTGAGGGAAGCCTCCCCCAAAATGAGCTGCGGCAGGTTGGGTGCTATTTTGCCGTCCTACCGGTGAGCTGCCGGAAAGGGAAAACTTTACTGCCCCGTGGCAGTGATGGTAATCTGCAGGGTCAGATCGGCGGCGGGGGCGGCCCCCAGAGCATAGACGGTCAAGGTGCCATTGGCATTGGCAGCGGTAAGGGCGGTGACCCCGGCCTCCTGCAAGGCCATCAGCTGGGCGGCGGTGGGATGCAGAGCCACCAGCGAACCAGCGGTCAGTCCGGCCAAAGCGGCGGCTTGGGAATAGGGTTCCTCGGTACTCCATCCGGCAGCGGTAAGGGTGATGCTCCCCAAAGTAATGGCAGCTTCGCCGGGATCGCCTTTCGGCCCTTGGGGGCCGGTCTCACCGGGGTCGCCTTTCGGTCCTTGAGGGCCGGTCTCACCAGTGTCGCCCTTCGGCCCTTGAGGGCCGGTCTCGCCGGGATTGCCCTTCGGCCCTTGAGGGCCGGTCTCACCAGTGTCGCCCTTCGGTCCCTGAGGGCCGGTCTCACCGGGGTCCCCTTTTGGCCCCTGAGGGCCGGTCTCGCCGGGATTGCCCTTCGGCCCTTGGGGGCCGGTTTCACCAGGGTCGCCCTTAGGCCCCTGGGAACCGGTCTCACCAGTGTCGCCCTTTGGCCCTTGAGGGCCGGTTTCGCCGGGAGCGCCGTTTTGGCCGTCTTTTCCGTCCTTACCGTTGGTGCCGTCTTTGCCATCCCGGCCGTTAAACAGCCCGGCATCGGCATCGGTCCGGAGGGCATCTGCCACCGAAACGGCGGCTTCCGCCTTGGTAAGCAGGCTTTGGACGAGGGTGGGGGTGGCTTCAGTGGGGGTATTTTCCTCCGGCTGGGTGCCGGTGCATATGGGCCCCAGCAGGCAGCTGACTGTCGGCAGGACCATTTTCTCCCCGCGGGTGCCGTATACCCCCACACGCAGGTACTCGCCCGCACGGGTGAGACATTCCCACGGGATGAAGCATTGGTTATCCTCCCCCAGCAGGCAGCTGACGCTGACGGTGCCGGCGGTGAAAACGGCGGTGCGATCGAGGGCAGCCCACTGCGGGGAGAAGCAGAACCGCACCGGGACGGCCTGTACCATACCGGTGGTGAGAAGTTCATTTTGGGCCACGGTGATGGCGGCCCCGGTGACTTGACAAATGATCATAAATTTCCTCCTTGTGATAAGATCCCCTGCACTAATACGGCAAAATGGCCGCTTTTTTGCAGTTAAAAGGTTAATATTTCACTTTTTTTAATGGAAAATTTACAATATTGGAGGAATATGGGCTGATTTTACATAAGGATTGGGCTAATGAGAGAATTATTTACTGGGAATATAAGTTTGTTTCGCGGGACGATTTGCGGCCACTTGGCGGCGAAAGCCTCCCTTGTGTAAAGGGAGGTGGCGAAGGTGCCTGCGGCGCATTTTATTTTGGCCCCCAGCAGGGACCGAATTAAAATAAACACCTTATAAGCGTCGTCTAGCCCCAGATCCGGGAGGTCGTAGACCTTCCGGTCGGGGCAAATGGGGCCCCCGCAAGGTCGCAAGACCTTGTGGGGAGAGGAGGATGCACCGCAGCGAGGAGGGCTGCCCGAAGCAAAGCATAGGGTCGGCCCGACTCAAGCGGAGGTTGCGTCCGACGAGCGTCGGGTCTTTAGCGCGGAGCCCTAAATGACTTTTGCCTACTTTTCTTCATAGAAAAGTAACCCCCGCCGGGTAGGCGTACAGTTTATGCCTTTGCAAAAGGCTCCGCGACGCCGACAGGCGAAAGAAAACTTTGGCATAATTTGTGTCATCAACCCCTCCGTCAGCCAGTCGGCTGACACCTCCCCTTACACAGGGGAGCCTTGGGGGTGGGGCAACGCCGATAGGCGAGATAAAACTAAACCATGACTTGTATCGGCAACCCCTCCGTCACGGCTGCGCCGTGCCACCTCCCTTTACACAAGGGAGGCTTTTGGTTGGCGCGCCACCGCTTCGTTACCCCTTACAGAGGGGAGGCTTTTGGTTGGAGCGGGTGAAAATTACTGCTGGTCGTCGTCCTCCGGGGGCTGCTGGGGTTTTTCTGAGCGGACGAAGGCAACGATGAGGCAGAAGATCACGAGCAGATCGGCGAAGAAAACCGTTTCGGAATAGACGGCCTTGGCCCGGATGGCGCCGAGGACGGCGGCGATGAAGGCCACCACATACAGCGCCCGGCGCACCCATTTGGAGTCCTCCCCGCGCTTTTTGGCGAGGATGAGATTGACGGCGAACAGCAGGATGATGAGGACGCCGCAGCCATACAGGATGTAGACGATGGTATCGAGCCAGTTCATGAGAGTTCCTCCCCTTTTGTAGAAATAAGTGGGCTTGCTGGCTTTATTATACTGTTTTGTTGCATTTTTGCAAATAATTTGTGTTGCGTAATCGCAACAGTGATGCATTTGCGCAACACACGGATTTTAGCAGAATTCCAAAATTTTTTCCGACAATTTGTGCGGGGTCCCCCTATAAAAAGAAAAAATCGGGGTGGGTTGTTGCGTTTTTGCAACAGAAAAACGGCAAAAGGGCATCGAAGACGGCGGGAAATTTTTTTGAGGACGAAATAGGGCTGTTCTTTTCTTCGCCGAAATGACCAAGCTGCGGGAGAAAAGTTTGGCCAAAACGCAAAAAACGAAAGCGGCAGAACCCCAAAAATGAGGCTCTGCCGATTTCGATCTTCTATGTTTTCTCTAAATTTGGCTGCGGCGGCCCCGCTGCCCGAAAGCGGTGCCGGCATGGGAACGGAGCGGTGACATCTGCCCAGTCGTTCTTCTCCGCTCCCTTACCCCTTATCAAGGGTATTGTAACACAGAAGGGGTGCAGGGGAAAGACCCTTTGGGACAGCGGGCATAAATAGGTAAGATACTGTCATATTTTCTTCCAAAATTCGCACAGGTGTGATATAATTTGACAAAAGAGTGGAGGCGACGGGATGATAAAAATAGCGATATGCGATGATGAGAGAGAGCTGCGGGAAGCGACCGCCGCCCGGCTGCGGGAATATTTTGCTGAGGAGGCGCTGATTGCGCCATTTGAAAGCGGGGAAGCACTGCTGCGCGCGGTGCGGGAGGAGAACTGCCGCTACCAGCTGGCGGTGCTGGATATTGAGCTGGGAGAGATGAACGGCATAGCGGTGGGAGAAGCGCTGAACCGGCTGCTGCCCACCTGCCAGATCATCTACCTGACGGGATACCTGGACTATGCCCCCGACGCCTATGCCACCCGGCACACCTACTATGTGTACCGGCCGACGATGGAGAAGCACCTGCCGCTGGCGCTGCAAAAGGCGATGACCGCACTGGCCGAGGCCGAAAACGGCCAACTGGTGCTGCCGCAGAAGGGCGGCCAGCTGGTACTGGAAAAACGGGAGATCTCCCACCTGGAGCGGCGGCTGCGGGTGACCAAGCTGTACCTGGCGGACGGGCAGTGCGTGACCACCGCCCTGGGACTGGAGGAGCTGCTGGAACGGCTGGGGGACCCGGCCTTTCTGCGGTGCCACAACAGCTTTGCGGTGAGCCTGGACCATGCGGCGGTGTTTCGGCGGGAGAGCTTCCTGATGAAGGACGGGACGGTGGTGCCCATCAGCCACGGCTACTACCCTGCCGTGCGGGAGCAGTTCCGTAAATACCATCATATCGAGCTGTGAGAGAGAACGGAATTGAGGAGAGAGAAGCATGACAGCGATCATTCAGTTTTTTACATCGCATTTCTTTGGAAACATGGTGTATGGCATCATCAATAATCTGATCACATTTATATTTGTGTGGTTTATCCACGCGTTTATCCCCTACAAGCCGAAATACCAAAGCCGGAAAAACCTGACCCGCGCCACCCTGCTGCTGTATATTGGGCTAGTCATCATCAGCTACCTGCGGGAGGTGCCCGGCAACAACGCGATCCCTATTTTCTACCTGCTGATGGCGCTGTATTTTGTCTTTCAGCTGGTCTATCTGTTTACGGTATTTGACGGCAGCATCGCGATGCGGCTGCTGCTGTTCTTTGTGGAAAAGATAATAGAAATACTGGGGATGGCGCTGGGGGATATCCTGGCGATCTGGCTGATCCCCAACTACATGTACTACTACCTGCTGGATAATGTGCGGGGCGTGTGGTACTTTAACGCTTCCATTGCCGCCTCGGAGCTGATCATCATGGGGCTCTGCTGGGGGATCATCCGGCTGATACGGTATGTGCAGAGCCGCAATGCCCGGCTGGACATCATGGCGTATATCCTGATCCCCGCTTCGCAGTTTATTCTGTTTTTTATTACCCTGGTGCTGTACGCCAATGAGACCAAGACGGCCATTTTTAACCCCTATGGGGTGGCGGCGCTGGTGGCGGGGATGCTGGGCGACCTGGCGCTGTTTGTGATGATCCGCCGGATGAACGAGAACGCCGCGCTGCGGGCCCAGCTGGAGGCCACCCGGATGCAGCAGAGCTACTATACCCTGCTGGAGGAGCAGCAGAAACAGATACGGGAGATGCAGCATGACATCAATAACCATGTGGCGGTGATACGCAGCCTGACCGCCGGGGCCCCGGAGGGCACCGACCTGAAGCAGTATGCCGAGGAGGTGGCCGCGCCGAAGCTCATCAACCTGCACTACTGCCGCAACGCCATACTGAACGCGCTGCTGGTGAATAAGGCCGCCGACTGTGAAAAGGCGGGCATTGAGGCGAACTTTGACATAAAGCTGACGGCGGGGACGGCGGGCTTTGACGACTACGACCTGGTGGCGCTGGTGAGCAATCTGCTGGATAACGCCATAGCGGCGGCCGGGGCAGCTGAGCCGAAGCAGGTAGGACTAACCATGCAGACGGCGGATGGGGCGCTTTCCATCCTGTGCCGCAACAGCTGCGGTAAGGGCGCCGAGGGCACCGCCGTGAACCAGGGCAAGATGACCCGCGGCAACGGCCGGGGGATCATCAACCGGGTGGTGAAGAAATACGGCGGCGAGATGGAGACACAGCCGGGCGACGAGTGCTACACCGTGAGTGTGATGGTCTTCGCGAAGGAAGAAGCGCCGATAATGACATAAGCGATCGTCCTATGAAAAGGAAGCTCCGAGAGGGGCTTTTCCTTTTGGATGGGTATGTTAGGTTTGGTCTATTCTCCTACCGGCAGATGGGGCGATCATCTCGGTTTTGCTTGTTCCGGCAGCCATGCCGTCATTTATACGGCTGGCCGCTTCCCGATGTAAGAGGAGCCTTAAGATAGCGGAATACCAGATACGAAAAGAGCCGCCCCATGGGGACGGCTCTTGATTTTTGACTGATTACAGAAGGCCCTGCACCAGAATGACAATGATGAGCAGGGGCAGGACATAGCGGAAATAGGGGCGCAGCCAGCGGGGGAGCTTGGGGCCTTTTCCGGTATTGGCCTCCGCGAGGTAATTTTCGAAGCCCCAGCCCCAGCGGCTGACGCAGAACAGCAGATAAATGAGCGAGCCGATAGGCAGCAGCAGGCTGCTGACGAGGAAGTCTTCGCTATCCTGCACGCCGCGGGCACCGATGAGCTGCAGGTCGCCCCAGACATTGAAGCCGAGGATGCAGGGCATGCTGAGCACCAGCATGGCAATGCAGCCGATAAGGGAGGCCTTTTTGCGGCTGATGCCGAAGGTATCCACCGCGAAGGCCAGGAGATTCTCAAACACAGCCAGCACCGTGGAGAAGCTGGCGAAGGTCATGAACAGGAAGAACAGCGTACCCCACAGGCGGCCGCCCTCCATATTGACGAAAACGCTGGGGAGCGTCTGGAAGATGAGGGGGGGGCCGGCATCGGGCTGGACGCCGTAGGAGAAGCAGGCCGGGAAGATGATGACGCCGGCCATGAGGGCCACAAAGGTATCCAGGGCACAGATGCGGGTGGCCTCGCCGGCGAGGGTGTGCTCCCTGCTCATGTAGCTTCCAAAGATCTCCATGGCGGCGATGCCGAGACTGAGGGTAAAGAAGGCCTGATTCATGGCGGCGGTGATGATATTCCCCAGGCCGTTGGTACGAATGCTTTCGGCGGAGGGGAGCAGGTAGAATTTCATGCCCTCGGCGGCGCCGGGCAGCAGCAGGCTGTGCACCGCCAGCACAACAATGAGGGCCAGCAGGGCGATCATCATGACCTTGGTGATGCGCTCGAGGCCTTTCTGCACGCCAAAGCTGCAAACCAAAAAGCCCAGAACGACCACGATGACCATAAAGATGGTCATTTCTCCGGGGGAGGAGAGCATCTGGCTAAAGACGCCGCCGATCTCCTCGGTGCCCATGCCGGCGACAAAATCGCCCCGGAGGAATTTATAAAAGTAATCCACCATCCAACCGGTGACGGTGGTGTAGTACATCATAAGCAGGCAGCAGCCCAGCATGCAGAACCAGCCGTGGATGTGCCACTTCTGGCCCGGCTTTTCGAGGGTCTGGTAGGCCTGTACGGCGCTTTTGCGGCTGGCGCGGCCCACGGCCAGCTCCATGGTCATAACCGGGATGCCCATGATGACCAGGCAGATGAGATAAAACAGCACAAAGTACCCGCCGCCGTACTGGCCGGTGATATAGGGGAAGCGCCAGACATTGCCGATGCCGATGGCGCAGCCGGCACTGACCAACAGGAACCCTAAGCGGGAACGGAAATTTTCTCTTTGCATACAATACTCCTCATTTCGACTTTATAAAAAGTATTCTTATTATAGGACGGGAGAGGAGCATTGACAAGGAGCAGTTTGGCATTATAATATAAGAAAAAGTTATGATGCAGCGGATTGCAGGGACCGGAAAGGAGAAAGGGAGGAAACCGATGAACCGAAACCAACTGAGATACTTTGTGGCGGCGGCGGAGAGCCGGAGCTTTACCAAGGCAGCCGACCAGTTTTTTATCTCCCAGACAGCGGTGACGCAGCAGATACGGCTGCTGGAGGAGATGCTGGGGTGTCCCCTGTTTGACCGGAGTACCCGGCCGGTTTCCCTAACGCCGGCGGGCAAGGCGTTTCTGACCGAAGCGAAGGCGATCCTGGAGCGGATGGATCAGGCCATTGACCGGGCGCACGGAGCTTCCACTGGGCTTTCCGGCAGCCTGCGCATTGGGTACCTAAAGGGCTATGAGCAAAGCGGATTTACCGATTTCCTGCGGGAATTCCACCAGCGGCACGCCAATTTGCTGATCACCTTTTACCGCTGCACCACCGACCAGCTGGCGGCGGGACTTTTGGGGAATCAGTTTGATCTGATCCTGACCTGGGACAGCACCAACCTGAAGCAGGATGAACGGGTGGACTGGCTGCTGGCCGAGGAGGTGGGGCTGGTGGCGGCGCTGTATGCCGGGCATCCGCTGGCGCAGCGGGTGCGGCTGACCCGCCGGGAGCTGCGGGGGGAGCCGATCATTTACATGTCCCCGGCGGAAACGCTGGATTCCTACGGCGACGCGTTTTTTATGAACCTGTATAAGGAGGCAGGCTACCGGCCTAATATCCTGTTCTGCTCCTCCGATAGTGAGAGCATCCTGATGATGGTGGCGGCGGAAGAAGGGGTATCCATTCTGCCGGATTACTCGGCGCGAAAGCATGCTCCGGCGGAAAACCTGGTTTTTATCCCGCTGACCGGGCAGGGCGAGCAGGAGGAAGTGATAGCGGCGTGGCGGCGGGACGCCCAAAACCCCGCGCTGGCGCAGTTTGTGGCGGCACTGCGGCAGGCCGCGCCCTTTGGACGGTGAGGGGTGCATCTGCCGAAAATTAGGAGGATAATGGCATATTTTCGTCTGCTCGGCGAAAGGATAGTCTGGACAAGACAACAAGTAAGGGCGAACCCTCTCCTTATAGAACGCGGCAGGGCTATGCCCTGCCGCCGCTGATTTTGCCCTATGTGCAAAATCAGCACCTATTAAACGCGAAAGGGAACCCTGATGGTTCCCTTTCACACTATCCTTCCTTCCGAAGGTACAAGTCTAAGCAGCTACCTTGCGAGTGCCCTACGGAAAAATGGGATTTCTGGGATCCCCACAAGGTCGTAAGACCTTGTGGGGAAAGGAGGGCACACCGAAGCGGAAGAGGGCTGCCCGTAGTGTAGCGGAGGGTCTGCCCGATTCAAGTGGAGGTTGTGCCCGACGCGCGGTAAGCGGCCAAAGACACTGTCTTTGGAAACTGCAAGCCTTTTGAAAAAGGCTTGACCGAAAACTTTTACGGTTCTTCTTTGTTGGTTACTGCCGGTGCTCTTCGTCCCACAGCTGTTCGGCGGTGGGCTGCCAGCAGGCGGCGTAGGCCTTGCACTTTTCGCACAGGTGCTCGGCACTTTCCGGCGCCTCCAGATCGGTGGAGCGGGCGCCGCTGCGCTTCACCATCTCCGGCAGGAGATCGGGATTTTCCAGCATGGGGCAGGGCCGCAGGTGGTTGCCATTGAAGGGCTGACCCTTGCGGTATTCCAGGAATAGCGGCTGCTGCAGGCACTCCAGGAAGCTCTTTTCCCGGATGTTGGCACTGGAATAGTGGATAAAGACGCAGGGTTCCACATCACCGGCCGCATTGATGTGGCAGTAAATGCGCCCGCCGGCCACACAGCCGCCGGCAAATTCACCGTCATTCTGGAAATCGATGCAGTAGAGCTCCTTGCCGCCGGTCACACCGCGGATCTCCCGCACACGGTTTTTCATGTAGGTGCGCTGCTCGGGGGTCAGCAGCAGCTCGGTGGAGGCGCCCACGCCGACCGGCATGTAGTGGAAGTACCACGCAAAGACGCAGCCCTTGCTGATGAGCAGATCCAAAAATTCATCGCTGGTGACGGTCTTGTAGTTTTTGGAGGTGTAGCAGATGGACACGCCGAAGGGGATCTTGTAGCGGTGCATCAGCTCCATGGCGGCCAGCGCCTTCTGGAAGTGGCCCTCGCCGCGGCGGCCGTCATTGGCTTCCTCGAAGCCCTCGATGGAGACGGAGACGAAGAAATTGCCGACCCGCAGCAGCTCCCTGCAGAAATCATCATCGATGAGAGTGCCATTGGTGAAGGCGTGGAAAGCCATATCCCGGTGCTTTTCGCACAGGCGGATGATATCCTTTTTGCGGATGAGCGGCTCGCCGCCGGTAAAGAGGCAGGCATGGGTACCCAGCTCCTTGGCCTCGGTGAGGACTCGATCCATCTCCTCAAAGGTCAGGCCCTGCTGATGACCGTACTCTGCCGCCCAGCAGCCGGTGCAGTGCATATTGCAGGCGGAGGTGGGGTCCATAAGGATGAGCCAGGGGATATTGCAGCCGTACTTTTCGGCATTCTTCTGTGCCTGCTGATAGCCGCGGAAGCCGCCCTCATACACCGCGTTGGTGAGGAAGGTTTTGAGGATATAGGGGTCGGTTTCGTCCAGAATTCGCTGGACATAGTGCGCCCACTTGCCCTCCGGCTGACCTGCGATCATGTGCAGCACCTCGAAGGATTCCTTCTTCCACACGCTGCCCTGGATCTTTTCGGCCATATCCACCAGGTCCTGCGCGGCGGAGGCGGCATCCGCTGTTTTTCCCTTTTGGATGAAGTTTTCCAGCACCTTCTCGAAGGCCTTGCGTTCTGCCGCATGGGCGGCTTTTTCCATCAATGTCATAGTCAGTTCCCATTCCTTTCCCGGTAGTACAGGGCAAAGCCCTTTATTTCCTCTTCATTGTAGCGCCGGGGCGGCTCGGAGCCCATCGGCAAAAGTCGGCGGATGAGAAAATTTGGGACAGGGGAGCCAAACTGTGAAACAGCCGGGGGACGGTTTTTCTGTGAAAAAGCTCCTAACCTAAAGTGAACTTTAGGGTTCATAATGAAAATAGCAACAAAATGGAAAGAGAGCGCCTATTATGAGCTTTGCGGAAGTAAAAAAGAACTTTGGCTTTGGCTGTATGCGGCTGCCCATGCAGGGCGAGGAGGTGGACCTGGCACAGTTTAGCCAGATGGTGGACGAATACCTGGCGGCGGGACAATGTGGTGGTGATGAAGGACTACCGGCCGCTGGATGAGACCGAGCAAACAGCCGTGGCTGAGGTGTGCCGAGTGCTGCGCCCCAAGGGCCTTATCCCCTCCACCGCCTGCAACGGCAAAGCCCACGAGTGCATCGGCTGCGGAAAATGCGAGACCGCCTGCCCCCAGCATCTGCCCATCCGCCAATACCTGAAAGATGCAGCAAAGGAGTTTGAGAAGAAATGATGGAATACTGTAGGCTGCCAAGGGGCGAAGAACGCCTGAGCACGCTGGGCCTGGGGCTCTGCGGCAGGAGCCGCCGCACACATACGGCATCCAACAGGATATCGATAAGGAGATGCGATCTTTTGTAAAAAAAGCCGCGCAGCCCGATGGACCGCGCAGCGTTTCTATTTCCAATGAAGTTATTCCTCTTTGGGCTGGTACACCAGCCGGGCCGCCGGAATAATGAGTGCCCCGAGGGCATTGCCCAACGCCACCAGCACTACTACCAACACAGCCTGGCCGCTGAAGATACGGGCATTGCAGAAGTAGAAAATATCAGCGATGGAGTGCTCGAATCCGCAGAGAATGAAGGTGGGGATGCAGATAAGGATGCCCAGCACCGTTCCCCGGGTCTTGTAGATCTCGACGCAGATAAAGATAAGGATGCCGCAGAAGATGCCATCCACCAGCGGGATAAGAGGCGCTTTGGCCAAGCGGGCCTCACATAGGGCCAGCACTGCCCCGGCCGGTCTGCGGGCCAGGCCCGCTATTAGGCAGCCCACGGCATTACAGGGCAGAGAAAGCAGCGTCTGCCAGCGTTCCTGCCGACTTTGGCCCAGCCAGTAGCCAATTTTTCCGGTATACAGATCGAACCCAAACAGGGTGATGGTGATGAGCCCCACAGTGAAGAACACCGCCCCCACCACACGGTTTTCGCAGCCCAGGTACACATAGCCGCCGATAGAGATCATCAAACCAGCCAGCACGCCGCGCACCGCGCAGGGTAAAAGTTTCATATTCCTGGTCCCCTTGCCTTTGATTAGGATGGAGATAGTATACCAAATTTCGCGGTATTCGTCAAATTTATAACAAGGTTTCCCTTGTTTCCCTATAAAAAGAAGCCAACCGCGGGGGCTGGCTTTCCTTTGTCGTAAAAAGATCACAGGTCCTTGGGGTCTTTGCCGCCAAATTGCCGGTACAGCCGTATGTAGATCTCCTTTTGAAGATCGGCGGGGCAGCGCTCCACTACAATGGCATTGGCAAGGCCCACCACCCGGCCCTTATCATCGTAGACCCAGCAATTGCGGTCGGGTTGGTTGCATTTGCTGCATTGGGGAATGATATTGCCGGGGCCCAACGGCCGGCGGGGGTCCTTGTGCCCCTTTTGCAGCTTGGTAAGGGTATTTTTCCAGTAACGGTGTGGTTCGCCCTCCCGGGAGCCGCAGCAGGCACAGCGGTAATCATACTTTGCCTTCAGCGCTTCCCAGTAGTCAGCATCCATTTGTTCCTCCCGACGCTCCGCCGTAAAGCCCGGATAGCACTCCTCCAGCGTTTGCAGGCGGTATTCCCCGGACTTCATCCCCTCCGAAGCCAAGTCATTGCGCTCCCCGGAAAGGATGCACCAGCCCTGCTGGGCACCCAGGTGCCTAGCCTGCTGCACATCATTCACATCCGGGTAGTACTGCCGAATAAACTCGGTGAGTTCCTTTTTGCTGACGGTGCGGGTATGGGGGTAACCCTGCGCTAGATATACCAGCGTCAGCGCATATTTGGTGTACTGCCCGGCCTGCCGCAGCCGGGGCAGCCTTACCCCCTGGGATACCAGAAATTCCTGGTGGTGCTGTTCAATCAGCCGATAGGTTTCTTCAATCTGTTGGTCGGCCAACCGCATGGGGTCACTCCTTTCCGGCATCTGTTCCTTTCTTTTCAGGGCGCTTTGCATCTCCTGGACAATGGCCACCGAGAGCAGCGGCGGCACCGCATTGCCGATCTCCAGCCGCTTCATAACATCGGAGCCATAGAACCGGTAATCATCTGGGAAGCTTTGCAACCGGGCACCCTCCCGGATGGACATGGCGCGGGAATCCCGCGGGTGAATGCAGCGGGAGGAGGAGGGACAGGCAAAATTTCGGGTGATGGTGGTGGAGGGACGCTCCCACCACAGCTTGGCATAGGTATTGCCGTAGCCGCTTTTGGGGCGGATTTCCTCCGGCAGGTCATCCTTGGATTGACCATCCTGCAAAGTCTGCATAATGCGGATGAGGTGCGCGCCGTTTTTGGGGGCAGCGTGTTCCGTTACCAGCTGCCCGGCACCTGCCCGTACAAACCGCAGAAATTCGTTCTCCGCGACCCCGGCGTAGTGGCTGGCACTCTCCCCGCTTTTTAGTTGGGGAAGGTCTCCTATAGCATCCTTTAGCGTTACATAGGGCTTTTTCCCCGGGCCGTGGGTTGGAACTGGAAAGATGTAGTTATTTTCTCCCTTCATTCCCACCAGGATCACCCGTTCCCGCTGCTGCGGCACACCAAAATCGACAGCATTGAGGATATCGTGGCGCACATCGTAGCCCAGCGCCCGGAACTCGCTTTCCACCCGCTGGAACAGGCGGCCGTGATCCATGCTGAGGATGCCGGTCACATTCTCAAAGATAAATGCCTGCGGCTGCAAAATCTGCAGGATACGCTTATACTGCAAAAAGAGATTCGCCCGGTCATCCATCCGGCGCTTACCCAGCGTGGAATAGGATTGACAGGGTGGGCCGCCTACCACAATATCCACCTGCTGCCCACCCAGGGCCCCGGCCAGCCGTTCTTTGGTTAGGTCAGCGATATCACAATTCAACATCTTTACCCCGGGGTGATTGAGGGAATAGGCCGCTGCAATGTCCTTTTCTATCTCATTGGCCGCCAGGATGCGAAAACCCGGCAGCTGGGAAAAACCGTAGCTCAGCCCGCCCACCCCGGCAAAGAGATCCACAATATGATATTGTTTCATCGTACATCCCTCCTGTCGGGTCGTCCTGCAAAATCTTCTACCAGTATAATGCGCGCCGTCGCCAGCGTCAAGCCGGAGAACAGGCTTTACAGCGCCGTTCCTTTGGTTGGCCGGTACAGACCGCCAAGGTCGGCACTCTCCAACTCCAGCAGCTTGATCTTATTCTCCAGCCCGCCGGCGTAGCCGGTAAGGCTGCCGCCGCTGCCCACTACCCGGTGGCAGGGGATGATAATGGAAACACGGTTATGCCCCACGGCGCCGCCCACCGCCTGCGCCGAAAAATGTGTCAGGCCGCGCTGCCGCGCCAGTTCCCCGGCCAGCGCGCCATAGGTGGTGGTCTGCCCATAGGGGATCTGCAGCAGAAGCTGCCACACCGCCCGCTGAAAATCCGAGCCCACAGGATGCAGCGGCGGAGTAAAATCCGGCTCCCGGCCGGTAAAGTAGGTATCCAGCCAGCGGCAGGCCTCTTCCAGAGCCGGCGTGCGCTGCTCCTCCCTTTGCTGCGGCAGTCCGGCCGCAAAGTACTTCTGTCCTTCCAGCCACAGACCGGTCAGACCCTCCTCATCGGCAGCCAGCAGCAGGCATCCCAGCGGGGAGGCGTAATGGGTAATAAAGCAGCTCATGGCATATCCTCCTTGCAAGCATTATTATACCATTACTATACCACAAAAGCCCCCGCCTGTCCCGTTTTTCCTCCATGGTTCGGTTTGTTTGCAAAAAGCCGCTGGAACGGTAGGGCCGCCGCATGCTATAATAGGGAAAAATAGAGCCGGAAGGAGATGCCCCATGTCCCAGATTACCAAACGCGCGCTGGAGCAATCGCTGAAAAACCTGCTGCGGGAAAAACCGCTTTCCAAAATCACTGTCACTGATATCACCGAGGACTGCGGCATCAGCCGCATGACCTTCTACTATCACTTCAAGGATATCTACGACCTGGTGGAATGGGCCTGCATGGAGGACGCTGCCAAGGCACTGGCCAACAAAAAGACCTACGATACCTGGCAGCAGGGCTTTATTCAAATCTTCCACGCGGTGCGGGAAAATAAGGTCTTTGTGATGAATGTCTATCGGTGCGTCAGCCGGGAGCAGGTGGAAAAATACCTGGTCCCCCTCACCGATCAGCTCATCATGGGTGTCATTGCGGAGCGCTCCGCCGGGATGACGGTGCGGGAGGAGGATAAGCAGTTCATCGCGCAGGTCCACTCCTATTCCTTTGTGGGGCTCATGCTGGATTGGATCAAGGACGATATGCGGGCCGAGCCGGAGCTGCTGGTGAATAAGCTGGCTCTGGTCATCCAGGGCAGCATCAGCGCCGCGCTGGAGCGCTTCCGCACCGATAAGCCCAGCGCTTTTTGACAAAACTTCCGCTTTGATAAAAAATTTCGCAGCTCTTTCCCCGTGATGAGGTTTTTGTCACGGGGGTTTTTCTGTCTATTTTATTTCGCGGCCCGGCGGGATAGAATAAAGCCATCCAAGGGAGCTCCGCTCCCGAAACCAATCTTACAGGAGGCCTATTTATGTATTATTCCGCTGGAACCTACGAAAGCTTTGCTCACCCCGAAAAGCCCCAGGGCGTCGATAACAAATCCGCCTATATCATCGGCACCGGCCTGGCCGGTCTTACCGCCGCATTTTACCTGGTGCGCGATGGCCAGATGAAAGGCGAGCGCATCCACCTGCTGGAAAAGCTGGACCTGGCCGGCGGCAGCTGCGATGGCCGCAAGGATGTCACCAAGGGCTTTTATATGCGCGGCGGCCGCGAAATGGATAACCACTTTGAGGTGATGTGGGATACCTTCCGCGATGTGCCCTCCATCGAAACCCCCAGTGTATCCGTACTGGATGAATACTATTGGCTCAATAAGCACGACCCCAACTATTCCCTGTGCCGTGCCACCGTGAACCGCGGCGAGGACGCCCACACCGATAAGAAGTTCGCGCTGGATAAGGAAAGCGCCATGGCCCTTTCCAAGTTGTTCATTACCCCGGAAAAGGACTTGGAGGATAAAAAGATCTCCGAGGTGCTGCCCGAGAGCTTCTGGGGCACCAACTTCTGGCTGTACTGGCAGACCATGTTCGCCTTCCAAAAGTGGTCCAGCGCCCTGGAAATGAAGCGCTACCTGTGCCGCTATGTCCACCACATCGATGGCCTGCCCGACTTCAGCGCCCTGCGCTTTACCAAGTATAATCAGTACGAGAGCATGATCCTGCCGCTGGTCAAGTACCTGGAGAGCCACGGCGTCCGCATCGAATACGGCATGGATGTCCGCAATGTCATTATTGAAACAGAGGGCGACAAGAAGGTAGCCCGCCAGATCGTCTATGTCAAGGACGGCGAGGAGCAGACCATTGACCTCATTGAGGACGACCTTGTGTTCATCACCAACGGCTGCTGCACCGATACCTCCTGCTACGGCGACCAGACCCACGCTCCCGATCTTTCTGGAGTCAAAGATGGCTGCGGTGAATCCTGGGATATGTGGAAGGCCATAGCCGCCCAGGCCCGGCACGGCGAATACGGCAACCCCGACGCCTTCTGCAGCGATGTGGAGGCCACCAACTGGATGAGTGCCACGGTTGCCACCGCTGATGAGGAAGTCATCCGCCATATTATGAACATCTGCAAGCGCGATCCCCGTGCCGGCAAGGTGACCACCGGCGGTATCGTCACCGTAAAGGATAGCGTGGAGAACTGGTACCTCTCCTGGACCATCAACCGCCAGCCGCAGTTCAAGAGTCAGGATAAGAACACCGTGCTGGTGTGGGTGTACGGCCTGCACACCGACCGGGAGGGTAATTTCGTCAAGAAGGCCATGCGGGACTGCACCGGTGAGGAGATCTGCCGTGAGTGGCTGTATCACATCGGCGTAGAGGAGAGCCGCATTGGGGAGCTGGCGGCGACGGCCTGCAATACCACCACCTGCTATATGCCCTATATCAATGCCTTCTTCCAGCCCCGCAAGGAAAGCGACCGCCCCAAGGTGGTACCGGATGGCGCCGTGAACTTCGCCTTCGTAGGCCAGTTTGCCGAAACACCCCGCGATACCATCTTCACCACCGAGTACTCCATGCGTACCGGTATGGAATCGGTTTACACCCTGCTGAATATCGACCGCGGCGTGCCGGAGGTATGGGGCAGCAAGTACGATGTGCGTGAGCTGCTGCGTGCCTGCTACTATGCCGTCGATAAGAAGCCCATCAGCGAATTGCCGCTCTCCTTCGGCGAGCGGGAAGCTGTCAAGATCCTGCTGAAGAAGGTAAAGGGCACCGATGTGGAGCTGCTGCTGCGTGAAAGCGGCCTGCTAGAGTGATCCTCTCCCCTTCCCCCGCAGAAAAATATCAGCCCGTACCGGTGGTTCTGCCATCGGTACGGGCCTTTTCTTTTGCCAAGGAGGAATACCTAAGCCCTCCCTCACTCTTCTTCCGTCGTGGGCGTAGCCGGTACTTCAGCAGGTCCTTCCTCTGGTTTGGGCTCGGTAATGGTGGGGATAAAAGCCTTGGCGATCTTCCCCTCCCCGCGGCGCTTGATGTAAAAATACCCGATAAAGCTAAAGACCAGCGCCCCGATGAAATTGACAAACAGGTCCTCCATGGTATCGTACAGCCCGATATCCAGGTACCCGCCAAAGCCCAGCGCCTGCCCGTTTACCGCCACACTGGTGATATCCCCAATGGTCACCGGGATGTTCATATTGGTGGGGTCCAGCATCACGGAGGTGATGCTGTGGATAATGGTATCCTTCTGCATATCCATTAGGAACAGCCGGTCCATGCCGAACTCGAAGAACTCCCACAGCACACCGATGGTCATGGAAAAGCAGAAAGCCACCAGCGAAACATACACCGGTGAAAGCTCAAACTTGATCTTGCTGTTGCGGTTCAGAATATCAATAAGCGCAAAGCCGGTGGCCGCGCATAAAAAGCCGGTGGTGGTGTGCAGAATAGAATCCCAGTTGGGGACTGTAATAAAGAAGCACCCCAGTTCCCCCAGGATCTCGGAAGCGAAGATAAACAGCAGGATGATGATCTCCAGCGTGCTGGGCAGCTCTATGCCAAAGTTCTGCTGGATAAAAAGCGGCAGCATAAATAAAAACAGCACCAGCAGGCACACAAAGGCGTTTTCGTACTCCCCGCGGATAATGGAGGAAACAAGGGTCAATAAGACGACAATACGCAGGATGAGATACACCGCGAAAACGGTGGGTTTTTTGTGGATCACCGCACGCAGATCGCGGGGAGGCTTGGGGACTTTCCGGTTCTGTTTCATGGTCGCGTTCCTTTCCTTGAGGGCAGTTTTCCCTTCGGATTATACCATAATTCCCCCTAAAAGCAAAGAACCGGGAGATTTTCCTCTTCTCTTTTGGCCGCTCACCGCTGTATCGGTTTTGGGGTGCCGTCAAGATTTATGCGCAAATTTATTTGCAGGCTCCGGCTGAATGAAGT
>OKSD01000632.1_pt1 | contig 37768 bp, 59 predicted proteins | sample 1601221 | NCBI WGS metagenome assembly OKSD01 (sample SAMEA3541550, study PRJEB24748) | human gut metagenome | biome: human gut; feature: human-associated habitat; material: faeces | place: China | collected 2012
GAGCAGGAAGGTATGCGATTCCCGCTGCATCTCGGTGTAACGGAAGCCGGAGACGCTTCGCGCGAGAAACCTTTTAAAAAAGGAGGCGTCGTCTCGGATGTCGACAAGCCGGCACTGATTCTTCAGAATATTCAGGAAATGGGACTGGATTGTGTCGTCTGCATCGGAGGAAACGGAACGCAGAAAACTGCCGCTAAATTTGCCGCAATGGGCGTCAACATCGTATCGGTCCCCAAAACCATTGATAATGATATTTGGGGAACGGATATTTCCTTTGGATTTGACTCCGCCGTGAGCATCGCTACGGATGCCATCGACCGCTTGCATTCTACCGCCAGCTCGCACAAAAGGGTGATGGTTATTGAAGTGATGGGGCATAAAGCCGGCTGGATTGCCCTGTATTCGGGCATGGCAGGTGGCGGCGACGTCATTCTTGTCCCCGAAATCCCTTACAACATCAAGAATATAGGAAATACAATCCTCGAAAGGCTGAAAAAAGGCAAACCCTATTCCATCGTAGTGGTGGCAGAAGGCATCCTGACGGATGGCCGGAAACGTGCCGCGGAATACATCGCACAGGAAATATGAAACGGGTATCGAAACACGTGAAACCGTATTAGGATATATTCAGCGTGGTGGTTCGCCTACTCCTTTTGACCGTAATCTGTCTACCCGTATGGGAGGACACGCGACAGAATTGATTGCCAATGGGCAATTCGGGCGTATGATTGCTTTAAAAGGAGATGACATTTCGTCTATCCCTCTTGAAGAAGTTGCCGGTAAATTGAAGTTGGTAACTGAAGATCACGATTTAGTGATTCAGGGCCGCCGCATGGGGATTTGTTTCGGTTAACTTATAATTTACTCTTTTGTCGTTAGGATGGTAGTTGGAGTCGTCATTCCTTCTCAGTTTCTGTTGCTTCGACCTCATTAACAGTCGTTTCGACTTTGTCTGCAGTCGTTTCCGCTTCCAGTGCTTCGGTCTCCAAAGTATCCGGTTCCATGGTTTCCGACTCAGTCAATTCAGGTTCGCTCTTGCTATCCTTTGATATCGTCCGCTATTTTGGCGTAGGCACGCCGCCGGATCTTGGCCAACCCGTCCACGCTGACGTGGAGCAGCGCCGCCGCCTGTAGGCAGCTCTGGCCGTGGACGTCCACCGCCAGCACCGCCGCCTCCTCGTCTGCGGGCAGACCTACCCGCCGCACAGCCTCCTCGGCCCGCCGGGGCGCCATAGATGACAACAGCGCCCGGATGTCTCGATGTGCTCGGTCCATACTGCCCCGGACTTGCAGAGCGCGGCGTGCCGCGTGGATGTTGTCATCCTCCGGCCTCCTCTCTTAGCTTAGCCCGTCCAGTCGGCGCGGGCCTCCCGGACGTCGATGTGGGTAAAACTCTTGTAGACGCCCACCCCGCCCCAATCGGGCATAAGCGTCCTTGCAAACGCCGCCACGGCCTCCGGCGTCTGCCCCTTGACCACAATATCCGCCGCCGTGCCATAGCAGTGCTGGCTATGAGCCGCGCCGCCCACCTTGGCGTTGTACTCCGGCGTCCGGTAGCCGCTGTTGATGGTGACTGCTGCCCCAAAGTGGGCGCGGATGGACTCAAGCACCATGACAAGACGCGGCGCGATCAGCACGGCGTCCGCCCCGCTGCGGCACGCAAACTCCCGCACTTTGAAATGGGTGGAAAGCTGCTTAGCCCCGTCGCTGGCCTTGCTGTAGGCGTTGATCTCAACCATGGCCGCCCTCCAGCTTGTACAGTGCCCGCACCAGCGTCTCCCGCGTCACAGTCTCCCCGGCGTTTGCGTCTGTCAGCAGGCCCTTTGCCTTGCCCCACGCAATGGCCGGGTCCTCCGCCTTGGCCGGTGGCTCCTCCCAAAAGAGCATCAGCGTCGGCACCTTGCGACTGCTGATCACCTTGCCCCCCGGGAAAATGCCCTGTGTAGAGCCGCCGCCGTCCAGCATCAGCGCATCCTCCACACCAAGCCCCAACAGCTTATTTTGCAGCGTCTCCCGCGTCATGGCGGTCTTGTCGCACCACAGCACCACCTTGCCGTTGGCAAGCCATCCCACCGCTGTCCGGGGCGCGGCCCGGGCCACATCGGCGGTCAAATCCCGGTACAGCTTGGCCCCGCCTTTGAGGATCGGCACGCCGGAAAGAAAGCTCCCGCCCCGGTCCGTCAGCATACGGGGCTTGTTATCGTTGCCGATGGAGAGACCCCAGTCCCGGTATGCGTCCCGGCTGATGATCTGACCGTCAATGACCGTCCACCCCACCGGCTGAAATTTGCCGTTAAAAAGATATCCATTGATGATGTGGCTGCACCCGGTCTCCGCCTTGATCTGCGCCGGGGACTTTTTAGCCGTGTTGTGGTACACCTGCGCTTTGGCGCAGGCAAACGTATCAACCATGGACCCGCACCCGCTTGTAGCAGTAGCCCTTGCTATCGTAGCTCAGCTCAAAGCCGCCTGCCGTGATGGTGGTGTCCGCCCGGGAAGGGTCAGGGTCCATCATGGGGATGGGTGCGCCGTAGTCCGCGCCGCCGTAGGGCTCGGGCCGGGTGGAAATGCGGATGTCCTTACCGTCAGATGCCTTAATGTACTTTTCCATATTTGTGCTCCTTTCAAATTTCGCGGCTTTTCAGCCGTTTTTGTCCTCTGCCACTCTCTGCGTGCCAAAATAAAAGCCAATGACCACCGTAAAAATGGTGAGGAAATCACTCCCACTGATACTTTCCCGCAGCGCCAACACCGCAAAAATTGCAGTGAGCACCAGCGTTACAAGGCTCTTGACCGTCAGCAGATTGGCTAATCGCTTCTTTAGGTTTTCCATGTGCGCTCCTTTCCGGTGGTCACGCCACCTCATGTGCTTTTTTGTTAAGATGCTTTTCGAGCCGGTTGATACCGTCTTTGACCGGCCCGTCACATCCTTGCTCCTCCAATCCTCGCAGAGCCGCCAGCAGGCAGTAGCATTGCAGGGTGTTTTCCTTTGCCATGCCCTCTAACGTCTTGTCTACCCGCTGATTGTGCTCCAACACGGCGGCGATTTTTTGCCGGGTGTCCTCTTTTTTTGCCAGCTCTGCCGCCTGCACGGCTGCCCGCTGCTCTACCCGCCGCTTAATGCCCCACACCACCAGCCCCACGAGGCCGCTCCCGCCTAATGCGGCGGATAAAAATACAGACCATGCATTTTCCATGCGTCACGCTCCTTAATTTGCAGCTTAAGGATTAAAAATCCGACTTACTCTCGTGCAGTTGCCCCGCCGCTGAGGATCTCCCCCGCCTCCCCCTCGGTCAAAACGCCCTTTTTCACGGCGCTGCGCACCATATCCTTCGTCCAAAGTCCCTGCGCGTACCATTTTGCGATTTTATCTCTCATATCAGCCCTCCAAAAGTGTGCCGGTCATCATGGCGGTGTAGGCCACCTGCGCCTCAATGCGGTCAAGCTGGGTCACGGGGATAGGCGGCTCATATTGTCCCCCGATATGCGCTCCCTCGTAGCTCTCCACGGCCCCGAACTCTGCCGCCGTGGCGGCGTCCTCGCACACGATGATATTGACGATGATGCCCTCACTGTTGACAATGCAGCAATCCATAATCACACCCCCTTAAAAATGGAAGCGGAGATATACACCGCCAGCGCCACCATTATAACCGTATCCCTGCAAAGCTCCGCCACCGCCGCCACCTCCCATTGATTTTCCTGATGAGCCAGGTACGTGTCCTCCGGAGGGATTGGTTGCACCGCCTTTCCCCCCATTTGGAGCACCGCCCACATTGTGCGCAAGGAGTGCTGATGTGTTAGCGTAGCCAGTACCTCCACCACCACCGCCACCGCCTGCGAGTCCAAGCGATGTATCATCAAAAATATATTTATTTCCATCCGTTCCGGGCATTCCGGCGTAGCTATCATACGTTCCGCCGCCTGACCCCCTGCCGCCAGCTCCGTTTCCAGCGCCACCGGACGGTATTGTGCTCGCACTATTATAAGGAGCGCTTGTCCCACCGTTTCCACCGTTTGCTTCGCAAACTGTTACATCCTCAAATTTAACGGTTGTTTTACCGCCTGTGCCACCCGTTGAGGTCTTTGTGGATGTTGTTTTGGCTGACGATGCCCCGCCAGAACCTATTGTTATAGTTAAATTGCCCTCTTTCGCCGTGGCTCCTAATACTGTTTTTGCATACCCGCCACCGCCACCACTGCCACCGGCAGTGGCGGTGCTCTCCGTGCCGCTTCCCCCACCACCGCCACCTCCGACAGCGGTGGCATCCATAGTCTTTGCCATGGGAGACACTTTGACGGTCTTGCTGCTTGTTACGGTAATCATATCCGTGATAGAGGTCAGCGTCAGCGTCGCATCGGTAATCGTCCCCGTGGCGGTGACGCTCTGGCTGGCCGGGGCCGCTTGGTCGATGTAGGGGCTGGTGCACCCAATGGTCACGGTCTGGCTGGTGGACTTGCCAAGCACGATACCGTCTGCCCCGGATACCAGCGTGGAGCCGGTCAGGGCCGTAATGCCGCTGACCGTTGCCCCCTCCACAGGCGTCTCGTCCGCAAGCTGGATTTTGACCCGGTAGCCATAGGTGCCGACGCCGATAGTCAGCGCTAAAAAAGCATCATCCGGGACTGCCGTATTAGGTAGGCCCAAAATAGAGGCAGTTACATCTTTTAGCAGCGTGGCCTTGTTTAGCGGCGTCCCCTCCTGCGTGGGCTGGTCCGCCCGGGCCATATCAAAGGTGTTAGCCTGTCCGGCTACCGGGGTCAGCGTCACCCGCCCCGGATAAAGTGGTACTCTGTCCTGCATATTGTCTCCTTTCAGGTCTCTCCGGCGTACAGATCGCCGGAGAAAAACCACGCCTGCTCCATGTTGGTGATAAGGGTGTCGAGGTCCTGCAAAATGCGCTCAATGTTGTTGGCCTTGACGTAATTTAGCGCCCGCATGGTCTCCGGCGTCTCCGGCGTGGACTGCATCACGGCAATGGCCGCCCGCAAATGGGCGATATTGAGCCGGTATGTCTCCATCTGGCTTGCGGTTGGCGTGTCCGATTCGGACCAGTCCGTCTTGGGGTTGACCGTTACGGCGTAGCCGTAGCCGGTGAACCGTTCCGCCAGATACCGCACCGCCTCGCCCACCCGGTTGAGGTCAGAAACGTTGTAAAACGTCCCCGTCCCCCGGTCGGTAATGAGTGTGGAAAAATCAAACGCCATAGGCCCTCCTGTGTCCGAATCGGACCGCTCACTTGTCATAGTAGATCACCACGCAGCCAAAAGCGCCGGGTGTCCCGGCTTGTCCTGGCCCTGGCTCTTGGTAGACCTTCCAATAGCTGTGTGATGCGCCCGATTCGTCCTTCCACTTGATTTTTTCGCGTTCGCCTTTCACGCCGCCAAGTCCCTTCGCGCCGCCGTCTCCGGTTCCCGGCCTTGGATATTTCACGCCCGTCCGGGCAAAGCTATCGCCGCTGGCTACGTCAGTGTAGCCGTTATTGTAGCGCTTGCCGTTGGCGGAGGAGTACGCGCCGAAAACGGTGTCTTCGCCAAAACTGACCTCAAATGCCTGCTGATCGTTAATATTGATGGTCCCCGCCCAAACCAGACCGCCTAAACCGTCTGTACCGTCATTACCTGCGCATTCCCACGTGCCGTCAGTTCCTCCCGTGCCGTTGCCGCCCTTGCCCACAAGGATGACCCGCAGAGACTTCTTGCCCGCCGGGGCCTTCCATGTGCCGCTTTGGGTGATGATCTGCCGCTCCGTGAACAAAAACGCACCGTCCGCCTGCAACAGCTGGCTTTGACAGCCCTGCAGCACCCCGGACGAGATGGAAAACGTCTGCATAATGCGCCGTGCCGTGGTGGCTTGACTCTCGTCCAGCCACACGGTGTCCACGTCCCCGATCTCGCTGGAGGGGTCTCCCCGGCCCGTCAGGTCCAGCACGTTGCCGCCGTAGCAGGCGAGGATGTTCCGCGCCGCCGCCAGCGCCTGGGCCTGCGTATGGATAAACGGGTTTTGCACGCTTACCGTGCTGGAGCTGCTGGTGGAGTTGCCGGAGACAATGTACTGCGTGTTGCTCCCATCGTTAAGGGTAAAAATGATAGCCGCAATGCTCTCGTTGGCGCTCATGGTGGGGTACGCGGTCAGGTTGTCCAGCGTCACCTTGTTGCCCTCGCTCCACAGCGGCTCCGCCGTCAGGTACCCGGTAGAGGCATCCGCCCGGGGCCATGTCCCCGTGGCCATGCACACCCAGCGCACCAGATCGCCGCATTTTTCCCCCCGAATGTCCTCCGCTGCCCGCACCGTCACCGGCAGCGCCGTGTAATTGCTGTCCGCGTGCCAGCAGTCCTTAAAGTTGACGCCCAGCTGCCCCGTCAGGGCCGACAGCCACCCGCCTAACGTGGTGGGCAGGGTAGACGGCGGAATAAATTCCCGATCCGCTAAAAGGCCGATAATATCCACGAGGTACCACTGCATGGTAATGTTGTTGTCGCCGGTTTTCCACCCGTCGCCGTACTGGTAATACGTCCCCAGCCTGCACCGCTCAATGGTCCCATCGGCGGTTTTAACGCCGATGTAAATTTCTATCCCTTGCCGGTCCTCGATGGATTGAAACAGTCCGTTTTTCTTCCGTGGCTCAAACCGCCGGGAGAGATTGTCCATCTTGAGGGTGCACGTGCCGTAGGGCAGCGCCGTGCACGCTACGTTGCCCTGCTGCTTGACACTAAACTCCGCCAGCATTCCGCTGCTCCACTCCTCGTAGATGCCCGGCAGTATCTCCACTAACCGCATCCGCCGCCCGGGCCGTGACCATTTGGTGCACGTCACCCGGATGGCGTCCGGGTTGTAGACCGTAAATCCGTCCATAACCACCGAGGTTGCCGTGTTGTCCGTATATGTCTTGGTGTAGTACGTCACGCCCCCTTGGATGACTTCCACCGTAAAATCCACGGGGTACCCGTCCAGCGGGTCTGCGGAGAAAAATACGCTGGCCGCTTGTAGGATATCCACGCCGGAAAAATTGAGCTGCGTCCACACCGCCGGGGAAAATGTCCCGTCCTCCCCGGAGAGTGTGTCCGTGGCGGTCCCCATGTGGGCCGTGACCTTGTAGTCATCCGGGAAAATATCAAATGTCCCGTCCAGCGCCCAGCGGTTGCGCTCCAAAGTGGCGTAGCGGCGGGGCGCGTCAAAATTGTGGTCATGGAGCTCTGCGTCCTTGCTCCACGGGGCAAACCCGGAGCCGGACGCCGCGCCAAATACGGTATCCGGGTCAGAAATATCCACCACCGCTAAGATCTCAATGCGCCGGGGGCTGCCCACAATGGCCGCCCGGAACGTCTCAGACGTCTTAATCATGCGGCGCCTCCTCCCGGATAGTAAACGCCAGATTGTGCCATACACCCTTGCCGCCCACGGAAAATGCGTAGGTCGGCTGGGTAATGTCCTCCAGCACAAACCGGCTGCTCACCATCTCGTCAGAGGTGTCCGGCAGCACAACGGCGGGGAACGCGCCGCCGCTCCGCAAAACGGCCAGCACCTGCCGCAGTTTGTCCGTCCCCATGGAGTCAAAGGAGTACGATGCCTTCCAGATTTTTCCGCCCCGTATCTCCTGCACCCGCCGCCCGGAGATCATGTCCACGGACACCACCAGCGGCTCCTCCCAGCAGGAGAACTTATCATACTTGGACTCCGGCAGATAAATGCCATTTAAGATGAGCTGATTAACCATTAGCCACCTCCGGGCTCTCCCGCATAGCCTTGCGGATGTCAGGCACAAACGCCCGCGCAATCTCGATGCCATCCTTTGTCTGGATGGTTACACTCATCGGGCTACTGCTCTGCGCCTGCTGCATTGTGCCGATAGCATTAACAGCTTGTGCAAGACCGGATTGCAAATCTGTCTTAGTAACATTATTATTGCGGACTGCTAAATTGGCGTTGCTCAGCGAGCTGATAGTGGATATCTGCATACTGTCAAGATCACCAAGCATCCGCTTTGCCTCGATTACGCTCTGGATCTCCTGCAAGAGTTTCTGGTACTCGATCTGCTCCTTCAGCAGCGTCTTTTGATATTTCAGACTCTCCGCGCTATTCTCTCCATATTGCTCTGCTACGGCCTCATACGCCGCCTGAGCGGCCTCTACAACGTCGGCTTGGTCTTGCTGCTGGCTTGTCAGTGTCTCAAGCCGCTTTTCGTACTTTTCCGCCTCCGTTGAGTCCTTTCCGCCCGTCAGCTCCCATAGCTGATACTGGAGGTCACTGACGTCCTTGCTGGTATCCAGTACATCGGTTAAGCTGCTGAAACGCCTCTTGACCTCATCTATGATATCATCAGCAGTCTCGAGAACCTCTCCCTTGCTGTCCTCCATACCCAAAGCAAGGCCCTGCATCATATACTCGCCGATACTGGCAAATACAGTGGAGGGGGAGTGAATACCCAGCTTGTCCTTGACCCAATCCACAACATTTGTCACAGTATTTTCGATGTTCCGCAGCAAAGAGGAATACCAGCTTTTCCAGCCCTCCCATAGCCCCTGAATTAGAGCTACGCCCACATTGCGGATATCCGGCAGGCCCTTAAGCAATGCATTTACAATGCCAAAAATGATATCCGGTACCTTGGCAACCAAATCTGGAATATGCTCCACAAGGGAAATCGCCAGCGTCGAAATCAAATGAATGGCAAACTCGACAATATAAGGCAGCATCTCCACACCGCCATCCACCAGCGAAATGATGATCTCCGCCATGGAGTCTGCAATCTGCTCGGCGTTGTCGCCCTGCATAAGCCCATCCAGTAACGAGGTCAGCAGTTGGACACCCGCCTCCACCATCTCCGGCGCTTGGTCCGCAAAGCTGGTGGTAAGCTCTGCCACAATATTAACTGCTGTCTCCGCAAACTGCTCCGTGTCCATATCGCCGGAAAGGACGCTGGTAAACGCTTGACTTAGCTCTGTTGCCGCCGGCAGCAGCTCTTGTCCGATATTGGCCTTTGTCTGCCGCAGGGCCTCATTTAGGTTGCCCTGCACGTTCTCCCAGCCATCTGCCTCTCGGGCGGCCTGTCCCATAGCGCCGGAAAGCTCCTGTGCATCCGTCACCATCTTCAGCAGCGTCTGCTGCTTCTGGACCTCTGTCAAATCGCTGTATTTCTCGCCAAACAGCTCCATAGCCGCCGCGTTGCGGGTAGTCTCCGTGGCGGAGACGCCCAGCGCCGCGTCATTGGAAAAGTTGCCCTTGAGAAAGTTCATGAGGCTGTCAGTAGTGTCCTCCAAGGAGCGGTCATAGTAGGCGGCGCTGTCGGCAGCAGCCTGCAAAGCTGTCTCCATCAGGTCCATGCTCTCAACAGCATCGCCTCCAGAGGCCCGCGCAAAAGCATATATCTGCGATGCAGCCGGGCGGAGCCGCGTGTCCAAAATGCCGCTGCTGTCTGCTACACGCTGTATGGCAGCCGCCGCATTGTCTCCAAGCTCCCCAAAGGTCTGCTCAAACTGGCTATTCTCCGCATTGATCTCTGCAGCCGCCTCTACGCTCTGCTTGCCAAGCTCGATTGCGGCGCTTGCCGCCTCTCTCATGGCAGATGCCAGCGTCTTAACACCGCCGACAATTGCCTCAGAGGTCAGATTGGCCTTAATAAGGTCACCCAGCTTTACCGTTCCGCTCTGTGCATCCTTCGTGGATTTTCCGTATTCATCCACGCTCTTTGCAACCTTCTTGCTGCTCTTTTCTGCCTCGCTCATCAGCTTAGCATTCTCATCAACCGCACGGTTCATGTTGATGAGAGTCGCTTGTGCCTGATTGAGCTGCTGGCGATACTTGTCCGTGCGGCTGTCCGCCTCGCCGTAAGCCTTGGTAGCGTCCTCCAGCGCCGCCTCCAGCGCCCGCACCTTCTCCTCCTGCTGCGCCATCTCGTCCCGCAGAATGCGGTCCTTCTTGGTCAAATAGTCCAGAGAGTTGGCCTGCCCCTTAAACTCGGCGTCTACCAACTGCATCTCCGTCTTCAGATTCCGCAGCTCCCCGTTGACAGCGGTCATCTGCTTCTTAAACTCCGCCTCACCGTCCACGGCCAGCCGGGTCGATATGATTCGCGTCGCCACTAAGCGTCCTCCCTCCGTCTCAAGCCTCTCCGGCTGATCTCAAGCGCCTGCAGGTCAGCCACCTGGCCGATCGTCAGCAGCATACCCTCCTGCACGCTCAAGCCGAGAAATTGCGTCACGATCTGCAAATACCGGGGCCGGGTCAGCCCGCTCCCGTTTTTTTTTCAAGCTCCTGCAGTCCAAGGTCAATTTCCTCGTTATCGTCCTCCGCCTCCTCCCGGGCAAAGCCCATCTGGACAGCGGTCTCAATGGCCTGTCGGGCGGTCAGCACGTCCACCGGCCGGAAAAACGTCTGGAAATGCTCCGGCAGCTTGATCTCCTGCTTGTCATAGCCCTGATGCCGCCGCACCAGCTCTCCCTGCTCCGCCAGCTTGGCAAACATCCAGCAGGTCGCGTTAAACGCCTTGCGGCTGTTGCCCTTGATGTGGTCGGTCAAAAAGCCCTTGGTGCCGAATTTATCATAAATGTCAAACAGCGCCGCCCCGTTGAGGCACAGGCGGTACGTCTGACCGTTGATCTCGATCTTACATAATCTCATATATCACCTCAAAAGGCGGGGATTGCTCCCCGCCCTCCTCTCAGCCGGAAGCCTTCTTGATCTTCCCGTCCACCCACGCCTTGGCTGCCGCCTCCGTGGCCAGATCGTCGGACTTTACCTTCCAATCGCCCTTGGCGCAGGTGCTGGCGAGAAAATGCAGCTTGCCGCCCGCCAGCGTGATGGACTCTCCCTTGGTGTTGTACTCCTCACCCTGCATGGTGGCCTTGAGCTTGGGATAATAAATACCCTGATAAACCACCTTTTTGTTGACCATCTTCTTCGCGAAAAATGCCATACCGCCGTAGGGGGCCTCGTCGCTGCTGTTAAAATGCAGGTCCTTGGCGCTCCCGCTGCCGCTGTCGATCTTGGCGCCGGTTGTGGCGGACGCCACGGCGTCGGAAAGCTCCGTAATCTCCACGTCAATGGGGCACTCCTTAAACTCACTGACGTACTCGTCCAGCGCGTCATCGCCGTAAATCTTGGCCTCGTTATAAGATGGGCTGTCCGTAACCTTCTGCAGCGCCCCCAGATTGAGAGGATCGCCGTACTTGGGAAAAGACTCGGCGCTCTCATCCGGAGAGGTCTCGTCAAAAGGCGCCCACTGAATATACTTAGCTCCGTAGCTTGCCATGTGCTGCCTCCTTTATAGATTTTTTGATGTCAGCCACTTGTCATAGACCTCAAAGCCAGCCTGCGTTGTGGCCTCCGCGCTGGCCTCATTGGCGTCCCGGATAAAGGGCCTTGGCCTCTGCTCCTTGGTGCCATACTCGTTGACAAACGCGATCTCCGCGTTTCTCACCGTCTTTTTTCCCCGCCTCCGGGTCCCGCTGGGGACTACATAGATGATCCGTGTGCCCTTTTTTGTCTTCGGCTTGCCCTTTTTAATGCTGCCAATAACCATGCCCGTGTCCTGCACGCCGTAGGCTCTTGCCTTGGCCTGCTGGGCGGCTGCAACAACGTCAGCCTGTGCGTTGAGCATCTCATCCTTGACGGTATCCGGTATCTGAGCGACCTCCTCCATGCTCAGCATCAGCTCGTCCAGCCCGGAAAAGCTCACCTCTGCCATGGCTACACCTCACCGTCCGCCCACTCGCACTCCAAAACGTAGTGCTGGCCCTCAAGATCGCTGCTGTTGGTAAAATCCCCCACCGTCAGCCCCGCGTCCAGCATGGCCCGCCGAAGCTGCCGCTTGAGCTGCACCGGCGTCTGCCCCAGCGGGAGATACAGGTGTAGCTGCACCAGATAGCGGATGACCTCCGGCTCGTCATCGCCAAAGACCTCCGGCGTCTCCGTGTAGTTAAATACGCAGTAGACCGTCTCCGGTGTCTCCCCGGCGTCCGGCTTATAGACGTCCGGCACACATACCGGCACAATGGGCGTCACCGCCCGGATAATGGTCTCGTTGATGCTCATCTCAGCCTCCCGCTGTCAGCCGCCGGGCGATCAGCTCCGTGTACTCGCCCGCGTCCCCGTAGTCATTGACGTACTCGATCTCGTAATCCGCCCCGCCGTACCGCACCCGGTCCTTGCGGCTGATGGCCGTGTGCCCGGAGCGGACGAGGAAACGCGCCTTAACGTCTCCCATATCCGCCCCCTGCCGCAGCGCCTCCGTGCCGCTGGTCCGGGAAAACTGCGCCCATGGCCGCCGGATTACCGTCTCCGTGGTGGTGACATACCCGTCAGCGTCCTTATGGGTGGAGATACGCACGATCTCCACCCGCTTGTCCAGCTTGCCCGCGTTAACGTCCATATCAGCCCTCCGTGTCCGATTCGGACCGCACCGGCTCCGTCAGCTTAAGCTGGTTGAGCCGCCGCCGGAATGCCGGATTGTCCATCAGCGCCTTGTCCCCGGTCTGGATGCCTCGGTTGTCCCATGCGTCCAGCACCAGAGCGTTGACGCAGGCATCATACTGGCTCCGGCGGGCAGAGCCGGTCTCCGGCTCTGCCACACCCGCCTGCGTCATGTAGCTAACGGCGTCCGTGTACATACCCTCCAGCAGCGCAAGGTCCTCCGTTGTGGGATCATCGACCCGGCAGTAGCTCAAAATCGCCCCCTGCCGCTCCGAAAACGCCGTCATGCGTCACCGCCGATCAGGACCCAGACTTAGGCAGATTGGCGATGACAAAGCCCTTGTCCACGATCAGGTTGCCGCCCACCATGGCGTCGCCCAGAATGGTGACCATGCGCTCCACGGCCTTGACGCTGTCATCCACCCGGACGGTGTAATCGCCAAACAGGCCCAGCTCGTAGTTGGAGGGGTCACCGTAGAGCATCGTCTGGATTGCCGCGCTGCCAGCAGTGGAGCCGCTCAGGGCGGTCAGGTCGCTGACGATGGTATAAGGCACGATGTTGCCGCCATCCTCAATGGTGCCGGTGTTGGGATTGCCTGCGGCGGGGTTGATCTTAAATACCCGCTGCTTATCGGTATTCCGCAGCTTGCCGATAGCCTTCAGGTCCGCCTTGTTGAGATACAGCCGCGCATTCTGGCCGATCGCCTCGTCGCTGCCGTAGCTGAAAAACAGCTCATCCAGCAGATTCTCGTCAATGCTGGACACGTCCACGCTGGCCGCGATCACGGCGCCCGCCACGTTCTTGGCGTTCTTGATGCCGAACATATCGGGCGTAGCCTGTCCGTCGCCGTTGACGATCAGGGCCGCCAGCTTGCGCCGCATAGCCCGCATAGCCATGTTGTAGATCTTGGCGTAATAGTCGGCAGGGCTCAGCCGGGAGATATTGCGGTCCACAAACTGGGTCACGTTGAGCTCGTAGGGGCTGATCTTGGCCACGCCAAAGGTCGGGTCGGTGCTGGTGGTGCGGGCCTTGCCGGCGTTGGTAGAGACCTTGCCGCCCTTGGCGTCCAGCTCAGAGATCACATAGGGCTCCAAAAAGCTCCCCATGCCGGTCAGATTCTGCACATACACCTGATCCACAATGGAGCTCACCACATTGCCAAGGGGGTCCCGGATATTGGTGCCGGCGCCGGTGGGCTCCACCAGAGTGCCGGTAGCCAGCGTAATGGAGTTCATCACCGCCCGGCGGGTCTCGTCAGCCGTAAAGGTGACGGGCTGGCCGGTCATCAGGGCGTGGCCCCGCTCCTCTGCCATGTCGCAGGCCTCTGCGCCGCTGGGCGCGGGTGCGGCCATGATCTGGCGGTCCTGCTCGGCGAGAAGATCTTGAATGCTCTGGATGCGTCCGTTAAAATTGCGGACGTCCGCCATGGCGGAATCGTAATCCGCCTGATTGCCCGCATCCAAGGCTGCCTGTGCTGCCTCCAGACGGGCGGTGCGCTGGGTGGTCAAATCCACCAGATCGCGTCTGAGATTGCTCATGTTGTGTTACCTCCGTTAAAATCTGATTTTCTCCAGCTCAAGGCGTGCCTGTGCCTGCCATGTCTGGATATGTGCATCGGGCTCACCGCCCGTTGATGCCGTGGGTGCCGGTGTGGGCTCCGGCGCGGGGTGCCGCTCTGCCTGATATCTGGCCCGCAGCTCTGTGATGTCCGGCATCCCGGCGCATCCCAATGCCCGGATACCGCTCCCAATGGCATTCATCACGTTTTGCGGCGCGATGCTGGCGGTCTCGCCGATAATGCTGTCCGCCAAGCCGCAGTCTACAGCCTCTTGGGCGGTCAGCCACGTCTCGGCGCTCATCATCCGCCGGAACTCCGCCCGGTCCGCCTTGCCGCCGGCCTTGAGCTCGTAGGCATTGAGGATCGCCTCCCGGGTGCTGTCCAGCATCTGGACGCTCTGCAAATGGGCTGTCCGGTTGCCCTCCGTGTAAGTGGCAGGCAGATGGATCATCATCTGAGCTACCGGGGAAATCTGCACCTCGTCGCAGCCTAAGCACAGATAGCTGGCGGCGCTGGCGGCCAAGCTCTGGACCTCCGCTACCGTATGGACGCTGGAGGCTCTCAAAACGCTGTAAATCTCAGACCCGGCAAACACACTGCCGCCTCCGCTGTTGATCTCCAGCACCAAGTCCTCCCCCTCCGGCGTGGCCGCCACAGCGTCCCGCACGGCTTTGGGGGAAAATGCCGAATAGCCGAACCACTGATAGATCTCCACATCGTCATCGGCTGCTACGATGCCGTTAAGCGTTACCCGCATTCCCATTACCTCCGTTTCGTTGTTCACTCAGCCGCGCCCAGTCTTTCAGGGGCACGTAATTTAAGCTCTCCCGGCGCTCATCGCCGCCCTCTACATCCGGCAGGTCCTCCAGCGCCCGGATATCGTTGACGGAAAATACGCCGTTGTTGCGCTGGTTGGTATACCAGGCGCCCCGGCTGGCCGTGTCGCCCTTGAGCTCCGCCATCATATTGATGCGTATCTCAAGCCCCCGCCGCAGCTCCGTGTCCGTCAGCAGCTTCCACGTCTGCTCCTCTGCATACTGGTTGACAATAGGATGCAGCGTGCTCACCACATACTCAATGGCATTCTGCTCGTTGCTGCCGTATGCCTGCTTGCCCTCTTGCAGCTTGTAGAGGGGGACGCCGAAATACCGGGCGATGTCCCGGATAGAGACTTCTTTGTTTTCCACAAATTGTGCGTCCTTGTTGCTCGCCGCAATAGGGGTGTATTTCAGCCCCAAATCAAGGATTGCCAGCCGGTGGCTGTTGTTGGGGCCGGCGTGGACTTTTTCCCACTCCTGCCGCAGCATATCCTTGCGGGTCATATAGCTCCCATCCGCCTTTTTGATGTGCTTGCCGTTGACGTCCTCAGCCCATCCGCCAAGGTCGCTGTCTGTCTCCAGCACGCCGCTTGGCTGACCGCCGTTGGCGTAAAACGCCAGATCATACGCCTGCGCGGCCTGAGCCGCTGCCAGCACCTCACTGGCCCGCCGCAGGGGAGATATCCCCGTCAAACCGTCCCGCGTAGTAGCTTTGTAGTGGCAGATGTCCTCATTAGGCAGCACCATAGGCTCTCCGGTCACCGGATGGGTCACGGTGTACCATACGTGTCCGGCGGAATCACGCCATGGCTGTACCAGCCACCATGGCACCGGCACCAGCTCCCGGATAGTCCCTGTCCTCTGGTCTCGGATGATCCAGTCATATCCATTGCCGCCCTCGTTTCGGCTGTTTTCCAGCACCTTCCGCCGGATGCTCGGCGTCATGGCCTCGTTGGGCCGGACGTTGAGCAGCCGCAGGAGGTAATGGTCCACATGATCCCGGGTCTTGCTGTCCATTACAAAGTTAGGCAGCTTGCTGATGGAGTTGCTCAGTATCTCCATGCAGCTATCCACGGCGCTGAGCTTGCGGGCCGTGGTCTCCGATACGTCCCCCACAGCCAGACCGCCGGATGCTGTCAGCGTATGGACCGTCACATCATTGCGTACCTGCGGGCGGCTGATAGCCATCCGCAGCCGATTGGTTATGCTCACCGCTCGTCACCTCCCGTGCCGCACAGTACGGCAAAGGCGATCAGCGCCAATCCTGCCACGATAACGCCCAGCGGGAGCCACGCCAGCCCACAGCCGACAGACACCGTCCCCGCGCCGCATACCAGCAGGACATCCGGGCCAAACCGGGCCAGAGCGCTTTTCAATTTCTTCATGCGGTCTCCTTTCCGGTCCGATTCGGACCGCGTCATAAGCTAAATCCCGGGCGGTTCATGGCCTCCGCCAAATCCGGCTTTTGATTCCGCTTGACCATCCACGCCGCCACGGCGATGATCCACGCCACCGTGATATCGATCCGCCCGATGCTCCGGTTTTTCATCGGTTTTTGATTCTCGTTGCCATCCACCGCGCACCGCACGTTGCCAAAGCACCACCGTGCGCAGGTGTTATGCACATGGAGCATCCTGTGCTCCCGGATTAGCCCCTCCAGCTCCTTCATCGCCGGGCTCATCCCCGCCATGGTCTGGGGGATGGAGATAATCTCCACGCCCTCGTCCTGCAAAAGCGGCGTCATGGTGGCGGTGAGGTACTGGTCGATACCCAGCGCCCGCAGGTCATAGGTCCGCTTGGCGTCCAAAATGGCCGCGATTACGTCCCGGTTGTCGATCATATCGCCTTGGCAAAGGGTCAGAAAACCGGCCCGCTCCCAGTCCCGGTAGGGCACATGGTCCCGCTGCTCCGCCTCCAGCACACCCTCCAGCGGCCGCCATGCCCGGAACAGCGCCACGCCGGCATCCAGCCCCGGCTGAGGTGGAAATACCAGCACCAGTGCGCTCAGGTCCGTCCGCAGAGACATATCCAGCCCGGCGTAGCAGGTCTTGCCCGTCAAATGCTCTGCGATCCACGCCTCCCGCTCCGCCTTGGCGGATGGGCCGATCTGCGTCTTATCGTAGAGCGTCAGCGGCAGCCAGCCCACATCCTTGGTGCTGATCCACTGGTTGAGCCGCAGCCAGCGGAAATTGCGCTCCGCCGCCTCGCTGGCCTTGGCCGCCCTGGCCTCGTTCCGGAACTGCCTGGGCTGGAGCGTCACGCCGTAGCTGGGGTTGCAGGTTTTCCACAATTCTTCATCGTAGATGTTCAGATCTGCGATCTTGTCCGGGTCATCCTGGGTCATGGCGGAGATGCCGTACATAATGGGCAGCCATTGCGGATCGTCCTCGTCCTGCGGGCGCTCCGGGTCTCCCCGCCGCCACGCTAAGATCCGGCGGCATTTCTCGTGCAGTTCCCAGCCGATGGACGTCCGGTCCGGGTCATTGCCTGCCGTGGTCATTACCAGCACTGCCTGCTGGAGCCGCGCCGCGTCCGTGCCTTGGGTCAGGACCGTCCACAAACGCCGCCCCGCTGTGTTGGGCCAGGCGTGGACCTCGTCGCAGAGGATAGCGGAAAACGAAAAGCCGTGCTTGCTCTCCGCATCGGAACTGTAAACCTTCATCACGCCGCCGAAGCGGGTGCGGATCTCACGCACACTGTCCCGGTACCATGCCAGCGGGCGGCTGGCGGGCTGGCTTAGCGCCGTGTGCTCCACCATGTACTTGGCGCACTGGTAAAGAATGTCGGCGTTGGTCTTATCAACCGCGAAGATAGCTACATGGGGCTTTGTCTCACCGTCCGCCAGCAGGAAATACAGCCCAAGCCCGGCGTTAAATTCCGTTTTGCCGTTTTTCTTGGGGATCTCGTCATAGCCGAAGCGCCGGTAACGCACCCACTGTCCTTGATCATTTTTGACCTGAATGCCGAAGAACTCCCGGATAAACTGCTCCTCCCACGGCAGCAGTTGGAAGGGCTTACCCGCCCAGTCGTTCTGGCCATATACCAGCAGGGCAAAAAAATCAAAAACATGGTCTACAGCTTCTTGGCTGTACCGTAGTTCTGTGCCTTCCTCCGGCTGTGGTACGCAGATGAACGGCGTCAGCCACAAAGAATCAGCCATAGGAAACCTTTCCGCCCCGGATGACCTCCAAGAATGGGTTATTGTCCTCGGTGGCCTGCCGGTTGCTCTCAGGCACCACCAGGCGGCACCGGCTGGTCACGGTCAGGCCCATATCGTTGGCGCAGTTACGGGCCTGCTTAAAATGCCGGTCCTGGATGCGGCTCCAGTCCTCCACAGCCTCCGGGTCCCGCTCCTGATATGCCTTATGCACATGGCTGGTAGCCATCAGATACTCACTCTGGGCGATGAGATAACGCCCCAGCGTGTCCGCATCCAGCTCCGTGTAGAGCCCTGCGGCAATGAGCTGCTTGCCGATGGCCCGGAAGTCCTTGCGTAGTCCCTCCGGCAGCCACTTGGGCGGCTTGGCTGCCTTGGCAGTCGGCACCTTGACCTCACCGGCCCGCCGCTCCGCCTCCTCGCTTTTGCTCAAATGCTTGCGCCCGTTGGCGATCACCACATCCGTTGGTTGTCTTTTCCCTGCCATTCCGCCCCTCCTTTTTTGCTTGCTATGCTTGTATTTCCATCATTTCTTGCAGCGCCCTCGCGTAAAAATCATAGAGCTCCGCATCCCGGCACAGACTGAATTGCTCATAGTTGGGTGCCTCGTTAAGATTGCAGCTCCCCTCAAGCACAAACTTGCCCGCCTCCGTGTCAAATAGCGCCAGCTTAGTGTGATTATCCCGGCTGACGCATTGCCATCCGTACCGCTCACACATCTCTGAGAGGTCCTCCCAATACTGGATAGCGCTGGCCTTGCGCTTGTCCCGGCTCATCAGACGCCCCACCACAAAAGCTGCCTTATTCAAATGGCCCAGCTCACGCAATCGCCGTAGCTGCCGCAGCGTATTAGGCCCTACGCGGTAGGTAGACACGGTCATCTCATGGATCGTTGTGTGGTCCGCAATGTAGCGGATAAATCCGGCGGCGCTTAAATTGGCCATGGATATCACCTTGACGATCTCACCGTCCGCCGGCAGATTGCCGATCAGGTCCTCCAGTTTGGATGACTGCACATACAGCGCGCAGGTAGTCCGCCGCCTCCGTTGCCGCAATACTCTGTCCATACCCTGTCCTCCCGATATCCGGCGCACACGGCGGCTCTCGCATGGCGGCAAGAGCCACCGCAGGAGGATCAAGCCCGCTGCGGCGCAAGCGCCGCCGTGCACACCGGCTTATTGTCCGTGGTCCGATTCGGACCGCCGTGCCGTTGGTATTGCCATCTTGCGTGTCTGGCTCTCCCCGAGCCAAACATGGTACGCAAGTATGGCGGTGATCTCCGGGACATCACCCGGCCCCCGATGCACGGGGGCGGGCGGTAGGGGAAGAAAAATGGAGCCGGCCCAGAGGCCGGGTGACACCCCGGAGTTTTTATTTTCGTCTCGTTTTTGTCCCTGCCCCTCCGCCAAACTCCCCGTGGGGAGAAAATCCCACACAAAAGGGGGCGGGCGGTACCGAGGCCATCTCCCAAAATTTCAAAAGGCCGGGGGGAGGGTGCAAGGAACCCCACAGGCGCGGGCCTGGGCACTCGCACGCCCAAGCGTCCGCCGTTTTTACCGCGTTCAGCGCTTGCGTAGCGCTGCATTTTTGCTCATTTCCGCCGCAGTCTTGCGGCTGTGGCAGCTATGGCAGAGGCTCTGGAGGTTGCTTGCGTCCGTAAACACGCTCCAGTCTCCCTTGTGGTCACGGATATGGTCCACGTCCGTTGCCCTCGTCCTCATGCCGTGCCTGCCGCACTCCCGGCACCACGGCTCGCGCAGCAGTTGCTCGCTACGCAGCGCTCGCCACTCCGGCGTCTTGTACATCCAGCGCCACGCCTGCGCCTCTTGGCTCCGTGCTCTCGGCTTAGGCTGGTGCTCTGCACAGTAGCCGCTCGGCACCAGCGTGTAGCAGCCTGGATATCGGCACGGTCTCAGCGGCTTTGTCGCCACGGGCTATCACCTCCGCGCAAAAACAAAAAGCCGGTGCCAACACCCGCCCCAAAGGGCTGAGTATCGGCACCGGCTAAACAAGCACAGGCCAAATCAGCGCAAAACAAAAACCGGCGCCGATGTACCCCCAACACACGGGAGCTCATCGGCACCGGCTAATCATGTAGCACTGGCCACTTGCGATCTTGACGAGATGGACTGACTTGCACCTCCGGCACCAGAGCGGGAAGAAATCCGCCGTGGTCTCCGGAAAGATCGTCTGGTTTGTTTTTTGTCTGCAAACCGGGCAGACAATCAATCCGTCCTTTATGGCAAGTCTATCACCTTTTTTGAGTGTTTGCAATACCTTTTCCTCCATTTCCCGGCCCTTGTCCGTAAATATTCCGTAGGTTTCAAGAGGATGCGATTCTACCGGTAGTAGTATATCTAATCCTTGTTATTAAAATAAAAGCACTATTTCTCCGGCAGCAAATATCGGCTGTAGCCATACAGTCCCCAGCCCTCCAGCCTTGGCCTGTCCCGGCCCTGCATCGGCAGCGGCGTTGCCCCTTTCGGCAGCCGCACCGCCCCGCTCTTGCAGGTGGTCACCTCCGGCGGCGGAATGTAGCGGCTCAACGCCCGGGAACAGCCCCACGGGTGTCGCCCCACCTCCGGCGTCTCCTTGGTAAAATAGATGGCCAGCCCACGGTAGCCCTGCTCTGAGAGCACCCGCTCCCGCGTCCACGGCACATCGTAGGCCGCGCCCCACTTGCGCCAAAGGAATTGCACCACAGCCGGTGGGAAATCCGCGTCCCGCAAAAATGCGTGGATGTGGAGGCGATGATCGCCGTGCAGCCCCTCGATGCGGTAAACATAAAAATCCACCGGCCCGCGCCTCCAGCGCCGCAGCCGCTTGAGAAAAGCGTCCCATACGCGCTCCGCCCCGGCCCGGTCAGCCGGAAGATGGTCATCGTCAAAGGTCAGCGTGTAAAAAATACCGTCATAGCCAAAGAGCGCCAGCCGGAGTTCCAGCTTGTCAAGGCTGGTGCGGCTGAGGGCCGGCCCGCACCGGCCCCGTACCGCCCCCGGCCCGTAGCGACGGAGATATCCGTAGTTGTCCGTCACCAGCGCCTTGACCAGCGGCCCCGCCCGCTGCCGAACGCACACATACGGCTCACTCATCGGCAGGAGGCTCCGCACGGCTCAGGCCCAGCGGCTTACTGTCGTCCTCCCCGCAGATGATCCCATCTCGAAGGCTTTCCATCAAGCGCTGCTTGAGTTTGAGGCAAAGGTCCAGCTTGACGCACTCCAAATGCGTATCAACTTCCACACAGTCAGAATTACCATACAACCGATGCTCAATGACCGTTGTGCTTTTCTCCGGGCACTCCTTGCACTCCGGCAAGCCCATATACGGCACGCGGTCGATCTCCGCCGGCTCTAAGACAATTTTGTAAGGCTCCATTTTGTCAGGCTGCATATTTTACCTCCCATATCTCACTTTTTTAAGCTCTGGATAACGCTCCGCAAACGGTATCAGCTCTTGCTTGCCGCTGATGATCTGCGCCAGAACCCGGTCCATGTGCTCCTGCATGACATCCGCTTCCGGGTTGCTGGGATTGATAGCCGGTCTGTACTCGTCCCGGATGTGCTGCCACGCTTCACACAGCCGCACAATGCGATCATAGCCCCAGCCCTCCGTCTGGTGCAGTGCCAGTTGGAGTGTGTCCTGCATATATTGACAGACGAGCATTTGTGCCGCCTGCGCCTTGACCTCGGCGTACCGCTCCGCATACGCCTGAATCCCTGATGTTTTAGCCATTGGCGTTACCGTCCATTATCGCACCGCAGTTAGGGCAATAGTGGGTATATTTAGCGATCAGATTATATCCCCGTTTGCACTCTGGGCAGATAATAATTCCGCTCCCATCTTCAATCCACTGTGCGTGCACCACCGGGGCCACGTCGGCGGCCGTCTGTGCGTCTACCTCGCATATCACATCTTCCAGCAATCCGCAACCGTGTACGTCATCAACGTCAGCATGAGCATCGCGCCAGCCATCTAAAATCTCGCGCAGTGCTTCTCTCTCAATGTATTCAGCCATCCTCATCCCCTCCAAATTCCGCCTCGTACTGTTCCGGCGTGATAATCTCAATATCCTTTGCGGAGCAGCCCAAGGCAGAAAGGCACATCAGCTCCGCCAGTTTGTCTTTGTCAAGGGCCGCCGCAGCGTCCTCATAGGATACGCCGGGTTTTGCCTCAAAGCTGATTTGAGCGCCAAACGCCCCAGCCACTCTAAAGCAGATTTTATATTCAGCCATCCCGCTTCACCTCCACATAGCACCAGCTCTGGGGCGGGCGGTCGATCTTTCGCAGCTCAAAGCCGCCCTTGAACGTCCGCAACCCGGTAAACTCGCTCAGTTCGCGCGGCGTATCATAAATGCGCAATTCGGAAATATGCCAGCCGTAGCCGGTTCCCTTTAGGTAGTTCACAATTTCTTCCCGTGTCAGGCAGGCTTGCTTTTCTACGTCATCCGGTGCATGGTTGAGGGGCGCAAGCTCATAAATCCGGTCACAGGTAAACTCTCCAATGACCTTGCCGCCTCCGTAAAACTGTGGCCTTGGATAATCCGTCGCAATGAAGTCCTCGTGCGGATATTTTGGCAGCGTGCAGTAAATGTAACATTTGAACGGCGTTTCCAGCTTCGGCTTGGTCTTGCGGACTTCGATAGTCTTTTCACCGTTGGCGATCTTCTCCACCCACTTCGGGCGGATGCTCAGCATAACAGCCTTACTCATCCTTCTTCGCCTCCAATGCCGCTTCGGCCCACAAACTCCAGAATTCCTTGCGGCAATCGTCGCATGAGCGGTTTGGGGTTGAGCACCCGCCTTTCTTTCCCCTGTGCGAGGCAAAAAGTAGAGCGGGGCATACCTCCAAAACGCCGCTTTCATCGACATCTGCCGTAGGGTACTGCTCAAGGAGTTCTTGCTGCCGCGTCTTGCACGGCAGCACCACCAGCCGCCCGTCCTTGTCGGCCTCGGCCAGTTTTTCCAACCGGTCAAGATCGCAGTTTTGGCACAGATGGCGGAGTTGCGCCCGCAGCTTCTCAATCTCCTGCTGGAGTGCTGCGATGTGGGTGCTCTGGTTGGCGATCCGGTCGGCTGCGGCAAACCCCACGGCGTCAACATCGCAGGAGGACCACTCCGTCAAATTGACTTTTCCCGCCAAATCTTCTGGAACCGGCTCCGTTTTGTAAAACAGACATTTCTCGCAGTCGCCCATTGGCCCGACTGCTGTTGAAACGCATCTAAGCGCATTTATAAGGTTTGTATCTCTCATAGCTCCTCCTTACCGTTTCCGCTTCCGCAAATTTTTGCTTTTGTCCTTAACGTAGTCCTGCATGATAACGGTGCTCCGCTTGCTCTGCGCCGCCTTGGCGCGAGCGGTCTCCGTGGCTGCCAGATACTCCGCCCAGCGGGCGCAGCGCTCCGGATTGTGACAGCCGGGGCCGCGCAGCTCGCAGCCGTAGCAGGGGCGCCGCATCATAGCCCACCTCCGCCTGCTGTGGTGGTCAGCGCCAGCAGTGCTCCGCACAGCGCCGCCAAAAACAGCGGCCAGAGCACCCAGCCTGTCAGCGGCTCGTGGGGCCGCTTGCCTCTGTATCGCCTGCTCATATCAGCCCTCCTTGTCCGGCACAGGCGGCAGCCGCATCCACCAGACCACGGGGGCCTGTGCCTCAATGCCGCCCGGCATCATCCAGTGTTGGCCATCCCAGTCAAAAAACCGTTTCAGCAGCTTCCCGTCACCCAGGTCCACGTAAGCTGCAAACTCACCCGGCTCCGCCGGAGTAGTACTGCCGGGCATCCATCCGGCGATCATCAGCTGGCCATCCGGCAGCGTCGGCGGTGTCAACTCGTCCGTCAGGCCCACGATGTAGTCGGCGGAACAGTGCAGCGCCTTGGCCGTCTTGTCAACGTTGTAGATATTCTCCGGATCCAGCTCGTTGACCCAAACGTGTTCGCCCTGAAAATCCCCGGAGGCAAACTTCCGCAGTTTGCCCACCGTGTAGCCACCGCCGTATTGGGACCAGATGGCAGTCGCAGTGTCCGGCAGTTCGGCAGCGTCCGCCGCTCTGGCCAGACGGGCCGCGCTGACCTGGAGTTCCCGCTCAAGTTTCCGCTGATGTTTTTCAGTAGCCTTCTTCGCGTCCGCCTTCTTTGCGTCCAGTTTTTCCTTACGCTTGGCCTTTGCCTTGGAGCAGGCATTGTCGCAGGCGTAACACTCCCCCGTAGCCAGGCGGCAGTCCAGACAGCACGTCTTACCGCCGCAGGTCTCATAAGCGGGGGCATCCGCGTCATGCCGGAGGAAAACGTCTCCCCGCCTGCACGCCTTTCCGTCCGGACAGGTCAGGCAGGGATCCCAGCGGTAGCCATCCTCCTTGTAGAGCTTCAGCAGCCGCTCCAACTTGGGGCCGTTGGGCAGCCGAAGAAATGCTCCGGAGATCCGCTCCTGCATATCCGCCGGAAACTGAGCCAGCGCATAGGCGGCCTGCTCCGGGATGGCCCCACGCTCCCACTCCGTGCGGAAGTTGCTTAATAGCCGCTCCCGGATCACCTTGATCCGGGCCAGCTTGGAGCCGTGAGTGTTGCAGGCGGCAGCCACCACGTCCCGCATCCGGCCCTCCGGAAACTCAAAACCGTCCTCCTTGAGCTGATACAGAAGCGCCTCCACACGCTCCGCCTGCTCGCCGATCTCCGCGCTGGTGAGCTTGCGGGTGGAACTGTTGGCAAAAATCAGACGAAGCTCCTGAAGCGCCGGGGAGGCATCGTCCGTCTCCCGGATGCAGGGCACCCGGCGGAACTGATCCAGTCCTTTTTCCACAAGCTGAGCCAAGGCGGCCCGGCGCCGGTGGCCGCTGACGATGGTAAACCGTCCGCCCTCACCGGCCCGCACCCGGATAGGCTGCTGCAAGCCGCACATCTGGATGTTGTCCGCTAACTCGTCAATGTCCGTCAGCTGGTAGAAATTCCGCTCGTCGCCGTCCAGCAATCCGATGTCGATGTACTCAATCTGCTCCGGGCCGGTGTGGTCCGATTCGGACACCGGCTTGATCGTGGCGGCAAATCTGGAAATATCAAAATTCTTTCCGGCCATATTACCCCTGCACCTCCTCCATCAGCTCCTTGGCCCACGCCCGGTAGTCCCGAGCGGCGGCGCTGCCGGGGCTGTACTGCCGCAGCGGCAAAAGCGTCATAGTGCTCTCCGGCACCTTGTCCGTCCGCCGGATGGCTGTACGGTATACCGGCAGGCGCATCTGCGTCAGCATGGTGGCCGCCGCTGTCACCACCTCCGTCCCCCGGGTCTGGGTCAGCAGCGCCCGCACCCGCAGCCGGGGCCGGACGCCCGCGAGACGGTTGGCCTGCTCAGCCACGGCCGCCGCCCCGTCAAGGGAGAATTTGTCCGCCAAAACCGGGATGACCACCGTGTCCGCCGCCAGCAGCGCCGCCACGCTGGCCACGGTGTAACCCGGCGGGCAGTCAAAGATCATCCAGTCTGTGTCCCCATCCTCCCGGGCGCACTCCGCAAAGCCCCGCAGCCGCTCCGGGGCGCTGAGCCCGTCCCGGATGGCCCGCAGATCGAGGTCATAGAGCCCGGAGCTGCCGGGCAGCAGGCTCAGCCCCGGCCGGATGGTCACAAGATTGTCGCTCCACACGCTCTCCCCCTCGCCAGTCAGGATGTCCGCCGTAGTGTATGTGTCCGCCTCATCCTCCGGCAGGAAAAAGTGCGTCAGGTTGGCCTGCCCGTCGCAGTCCGCCAGCACCACCCGCTGGCCAAAATCGGCGGCTAAAATATCTCCCAGATTGATGGCGGTAACGGTCTTACCCACTCCGCCCTTGTTATTCATAATTGCGATCGTCCTCATAGTCCCTCACCTCTCCGGGGCGGGCAGAAAAACCGCGCCCCCTCGTTGCCGTAGCCCTGCTTTTGCTCCGGCGGGCGGTCAGGCCAGAATGCCTCCCGCCACCGCTCGCCGGTGATACGGCTGGTAAACTCCACCGTGTAAAACCGCCCCTCCGGGTGGATGTAGATCACCCGGCACGGCAGCGGCCCCACCGTCCCAAGGCCGCTCATTGCCTCAATGGTGGGTGTGCGCTCCAAAATATCCCAAACTTGCATATTGTCCTCACTCCACATAGGCCGGATTAAACGTGTTGGTCTCCGGCCAGAAAGATAAATTGATCTTGCCGGTGCTGCCGTGGCGGTTTTTGGCTAAAATGACCTCCGTCCGCTCCGGCGCACCCGGCTCCCGCTTGTAGTCCGCGTTGTAGTAATCCGGCCTGTGGATAAAGATCACACCGTCGGCGTCCTCCTCCATGGCGCCCGTAGCCCGCAGGTCTGCCAGCGTGGGCCGCTTGTCGCTGCGCTGCTCGTTCTGCCGGTTAAGCTGTGCAAGGCACAACACCGGCTGATGAAGGGACTGCGCCAGCCGTTTCAGAGCGTGGGCGATCTCTCTTGACTCGTCCGCGTCCTGCCGCCTGCCGGGCCGCAAAATCAGGCCGAAGTGGTCCACCACCGCCAGCTTGACGTCTCGCCCCGCCCGGGCAATGGCCGTGATACGCTGTGCGCTCTGGGCCTGTCCGTCCGTGGCGTAGAGCGGTGTGGACGCTGCCTGCCGCGTGGCGTCGATCATCCGCTTGTACTCCTCCGGCGTCAGGCTGTCCATCAAAATGCGTTTGCTGTCTATCTTGCCGATGGACGCCAGCCGCCGGGCCATGATCTGCGCCCGGCTCATCTCCAGACTGAAATAATCCACACGGCCCACGGTCTGCGCCACGTGCTCCGCAATGGCAATGCCAAGTGCGCTTTTGCCCATGCCGGGACGTCCCGCCAATATGTACAAGCCGCCCTGCACCATGCCGCCGCCCAGCAGCTTGTCCAGCGCCTTGACCCCGGTGCGGACGTAGGGTGCGGCCCCCTCGTCGATGCGCTCCCGGTACGCCAAAAAGCTGTCCGCCAGCTCCTTGGGGGCCGCCAGCTCGCTCTCCGTCCGCTGTGCACTGGCCGCCATGGCCGCGTCCAACCGGGAGAGCACCGTGTCCTCCGCCTCGTGCTCCGCAAGGCCCCTGAGTGCGTCCTCCAGCCCCTCTTTGAGCTCCCGCCTCCGGGCGGTCTGGGCCACCAGCGCCGCGTACTCCGCCGCGTTGGCCGCCGTGGGCGTGATCTCCATAAGCTGGGCCAAATAGTTCCGCAGCGTCTTGTCCTCTGCGATCTCCGCCTTGACTGCCGCGCCGCAGACGGTGATCCCGTCCACCGGCTGGCCGTCCCGGTCCATGTCGCAGATCAGGCTAAACAGCGCCTGATTGAGACCCACGGAAAAATCCGTCTCCCGCAGCCGCCCCGCGATCTCCCGGATGCACCGGCTGTCAATAAGCATGGAGCCAAGCACAGCCTGCTCGGCCTCCACGCTTGCAAAATCACTCAAAGACGTCTACCTCCTCCCCGTCGATCACCCGCTTGCCGATGTAGCGCCGCCGGGGCGGGGCCTCCTCGGTGTCCGATTCGGGCCGCCGGAGGCCGGTATCCCTCCAGCGCTCATTGCGGAGCCAACGGCAGGCATATGGGATGCCGATGCCCCGCCGCCACTCGTCGGAGGCAGCCTGCGCCGCCAGCGCCCGAGCCATGGTGTCAATGAGATCATCCTCCGGCTTGAGCCTGTCCCACTCCCGGACCGCCCCGGCCCGGTCATTGTCCCGGCCGTGAATCCGGTAGTACTCCCAAAATTTTTCAAAGCGCTCCGGTCTCCATTCCGGAACGGACTTGTTCCGTTTCCGCTTTTTCACGCTTCCCCCCTTTTGGGGGGATATAGGGGGGATATTATTTATTATATTATTACTTATAATACCTCCCGATTTTTCGGGATACCCTATCCCGATTTTTCGGGAGACGTCTCCCGATTTTTCGGGATACCCCCCCTCGGGGATTTCGCCCTCCATTTCCGGGCCGCTTTTGGCCAAATCCTGCCCGATAAAAATCCGCCTCTGGATAATGTCTCCGCTCTCGCCGTTCCGCCGCACCATCTCCAGCCGGATGTGCCCGCACGCCCGGAGCTGGCCCACCAGCTCGGAGACGGACTTGTCCGAGAGGCCGCACACGCCCATCAACTGCTTGTTGGTGGCGTAGCAATACCCGCTGCTCTGCGCCAGCCGGACGATCTCGCCGTACAGCAGCTTGGCCGTTGGCCGCAGCCGCTCATCGTACAGCACTCTGGCCGGGATGACCGCGTACAGCCCGCCCAGCGTCAAATCGTATGCCATAGATCCCCCTCACCTTATCGCTCCAAAAAATCCACCACGCGCATGAGCTGACCCACCGCAGATGCGGCGCCCAGCAGCGTAAAAAACACAGCCCAGCCCGTCACAGGAGCCCACCTCCCGTCCGGGTAAAATTTCCTCTTGCAAAATCTGCGGGCTGCGTGATATAATGATTTTGCGAAAAATCCATTACCACACTTCCCGATTTTGGCCGCTCTGACGTCCCCACGTCAGGGCGGTCCCTTTTTATGCCCGCGCCCGAGTAGATCACCTGATAGATGGCCGCCATCGTCTCCCGCAGCTCCACCACGATGGAGTCGAACTCCGGCCGCTCCGTGTCATCGATGACACCGTCCTCCGCGATCCGCAGCAGGGCGTCCAGCCGGCCCGTCGCGTCTTGCAGGCGGTTGCGGAGGGCAATGCTTGCCATGGGCAGCGGCCTTGGCGTCACCTCCGGCATAACGCCAAGCCGGTCCGTGGCCTGTGCGTGCTCCAGCGCCAGCCATGGCAGGTGATACACCTCCACCATCTTGGCCACCGTCTCATCCTTGGGCACCGTTTTTCCGCCCTCGTACTGTTTCAGACTTTCCGGCGACAGTCCAAGCAGCTCCGCTGCCCGTTCTTGGCTCATTCCGGTGCTCAGCCTTGCCCTCTGGTACAAATTCGGGTACTTCCGCTCCATTGTCTTTTTCTCCTTTCCGTGGTAACGTGATTATAGGCCCCGCATGACCCGCAAAAATGCCTCCTTGGGTATCTTGACCCGGCTCCCGAGGCATACCGCCGGGAATGGCAGCAGGTCAGGCCGCAACCGCGCCTGCATCCGGATGGTCTGCGGGTCGGAGCCTAAGATCGGCGCCACCTGCGCCGCAGTCAGATACTCCTTGGGGATGCGCTCAATGTCCTGTAACGTCATGTCTCCGTCTCCTCTCCTCACCGTGTTATCCGGCGCTCTCCGTCCGCTGGACGATCTGGTCAATGCCAACGCCAAAAATCAGCGTCATCCGAAAAATCTTCTCCAGCTCCGGCGTCCGCTGGCCCAGCTCCCACTTGCTCACCGTGGGCACGGTAACGCCCAGCTGATCCGCCAGCGCCTTCTGGGTCATTCCCGCCGCTGTTCGCAACTCCTTAACTCTGTTGACAATCATCATTTTCTCCTTTCCACCTTGACGGGCTCCGCCCGCTGTGGTATATTTGCCTTGTGGGGTATGTCCCCTGTGGCTATAATAATACGCGCAACTATTTCAACAGTCAATACTATTTCGTGGACTTTTTCAACTTTGTGCGACTTTAACAACTTTGGCGGTGATTATTCGTGTTTTATGACAATTTCATAAAAGCGTGTAATTTCAAGGGCGTTTCGCCTTCTGCCGCCTTGGTTGAGGCCGGGCTCAACAAATCAGCCGGGACAAGGTGGAAAAGTGGTCACGAGCCGACAGACGCAACTTTGCAAAAGTTGGCCGATTATTTCGGCCTCACAAAAGCGGAGTTGCTGGGGCAAAAAGAAAGCCCGCCCCCCGAAGGAGGCGGACTGACGCAGGAATTTGCCCGGATTTTTGACCAACTATCTCCGCAGGCTCAAAATGAGATCATTGCGGAGATGCTAAAGCGGCAGCGGCGAGAGAAATGATCTCTGCCTGATCCGCGGGGGACAGAGTGACAAACAGGTCCAGTGCGTAGGCGGTGTCCGATTCGGACACGGTGTGGGTGGTCTGGCTGCTCATGATGTACCTCCAATCATAGTTACCCAAAGGCCGATAGCTGCGGCCTAATTTTAACAGATAGGATGTGGAGCCCATGGATCGATTGAGCGTCAAAAAATGCATCGGGATTATGTCAGCGACCTTGCTGGTATCCATGCTTGCCGCTTGCGGCGGCAGCACCGAAAACGCGGCGAAACAAGAGCCACCCACGCCGCCGGATCTGACCGGCGAGTGGAAGCAGACAAACAGCAGCTCCGAGGATGCGTGGCAATCCGCCGAAATTGCGGGCGATACCATTGAGGTCTACTGGGTGTCGGATAACGGTGAGACGAAAGCGCTGTATTGGGCCGGTACTTACACTGCCCCCACCACGGCGGACGAGCCGTACACTTGGCAGTCCCAAAATGACAAAGACAAAACCGGCACGGCACTGCTGGCCAGCGGGGACGATGAGAAAAAGTTTAGCTACGCCGATGGTGTTTTGAGCTACGAGGTCTCTGCCATGGGCGTGACGCAGACCGTCAAACTGGAAAAAGAGCAATAATCCAATGGGGCTGATTAACAGTTTAAACAAGGTCGGCCCTTTTTCCACCGCCTCCGGCCACCGTGGTATTTAAAAAAATTTGAGCAGAGGATGACACAAAGTAAATAACAACGCCCCCGTCACCTCTGCAACAGTGGCGGGGGCGTTGTGCGTCCCGGCGATGATTTGGAGCGCCCGTGGTGAGAGGCGTGTGTTGGGGGTCATCGCCTGTCTGCAAGCTGAGCATAGCAGGCTTGCCCGTGTCCGTGCAAGCGACAGAGCGCAACCGCAGTGCGGATATACGCAATCCGCCTGCCATATTCGACAATTTTTGCCTAAATTCGTGTCGACCCTGTGGGGCAGGGCCGCAACCGAGAAAAAAAGAGGGGAAATTATGGATTTGTGGGAAATGTGCAGAACAAAAAAAGAAAATCTCAATCTTACCATGCAGGAGATCGCCGGCAGCGCCGGCTTGCCGGTCGGCACCGTCAAAAAATTTTTTTCGGCGGCCTCCAAGTCACCATCCGTCTATACCGTGGCCCCCATCTGCAAGGTGCTGGGCGTCTCCCTCGACGGGTATTTTAGCATCGGTGACCATCTGACCGCCGATGAAAAGACCTTGCGGGAGCGGGCCGATGGTCTGGAGCATCGGCTGGAAAACAAGCGGCAGACCATCGGCCTGATGGAAACAGAGCTCCACAACCTCCGCCACTCCGTCAAGCTGTACCGTTGGATCATCTTCGGCTTGTCCCTGCTGATCGTGGGGCTAATTGTCTGGTGCATATGGGAGGACATCCACTGCGCCGACTACGGCATCTGGCGGTGGTAGGGATGATCTGTAAAAAATGTAAGGCGGACGTGCCAGACGGACCGTACTGCTGCCGGTGCGGAGCCAAACAGGCGCAGACCGCCCGCAGTCCCAAAAGCCGGGGCAACGGTCAAGGCAGCGTCTACCGTCTGCCAAACGGCAAATATAAGGCGATCCGGGTCCAGATGTATCTGGACGCGGACGGAAAAATGAAACGGCGCACAGTCTCCCGGACCTTTGCCCGGAAAAAAGACGCCGTGGAGGCGCTGCCTCTGCTGGACCCTAACCGCCGTGCTGCGGTCCGGCAGGACAAAAAGGCCAAAACTACGTGGCGGCAGCTCTATGACCTGTGGCTTCCCACCCACCGGGCCGGGCCGGACACGCTGGGTAATTACAAGGCCGCCATCAAATATTTTGCCCCGCTCTACAATGAGCGCTGCGCCGATGTGGATGTGGACGATCTCCAAGAGTGCATTGACGATTGCCCCCGTGGCAAGTCCACCCGGCGCAATATGCGGACCACGGCGGGCCTCATGTATAAGTATGGCATTCCCCGTGGGTATTTTCCCGCTGCCCTCAACCTTGCGGACTACCTGACAGTCAGCGGCAAGGAGGGCGTGGGCGGCGTTGGACTCCCGCCGGAGTATCTGGAGTCTATCCGGCAGGCTGCCGGGACGGTCCCCGGCGCGGACTACGTGCTGGCCCAGTGCTACCTCGGCTTCCGCCCCTCGGAGTTTCTGGCGCTGGACGTGTCCGATTACGACCGCGCCAAACAATGTTTTGTTGGCGGCGCCAAAACATCCGCCGGCAAAAACCGCACCGTGACGGTCTCCCCCAAAATCCAGCCCATTATCGACCGGCAGATTGGGACGCGCACCGCCGGTCAGGTCTTTTGCGCCCCGGATAGCGGCAGTCTGGATATTAAGGCATATCGTCAGATGTTTTACGATTTGCTGGACGACCTCGGTCTCTCAAATCCCACTTTTGACGTCAATGGACAGCAAAAACACACCTACACCCCCCACAGTTGCCGCCATACCTTTGCCACGCTCCTCAAGCGCGTCCCCGGTGCGGATAAGGATAAGCTGTCCCTGATTGGCCACGCCAGCGACGAGCAGCTCCGCTATTATCAGGATGTTGATCTGGACGATCTGCGGCAGATCACGGACAAAATATAGAGGCAGCCTATTACAACTCTATTACAACTCAAAACGCTGTGGCCGTTGCAAATCAGCGCATTTTTTATGACTGGGGGTCAAGGGGTCGTGAGTTCAAGTCTCGCCACTCGGACCAGAAAATCCCGTAACCGCAACGGTTACGGGATTTTTCTTTTTGCCTAAACATGGCCTAAAATTGTCAAAAAGAGTGGCCTATTACAACTCTATTACAACTCGTTTTAGCTCACTTTACGGCCTTGACGATCCCGTGGTAGTAAGCTGCGAGCTTAGCCTCCGGGCCGGGTCCGTCCTTGTCAAACAAAAACGCCTGCGCCAGCTCGGCAAAAAACTCAGGGGTGCTGACGCCGTAGTGCATGGCCACCTCACCGTAGTCGCTGTACATCATGTTGATGGCAGCCCACCACGCCCATGGCTTAACGCGGTCCCACGAGATACCCATGCTCTCCGCCACGGCGTTGGTCTGCTCCATGGTCCAATGCGCGCCGGTACTCCCGTCCTCGTTGGCCATGTGAGCTACCCACGCCTCCGCGTCGGCCTTGGTCAGCTCCCGGCCCGTGCAAATTGCCCCCTCTGCGCCCTTGAGCATGTTGAGGCATTCCACCATCGCCATGATCCCCTGCGCCGCGTTAGGGGTGGCAGGGTTCCGCATATACTCCCGGATGCTGTATTCCAGTTTGGGGATATACGCCTTGATTTGCTCATGCAGATTCTCCATGGTTGTCCTCCTCTCCGGTCGTTGGGGTCTTCATGGCCTCCTTGACCTTATCGATGGCAGCATTGCCGATCTGGTTGCCGATGCTGCGACCGGTGGGAGTGGCAGCCATGACGCCCAGCAGCATCCCGATTAACAGCTGCACCATGCCGCGCCTCCGTCAGATCCGCTGGACCCGCAGGGCCACGTTGTCAACGGTGGCCTCCACGCCGGCCAGCACCAGAGTCAGAGCCGCACCGGCAGCGCAGCAGGACTGACGCACCAGCGCCGTGAGGTCGAGGTTGACCGTGCCGCCGGCCGCGCCGGTCTCGGTGGCCGTGGCGCCGGGGACTGCCACGCCGTCCTTGTAGAGCGTGACGGTGACAGCTCCGGCCGCCGTGAGGGTGGCGGTGATGGAGGCGTCCACGTCATAGTACCCGGTTCCGGCGAGGTTGACCGCATTGCCGTTGAGGGTAATGTCGCAGCCGTATCGCCGAATCAGGCCGCCCAGAGGGATGACGCCGCCAACAGCCACCGCCGTGGGGGTCTGCATGGCCGTGTACAAAGCAGATTTACAACTCATAATACTCTCCTTTCAAATTGAAGGGCGGGGCACCGGCCCCGCCCATTACCCGGCCGAAGGGGCCTGAACTGTTTCCGCTGTGGAAAAAGTTGCTCAGATGTTGCCGCTACCGTTGCAGCCGCAGGCTGCGGGGATGATCTGGCCCGCAGTGGTGGACGCCACACCATACAGGGCGGGCTTGGTCAGCATGCGGCCCTCGATGGCATCCAGACGGCGGTTAAAGCCGCAGCAGCAGTCGGAGATCTTCGCCGCCAGAGCGTCGGTCTGCTCCTTTGTGAAGATGCCGTTCTTGAGGCTCTGGTTCTCCATCTTGAGATCAAAGATGGTCTCCTGAAGCCGCTGCTCATAGATCCGGCTGGCCTGAGAGGTGATGGCCTCCGTGCTGGCGTTGATGGCCATGCGGGTATCATTGCTCTGCTGCTCGATGAGGTACTGGGTCCGGGCAGTGTCGGCGATCTCCTGTCTCTCAATCTCGCAGTTGCTCACCCGGTTGCAGCCCTCCTGCGGGGGATAGGGATTGTTGCCGCGATTCCAGCCCCAGCCACCGCCGAAATTCCCGCCGAAGATGGCAAAAATGACGATGATGACAAAGAGGACTGCAATCCAGCTCATACCAGTGCTGCGATCTTCCATGTGTTTGTGCTCCTTTCGTGTTTTTATTCCAACCGGCTATTTCAGCCGGGGGAATTTGGTGGAACCGCCCGATTTCCCCTTCTGAGGGGTCTTGGAGCCGTTCTGTGCGCCGCCAAGGATCTTGTTGGCATCGGAGCGCAAAGCCTCCGGTGTGGTCCCCAGAAGGCCGCACAAGGCCTTTGCCTGCATGGTCTTCCCGTAGCGGGCATACAGGCTGTTGGCAATATTGGGGTCAATGCCCAGCCGTCTGGCTGTGCTCTGGACGCCCTCCAGCGTGTCAGCCGTCCCGCTGATCGCCTGCTCCGCCTTCTGTACCGCGTTTTGCAGGTCGGCGCTGGGGAACATCCTCGACGCGGCCGCTATGATCTGCTTGAGATCCATTCTCCTTCAGCTCCTTTACCTGGGCCGACAGGCCCTTAATGATCTCGGCCATGTCGCTCATGGCCGACTGCATCTCACCCATCAGCTCCTCCTGCGTTTTGGGCGGGGTGATGACGCCCAGCTCCACCAGCTTGTCATAGTACTGCTGAGTAGTGCCCTCCAGCTCCGTGTAGGCCGCTGCGGTCTTGCCGATGAGCTGCTGGCGGTTGCCGAAATAGTCCACCTGCCAGATGTCCGCGCCGTCGATGGCGCACATCAGGCAGCTGGAGCCCGTGTATCCTGCGATTGCAAATTGCTGATCCATAGCGCACCTCCTTGTCTTGCCCTTATGGTAGCAAAAATCCGGACAGCCAAACTGCCCGGAAACTGCCTGTATTCTGCCCTCAAACTGCCCAAAAAATATTTTGACTTTTTTGCTTTTTCCTCTTGACTTTACGCTAATATTAGCGTATAATAAGGATGTAAACAAGAGAGGGGAACACCCCGGGAGGAAAAAACAATGAAGTACAACAAGAGTGAGATCATGAAAGCCGCATGGACCCTTTACAAAACGGCTCAGAAGTGGGTCAACAAGCTCAGCTTCGGCGAGTGCCTCCGCCGCGCATGGGAAAATGCCAAGCGCACCCTTGAAGCCACCAAGAAGCTCATGTCCAACGATTGCATGAAGGTCATCAACGGCATCCGCCTCGGTCTCCGCCGCACCGTCGTAGCCGACTATGCAATGGGCTGGATCGTGACCGGCAAGACTTACGCCGCCCGCAAGGAGCTCAAGTCCGCAGGCTTCTGCTGGGACCCCGAATCTTCCAACTGGTTTACCACCGACCGTAAAGTCGCCGAGTATTTTTGCTGATGAGAGAGGAGATCAAGCATGACAACCTATTACGTTACCGCAGATCTTGACCGCGCGCCGACGGAGCAAGAGGCAAAGGAGATCGGCGTACCGCACGCAAAAATTTTTCTTGGCCGCGTCAAGGCAATTATCTGCGCCGACAGTATCAAGGACGCCTGCGCGCGAGGGAGTGAGTGCATTTCTGGCTGTATCAAAGAGGGCAGGACGATCAGCAATGTCGGCTGCATGCCGGTTGCCGACGCGAAGGAAATGGGCGACGACAAGATCTACAAGGGGTATCCCACAACAACATGGCTGCTGTACTACCGGCTGAAAGCCGGGCTGACGCAGGCACAGCTTGCGAAAGCGTCCGGCGTCAACATCCGCCAGATCCAGCGAGTGGAGCTGGGCGAGGCGGAGGCCGGAAACCTGTCCGCTAAAAATATTATTGCCCTGGCGGACGCCTTGGGCGTGGACGTGAGGGCGTTGGTATAATGCGGCTCAAAAAATGTGCTAAATGCGGCAAGCTATTTAACACCGCCAAAAACGAGCAGACGCTGTGTGACGAGTGCGTTGCTACGGCCAAGTCCACCACCATCCGACCCCGGACCTGCCGCCAGTGCGGGGCTATTTTTGACGGTGGCCCTCGAGCGTGGTACTGCCCGGGATGCAGGAAGATTCGGGAGAAAGAGTCTGCCAAGCATTACAGGGACAATGGCCCATCACGCCCGCTCGGAAGCATTGACCACTGCATTATTTGCGGCAAAGAATATGTCGTAAATTCTGCGCGGCAGCGGTATTGCCCGGCCTGCGCTCCGGAAGCAATCCGGGAGGTTGACCGTGAGGCGTCCAAAAAATGGAACGCTGAGAATAATTTTTATCAGCAGCGGTCACAGCAGCCCCGGAGCGGCCAGAAGATCTGCGTGATCTGCGGCAAGCCTGTGCCGCCGGGAACACCGCGCGTAACATGCTCCGAGGAGTGTGGCAAGCTCCGGATAAAATATAATCAGGGCAAGGCGGAGATCAAGCGGGGCAATCGCAAATCTCCTGCCACGGTTGAGCGGCTGGACAAGGAGTTTCCTCTGGCTCCGGTGGAGCTGACGCCGGAGATCATCAAGGAGTTAGAGGCTGACCTGCTGTCTGTTATTAAGCGCTGCCCGGATTGCGGGCAGCTATTTGTCAAAAAAAGCAAAAATGCTCGGTTTTGCCGGGCTTGCGCCCTACGGCGTAGACTGGAGAGCACCCAAAAGTCGAGTAATGAGCATTACTATGCAGACGTGGAGGCGAGCCGGGCCAAGCGCCGGGAGGATTACGCAAAAAACAGAGAGGCCGTCCGAGCCTACCAGGCGGCATATTACGCCGCCCACAAGGACGAGATAAAGCAGCGCAGCCAGCAAAACCAGCAAAAAAAGGCCGGAGACAAGGAGGCTCTCAAAGCCTATCAGGCCAAGTATTACGCCCAAAACAAGGAGCGCATCAAGGCCCAGCGCAAGTCGATTCTCTTCTTTCGATCGGTGTCTATCCGAGGCCGCCGAACTCCGACGTACGTGTATCCTTGCTTCGAATCAACGGTTTTACCGGCTCAAACGATCCCTATGTTTCGACACAAGTTCAATGCACATTTGGATTTGTTCATTCGATCGTTGCTGCGTGATGGATGGCAGATCGAGAATGTTGCCGTGCTGAAGAAGACGTATTCGCTGATCTTTCCGTTGAACCTTTATAACTACCTCAAAATGGTGATTCTTGCTGTTGCATCGGAGAATCTCTCTCACGCTCTAGGCAGAATGGACGAACAAACAAACAGTGTTCTCCATGGAACTCACCATCAACCACACATCGCGAACCGTCTGCGATATGACGCGGATCGAAAAGATCGCCACCAACATATTCGAGTATCTCAACAAGCATTTTTCGCTCAACATTTCGGATACTTTCACGGAGGACGAATTCGATTATGTGATGCGCGGATCCATGAATTTCACTTCCGTAGGCTTCTTCTTCTCTCTTTCGATTGCCTTCATAGAAACGCTGCTTCAATCTCTTCTTCATGCCCCAATCAGAACCATTAAACACGCTGGAGCCTCGCCATGTGATGGAGATATGGATGGATCCCTACAAGTTAGTAACGGAAACGCGTCTGATCCAATGGATTTCCGTAATCCTCGCTTCTTTATTTTGAATTGCTTAGGGATTACTCAAGCGATTGGACTATCAGCCGTATGTCTCCTCCCGCTTCATTCAAACGCATAATTTATTCATTCATCACAC